>Ga0157363_1002091_pt1 | contig 17336 bp, 17 predicted proteins | sample AttsexASBM1_FD_111477 | JGI IMG/M metagenome (GOLD analysis project Ga0157363, IMG submission 111477) | Fungus gardens microbial communities from leaf cutter ant in Ribeirão Preto, State of São Paulo, Brazil - Atta sexdens ASBM1 | ecosystem: Host-associated > Fungi > Mycelium > Unclassified ... | reverse complement strand
GCACTACACCCCTCGCCGCGCACCATTTCGTGCGTCACAGTTTTTGTAGTTGCGAGGCGCAGGTTCCGGCCACATGCTTCAGGCCGGAACCCGACAGGAGCAGACCCGATGTCTTTGGCGTATCGACTGACATTATCCGCGCTAATGGTGGGTTCAATACTTGGCTGTGGCCTGCCCGCACACGCACAGGGGCATGTCATCACAACCCCCAAGCTGGACTGGTCCACAGCCGAAAAGCTTGCCGCCGAAGCCGTCAGAACCTGTGCGGCGCAGGGATATTCAGTCACCGCGACGGTGGTGGATACGACCGGTCACGAACAGGCAGTCATCAAAGGCGACACGGTGCCGCTACAGTCGCTGTCTGTATCCTATCGTAAGGCATACACTGCCTATGCGTACGGCTTGGCATTCAACAAAAACACAACCAGCGAACTGATCGCCGCAAAAGTCACCGGCCCAGCGAATGGGGCTTTGAATACGATCCCCGAAGTCCTGTTCGTTCCCGGGGGCGTCCTTTTACGAAATGCAGCAGATAACAGCGTTCTGGGGGGCCTTGGCGTTTCCGGTGCGCCGGGTGGTGAAAAAGACGAAGCATGCGCAGTCGCTGCGGTCACCAAATTCAAAGCCGAGCTTCGCTGAGCGCCACTCCCGGATGGAACTGTCCAATCGTCAAACCAATACAGCACTTTGCTGCATGCCCTCAAAGCCAAGAATCCTTTAGAGAACCCTGCCGCCCTTCTCCTGATACCGAAACGAAAACTGTGGGCGGCATGATATTTCTCGCAAACAGACAGGCTAAAATGCTAGAAAATGTAACGATCAAAAATCACTCATAAAACGCTGATTTTCAGATATTTGATATGTTTTAACAGTGATCATAACATAGAGGATCAAAACGCATTTTTCATTAATCCAACCGGAAACAAAAATATTCTTCACTGCAGGCAAAAAAACCTGTATTTTTTGGTTTCAAAACATTACTATCGCCACAGCCATATGACTGAAAAGAGTGCTATCAGACCTTTCATTGCGGCCCGTTTCCATACTCGGCATCGTTGCTGCCAAATCCCAGAACTGTAGCCTCCCCGAGCTACTGGAATCCGATTTTCACTCCGATGATACTCGATCCCCCGACCCTGTTTGGCTGTAGCACGATTGTTTTCCTGTTATTCGGTTTCTACTTCGTCCTTGCAGAGGAAAGCACGGACAAGCGGAGGCAGTCCTTCTGGTACGCCTGCCCCTTCCTGATCGGCGGCGTCTCTTCAATGTTTCTGACAGCCGCCGCCATACATAAAGGCGGCTGGAGGCTTATCGTCGCGAATCTGCTGTGTATGATTGCATATGCCACAGCGTGGCAGGCAATCAGGGTCATGGTCGGCTGGAAACCACGCATGGCCGCAGCCCTGATCCCCTGCGCGCCATACCTCGCAATATCCATTCTTGCAGGTGAAACCGGGCTTCTCCACGTCATAAGCTGCGCAGCCCGTGTCCTGCTGATTTCAGGCTATACAGCGTGTGCGGCATGGAGTCTGCGGAAGAGCAGCCTCACACTCTCTACAAGTGAGCTTCACCTTTACCGAATACTTTCTATATACGTCATAATTTATTTTACAATGGCAGTACTAACGCCATTTCTTCCTGAGCCGTTCGGATCTTTGCCGCGGACACTGCGCGCAATTACTGCATATAATCTGATCAGCATCATTGAAATCATCATGGTAGCACTCGCCATGATTGCCATTCCACGTGAGCGCGTGGCAGCCAAACACCGGCAGCTTACGCTGCGTGACCCGCTGTCCAACGCAGGCAACCGCAGGGCAATGGACGAGTGGATGCAGCAAAATGACGAATCAAACAGCCCCGGAGCCGTACTCGTCCTCGATATCGATCATTTCAAAGCCATCAACGATGCCTACGGCCATGCAACCGGAGACCAAATCATCATCATGATGAGCCAGATCTGCGAACACGCCCTGCCATCGGAAGCATCCTTCTTCCGCGTCGGTGGAGAAGAATTCGTCGCGATCCTGTTCCAGTCACGCATCAAGGACGTGCAGATCATCGCGAACAGGATGAGAGAAGCATTCAGCCGAGAAACGGTAATGGTCAACGATCAGCCCGTGAAGGCCACGCTCAGCGTTGGTGGGGCGGTCCGGCTCTCCCGGGACACGTCCTGGCCGGAACTGCTTTCACACGCTGATGCAGCACTTTACACTGCCAAACGTAGCGGCAGAAACAACGTCTTCATCGCTCCACATCCCGTGATGCCCCTGAGAGACACGGCCTTAAAAATTGCCGTATGAAAAAACCCCTCCCCGCAGAAGCGGAGAGGGGGTTGTAACCTCACAGGTCCAAGAGGCTTTAAAAAGCCCCAGAGCGCATTACTGGGCGCCCTTCAGATGCATGTTGCACTCGGACCAGTATCCGCCACCGCGCTGGATCCACTTGAGGCTTCCATTACCGCCCGTTGCCTTGTTGGCGTTGTATTGCGCAACGCAGGTTTTCTGACGGGCACGCCCCGCAGAAAGCTTGGAGAATTCAGGGGAAATCGCTGTCGGGAACACGACATTCCCTGAAGCTGCGACGGGAGCCTTGGCAGGCGTTGCAGGTGCCCCTGGAGCTGCCGGAGCTGCCGGAGCTGCCGGAGCTGCCGGAGCTGCCGGAGCTGCCGCTGTAGCGGGTGACGTCGCATCTCCACAATGAGCGGCCTTATAGGCCTTGTAGGCCTGGCCATTCAATGTTCCACCAGCCTTGGCGGACGCGAACGCCGCGCGGCATTCCTTGGCCGTCATGGCGTGAACAGGCATGGCGACAGTAACGCCGGCCATAAGAGCAGCGGCACATGAGAGGCGGGCAAGTGTACGGCTCAGAGCCATGAGACACATCCTTGTGCGGGAAAGGAAGGAAGACAGGAAAGCCGCCGCATACGGCTTACCCCCTCTAACAGAAAACCGGGATCAATTGATCCGCTCACCGTGCAGAACCATGTCGAGGCCTTCAAGTTCCTCTTCCGGCGTTACACGCAGCCCCATCAGCGCATCAATGAGCTTCAGGATGGCTGTCGTCATGATAACGCACCAGATGATCGTGACACCCACAGCCTCGGCCTGAAGCCAGAGCTGATGCAGACCACCCACGGTACCAGCAGGATTTGCGGAGGTTGCGGAAAGAGGGCCGTATGCCAGCACCCCCGTAAGAAGAGCACCAACGATGCCGCCTGTTCCGTGGACGCCAAAAGCATCCAGGCTGTCATCATATCCAAGACGATGCTTGAGCATGGTTGAGCTCCAGAAACAGACCGCACCCGCAATCAGACCAATCAGAACGGCACCGCCCGGAAGCACAAAACCAGCGGCAGGCGTGATGGCGACAAGGCCCGCAATCGCACCAGAAATGATACCCAGTGCCGTAGGCTTTCCTGTGCGGACCCATTCAACAAGCATCCACGCAACGCCACCAGCCGCAGCAGCAACCTGTGTCGTGAGCATCGCCATGCCAGCACGACCATTGGCACCCAGCGCCGAACCTGCATTGAAACCGAACCAGCCAACCCAGAGCAGAGAAGCGCCGATGATGGCGTAGGTCAGGTTGAACGGAGACATGTCTTCATGGCGCAGGCCACGGCGTTTGCCGAGAATGATGGCACAAACCAGCCCGGCCACACCGGAATTGATGTGAACAACCGTCCCACCCGCAAAATCGACTGCACCCAGACCAGCCACCCAGCCAATCGGACTCCAGACCCAGTGTGCAACAGGCGCATACACCAGAAGCGACCAGAGAACCGTGAACACGCAAAGCGCAGAAAACTTCATACGCTCGGCAAATGCACCGGTGATGAGCGCAGGTGTGATGATCGCAAACGTCATCTGGAACAGAAGATAGACGCTTTCCGGGATCGTCATCGGCACGGGGTTTGCAGACCCAGCCCCCAGCGTAAACGCCCCATCGACACCATTCGTGAAGCGATCGGCCACACCACGCAGCAGCGCGTGCGAGAGATCACCGATCCACGCAGTGCCAGTGGAGAATGCCAGACTATAGCCCAACACCATCCAGACGAGGCTCGCGATGCAGCAGATCGCGAAAGACTGGATCAGCGTCGCCAGAACATTCTTCTTGCGGACCATACCGCCATAGAAAAGCGCCAGACCGGGAATGGTCATCATCAGCACAAGCGCAGTGCTGATGAGCATCCATGCTGTATCGCCCGTATCAATCGCAGGAACTGCGGCAACTGGCGGTGCGACGTTTCCTGCAAGAGGTGCGCTGTCCGGCGCAGCAAGAGCCAGACCCGGCAGAAGCAACAATCCGCTGCCCAGAATTCCACAGCCGGAACGTCGTGAAAACTGCATCAGAGCGCTCCCTCTCCGGTCTCGCCCGTACGGATACGGATGAGCTGTTCCACCTCGGACACCATAATTTTGCCGTCGCCGATTTTGCCTGTACGGGCTGCGGCCATCACAGCCTCCACGACATCTTCCACAACCGCATCCGCCACAACGATCTCGATCTTGAGCTTGGGCAGGAAGCTCACGTGATACTCGGCACCCCGGTAAATTTCGGTCTGGCCTTTCTGGCGGCCAAAACCTTTAACTTCGGTAACCGTGAGCCCCTGAACCCCGAGTGGCGTCAGTGCTTCACGGACGTCATCGAGTTTGAAGGGTTTAATGATGGCGGTAACAAGCTTCACAGCGGGGATGTCCTCATACGATCTGGGCGGGGTCCGGGAAATATAGCGGAGATCGTGCCAGTTTCCCAATGATCTAGGCAAGAGGTTGCATCACCTGAATGCCAGCCCTTTCGTTACGCGGGCCCGGGGAGTAGGAGAGTGGCAGGGAGATGAGCACGATGACGAACGAACGCTATGATCTGTGCATCAACGGCGCTGGCCCCGTTGGGGCGACACTGGCCTGTCGTCTGGCGGCAGAAGGCATGCGCGTTCTGGTGCTGGACCGTGCGGCCCTGCCCGGAATGGAAGACCCCTCTCTAGATGGCCGCGCCTATGCAATCGCCGAGGGTTCACGGGTCATGCTGCAGGCCGCAGGCATCTGGGACAACCTGCCCGATATCGCACAGCCAATCCACGAAATCCGCGTGGCCGACGGCCGCCCGCACGAGGCTCCCTCCCCGCTGTTTCTGCACTTTGGCCGCGATGACGCACCAGACGGCCAAAGCTTCGGCTGGATGGTGGAAGCCCGTGATCTGCGCCTCGCGATCAACCGTACTCTCGCACAATACCCGACGCTGGACGTCCGTGCGCCCGATACAGGCACCTTCACATTCCACGATGATCATGTATCGATCAGACTTGCCTCCGGCCCAACCGTAACTGCAAAACTCGCAGTAGCAGCGGAAGGCCGTCGTTCTCCTTTGCGGGAACAGGCACGCATTGGCCTGACGAAAATTCCGTATCACCAGTACGGTATCGTCGCGACGATCGCTCACGAGAAACCACATGATGGTGTGGCGTTGGAGCAGTTTCTGCCAGAAGGTCCGTTCGCACGCCTGCCCATGCCACCATCGGCCGAGCACCCGCACCGCTCTGCCATCGTATGGGCAGAAGGCGAAAGCCGCGCGCAACGTTTCCATGACCTGCCACATGATGTTTTCGCGCGTGAAATCGCAGCGCGCCTCGGCGACGAAGACCTCGGATCGATCACGCCGGTCGGGCGTCGATGGATCTATCCTCTCTCGGCCCAGTATGCCCAAACCTACATTTCCAGACGCCTTGCCCTCGTCGGAGATGCTGCGCACGGCATTCATCCCATTGCTGGCCAAGGGCTGAATATCGGCTTTCGTGATGTCATTTCACTCGCCGACCTTTTGATCGAATCTCATAAGCTCGACGCCGACCCTGGCTCACGCGAACTGCTCCTGCGCTACCAGCGTCGCACTCGGCCTGGCAACATGGCTATGCTCGTTGCGACGGATGCGCTTGAGCGGCTATTCGGGAACGATAATCCAATCCTCCGCCGCCTCCGCGACTTTGGAATCGCAGGCGTGAACCATATTTCTCCGCTCAGGAAAGCCTTCGTCAGACGAGCCATGGGTGTATGAACACAAAACCAGACCTAAAAGCACTCTGGACGGAAATGCAGTCGCAGGCCTGCGCCTGCCACGACCCGCTGATCCAGGATGTTTTTGCGACCAATATCGGTGATCATCCTGATTTCCAGTCAGCGCTTTCGTCCCTGCTCGGCACAAAACTTGCCGACAGGTCCATTCCTGCCGCAGCCCTGACACGGCTGGTTGCATCGTGCATGAGCGAAAATCCGGGAATTGCAGAAGCCGCAGCCGAAGATATTCTTGCAACATATGACCGTGATCCGGCATGTCAGGACCTCGTGACACCGTTCCTGTTCTTCAAGGGATGGCACGCCGTGCAGGCGCACCGTATCGCGTTTCACCTCTGGCATCAGGGACGTCGCCCGCTCGCCTATCATCTGCAAAGCCGGATGAATGAGCTGTTCGCAATAGACATCCATCCGGCAGCCCGGCTGGGACGTCGCCTGACGATCGACCATGGAACCGGCATCGTCATTGGTGAAACAGCCATCGTGGAAGATGACGTCTCCCTTTTCCAGGACGTCACCCTCGGCGGAACAGGCAAGCTGACCGGAGACCGCCATCCAATCGTGCGCCGGGGCGTGATGATCGGGTCGGGCGCCAAGATCCTTGGACGACTGGAAATCGGTGCCGGTGCACGCATCGGCGCAGCATCAGTCGTGCTGGAAGATGTTCCCCCCAACGTCACAGTCGTAGGTAATCCAGCCCGCCTCGTGGGTAGCCCCCGCATCCCGCATCCCGCAGGCTGCCACCTGAAGCCACACGCCACGCCCCACAGGTAAAAGGCTTCGGACTCAACGAGTCGTGCATATTCATCCACCTTTCTCCCATAACGGTGCACATGATGGTGCCCAGACCTGTCCCCTGATCTGGGGATAAGTCTGGGCGTCACCGTTACCACCATCGAAGAATAGCTTCGATTTTATAAGGAGATCAGGGGGAAGAACTTGCCTCGACGAACACATAGCGACACAATCGGTCAATAAACTCTTCCTGAGATTGACCTTCATGTTTGTTTTGCACGGCCTCCTCCCTTCCACCGCCGACCTTTCATGAGAGCGTCTTCTCAGAAGGGAACGCCCTGCATGCGTCCCGTTGCCGTTGTTACCGGCGCTACAGGGGGCATTGGCAAAGAAATTGTGGGGCTGCTGATTGCCGATGGATATCAGGTCCATGCCCTGACCAGACGTCCCGAAGAGCTTCACACCGAACTCCCCGGACACGGCGACCTCCTCGTGCCGCTATCCTGTGATCTGATGCTTCCCGATGCTCTCCAGCAGGCGGCAGACACACTGGTGGAACAGGGGCGCCCCATTCAGGCGCTGATCCATTGCGCAGGCAGCATTCATCCCGAGGCGGCTGGAAGCATCCGGAAAGAGCATCTGGAAACCCAGATGATGATCAATCTTACGGCTCCGATGCTGCTTACATCCAAATTGGTTCCCCTGATGCACAAAGGCAGCCACATCGTTTTCGTAAACTCGATGGCAGGAATTCTCCCACTGCGGGGAAACAGCGTTTATACGGCCACAAAATTCGGCCTGCGCGGATTTGCCCGTTCCGTCAGCCTCGACCTGCAATCGCGCGGGGTCCGCATCTCATCAATATTCCCGGGCGCCGTCGACACCCCAATGCTGATGAAGGAAATGGAAGATGGTGGCTCGGCTCTGAACTTCGTCAGCACACCTATTCCCGCCCATGACCTTGCCAAACTCATTGTGCGAACCTGCACCGGGCGTGGGGGAGAATTCTTCCGCCCGAGGATCGACGGCGCATTCTCACATGCATGCCTGATGATGCCCTGGCTCCTGCGACTGACCCTGCCAATCCTGCAGATGGTTGGCACGCAGGGACAGCGGCGCTTTCTCGCGCGACGCTCAAAAAATATCTGAGAGGCTGCGATCACGAAAAGTGGTTTTGCGGCCGTAAACTGAAAAGAGGGGAGAGATGGGCAAGAAAAAAGCACCGGATTATTCCATCACGGATATCCGACTGGAAGACTGCCTCCCCATTCGCCAGCGCGTGCTTGGCCCGACACTGACACAGGACGAATGCCGCGTTCCTCACGATGAGACCGCCTGCCATCTGGGTGGCTACCTCAATAGCGATCTGATCGCATGTGTTTCCCTGTTCAGACTCGATGCAGACACGGTGCAGCTTCGGAAATTTGCCGTTCTTCCTGAGTTTCAGGGGCACGGCCTTGGATCTCTGATCATCCAATCAACCTTCGAACGGTGCCGTGAGCAGGGTTTCACTCTGATGACGCTGGATGCACGCGTCACCGCCACCCGTTTCTATGACAAACATGGCATGACGCCCGTAGGGGATATTTTCTTCAAGGGAACCATCAAGCACATCAGAATGATCAAGCCCCTCTAACAGGCGGAAGCAATGTTTCTCCCGCCTGTGGTGAAGGCTTCAGGCAGTCTTCAGGGATGCATCGATTTCCAGAGCCAGACGCGCCATTTTCAGCGCCCCTTCCCTGCTCGCCGCACCGCAGATGAAACGCGCCGGATGGGCGAATACAGCGTCTGGCACGCCAGAGACTTCAGCCAGCGCAGCTTTCTCCAGTCCGCCCCAGGCCTCAGGCAACGAAACACGCTGCCCGAAATCACCGCGTACCGGCGGAACAGCCTTGACGTTCCACTGCTCCGGACCGGCTGGCGACACAACATAAACTACCGGAAGATCACGCTCGAAAATGACCTTTTCGGTCGGCATTCCCGTCTCCATCAGCAGGATGCGCTTGTCTTCTGCCGCTTTGTAGGACGCCAGAACGCGGCTTGTGGCCTTGAGGCTGGCACGAACACGATCAACCATGTTCACAAGATGCGCGGCAACGGCTGTAGCGGCATTCGCAAAGCCGAGAGCCTCTCTGCCCTTCGCTTCCTGAACACCATGCAGTTCAGCCGTGTCCCATGGAGGGCTACAAGCAGACACAATATCTGCCAGAGACAGTTTCCCCATCTTCACCACGCCGTTGTCATCCTGATCGATCGGCAGGATCAGCGATTTGTCGAGCGACTTCCAAATCGCTTCAGGAACCCCTTCCTCAACAGGTGAGGTCAGGATGTTGCGGATTGCCGCAACGCCGTAATCTTTCCACAGCAGACCGGCCGCACTGTAGGGCGTTCCATCCTCACGCAGGGGTTTGTCCTTCATGTGATGGTCATAACGGCCTGATGGAGGATCGTATGAGCCCCCAACATCGAAAACGATATCCGCACCCTTGATCACTTCCGGAGACCGCGTCCGCACGAAATCGAGCCTGTCTCCGCAGGTCCCTTCCAGAATGCGCGTCCTGAGGTCCCCCTGCGGAGCAAGCGCGTAATGCAAAATGACGTATCCCAGCGTCTCATCGACGTGGAAATTTCCCGAATGCGTCAAAGCCCGGATGGCTCTGGTATCATTTTCGAGGCCGATGGGCGTGTGCTCTGACATGTAAAAACCTGCTGACAAACAATGATGGGGTTTCTGATCGTGCCCCCTCATGCCGCACACGCTGCGGGCAGACAACAAACTTCCTTGCCAGAATTGCCCGATATCGTGTCCTGAGCACCCCTAATATGGAAAACGCCCCGAAAGCCAAAGCCACCGGGGCGTTTCCAGACAACAGACCGGAGTTCACACCCCTTTCCGCGATCGGACGTTACTTGTTCGAGAAGCGGAATGTGGTGGTGTAATCGAAAGTCTGACCCGGCTTCAGCTCAGTCGTCGGGAAAGAAGGATGGTTTGGGCTGTCAGGATAATGCTCGGCCTCAAAGGCAATCGCATCCGTCTGGCGATAGGCATGACCGGAAATGCCAGCATACGCGCCATTGAGCGAATTCGAGGTGTAAACCTGAAGACCCGGCTGGTTGGTCAGAATTTCCATGCTCCGACCCGAGCGCGGATCATAAACCTTACCAGCAAAGCGCGGTGCCTGACCGTAAGGGCCATTCACAACCCAGTTCATGTCATAACCACGCGCATACATCATCTGTGCGTCATTGCTGCGCAGACGGTCACCAATGGCAGTGGCCTTGCTGAAATCAAGCGGTGTTCCTGCGACAGGAGCAATCTGACCTGTCGGGATGGATGTCGCATCCGTAGGCGTGAAGCTGTCTGCGTTCAGCTGCAGAATTTCCGGCTCGATCGAGCCGGAGCCCTCGCCGTTCAGGTTCCAGTAGCTGTGATTCGTCAGGTTCAGAACCGTCGGCGCATCTGTCGTAGCAACATAATGCAGAGACAGAGCATCATCATTGCCAAGCGTATATGTGACATGCGTCGTCAGCGTTCCGGGGAAACCCTGATCACCATTCGGGCTGACGAGCTTCAGCGTAACGAATGCTCCGCCGCTGTTCGTGCCGGTCTTTTCAAGCGTCCATACGTTCTTGTCGAAACCGCGCTTGCCGCCATGCAGGGCGTTCGGGGGGGCAGTTACGTCCGTGTGGTAGGTTTTGCCATCGACAGGGAAATTCCCCGCAGCCAGACGGTTGGCATAACGGCCGATGATTGCCCCGAAGAACAGGCCGCCCTGGGCGCTGTCCACAGTGTAGCCATCGAGCTTGCCGAAGCCGAGCACCACATCCTGCAGATGGCCGTTACGGTCGGGCGTCTCAACGGACTGGATGATACCGCCATAGGTAATGACGCGCGTTACAAGACCATGATCATTCTTAAGCGTGACAATCTTGACGGCTTTACCGTCGGGTGTTGTGCCCCATGGCTGTGACGTTACAGAAGGTCGTGCCTGGGCTACGCCGAGAGACAGGACAGCCAGAGCTGCAGTTGAAAAAAATGCTGTCTTGCGACGAAAAATTCTGGACACCAAAAAACTCCTGAGTGTTGAGTTGCGGCAACAGTGGTGCAAAAAACAGTCATCCGTCAAAGCATTGCGCCCCTCGGAAATGATCGAATGGCTACGTAGCTCGTTGCCACTCCCTCTTCACAGTGTGTCAGCGGTTGCATACATGCAGGGGGTGCGGGATGGCGCGTGATAGGCTATGACAAAGCCTCTCCGCGGTTTTCTGCGATTAACAGACGTAGTCCCGCGTGATGCACAAGGCAGGACTGATCGCCGCCCCCTCAAGGGCCTCCCGATCAGGATGACGTCTTCGTGAGCAAGGTAACGGGGGTGGTTTTTGGGGATGGTTATGGACTCTCGTCAGGACGGAATCGGTTACGGGTCGGCGTGGAAGCGCTGCACCAGAGTCACGGCGGGATCGCTGGCGCTCATGCTGCTCAGCGCATGCGGGTCGCTGCGCAACCCACCGCCCAAGGACCCGGAAGCGCTGGCCGATTACAAGGCCGCGAATGACCCGTATGAACCCCTCAACCGCGACATGTACAATGTGCAGATGTGGGCATACCACAAGGCACTGCGACCGATTGCCAAGGCCTGGATATGGGCTGTCCCAACACCTGTCCGCCATTCGGTTGCCAACATCAACGAAACCTGGCGTGAGCCTGCGGTGTTCTTCTCCGATGTCGGCGCTGGACGCCCACGGCGTGCCGGAGACTCGTTCATGCGCTTTGCCATCAATATGAGCGCAGGCGTGGCTGGTTTCTTCGACGTGGCGAGCCTCGTGGGCTACAAGCAGCATGAGACCGACCCAGGCATGACCATGGGCACATGGGGCGTCCCCACCGGTCCGTACCTGTTCATTCCCGGTGTTGGCCCGACCAATTTCCGTGATGGCGCAGGGTATGCAATCGGTCAGGGTCTGACACCGATCAACTATGTCCCACGCGGCTATGGCTTGCTTAGCTTCAACTGGGCCTACAACATTCTGGGTACGGTCGACGGGTTCGCCAACACCGTTGATCAGATCGACCACCTGGAACAGGACAGTCTCGATCCCTACTCCTATATCCGCAGTGCATGGCAGCAGAATCGTCAGAGCCAGGTCGACGCCCTGAAAGACGATCATCGCGCCACCACTCCCGACTGGTACTAATGAGGACAACTCGAATGGCCAACGCTTTCTCACGTCGTGTTGCACTGGGTGCCTTCGCCGCTCTTACGCTGGGAACGGGCGTAGCCCACGCCAGCCCTGCAACCGATTTCGTCACATCCTTCGGCAACAAACTTGTTGCCGTGGTCAACTCCAGCACGCCGCTGGACCAGAAGAAGAAGGAAGTCCTTCCCCTTCTACAGCAGAATGTTGATGTCAGCGGAATCGGCCGGTACTGCCTCGGCCGGTACTGGAAAACCGCGACGCCGGAACAACAGCAGAAATACCTCTCCCTGTTCGATCAGGTTCTGGTGAACACCATTACCGATCAGATCGGTAATTATCAGGGCGTTCATTTCCGCGTCACGGGCAGCAGCGTCACGCCAGATGGCGAGCGCGTTACAGCCCTGATCGATCGCCCCGGTCAGCCAGAAGTCAACATGCAGCTGATCGTCGCCGGGTCCCCGCTGAAGGTCGTGGACATGTATGGCGAAGGGGCAAGCCTGCGCATGAACCAGCGCGGTGACTACAGCTCATACCTCTCCCGCCATGGCGGCGATGTAAACGCCCTGAATAGCGCGCTGGCGCGCCAAATCAACAATCACCACTGATTGTTATTCCCCTCAGGGAGCACATTCTGGCACCCGCATGCGGCTCTTAAACATGAGCTGCGGCGGGTGTTGCTGTATTTGGAATTGACTGCCTACAATTTTTCTTTCTTTTCAAAACCTTGCTCAAGCCTAACTTCACGAAAACGTCACTCTACTTAAGCTGATTTTGCGGCGTTCCGTTCTGACATACGTCTGAATGGAACTGTCGGCCCATGACCTCCCCTTCATCAAATGACCCTACGCGGCTTTCACGGCGCACAACGTGGAAGATGATGGGCGTGGCAGGCATGACGTCCCTCATCGGCAATGCATCCGCACAGACACCCGCGGCCAGACCAGCAGAAGCCACCACACCCACACCTCCTTTTCAGCGCCCGGAGATCCCCCCAATGGAGCGTGCAGGGTCTGGAGCGTCTTCTCCCACACGTCTTCTTCGTCTGGATGGCACAGCTACGACGCTCCTGCTGATTGCAAGACGAACGGGGCTTCCCGAGATCGCATATTGGGGCACCAGATTACCGCAGACACTAGACGCGGAAGCCGTCTTTACCCTGCGTGCACCCGATACACCCAACAACGGACCCGATAACTGGCGCCCCCTCATCACCGTTCTCGATACAATCGGGCAGTGGAATTTTGACCTACCGGGACTACTCGCAGACAGACCCGATGGAACGGGATGGACAGCAGACTTCCAGACAAAATCTCTGGAAACATCGCCCGGCGCCCTCACAGTCCATGGTCTGGACGAGATATCCGGCCTCGAAGTCGAGATTATCATAACCCTCAGTCTGGAAGATGTTCTCTGCACCCGCCAAACCCTGACCAACCGTGGCACGACACCCCTGAACGTCCAGCGGTTTATTTCAGGCAATTACCTTCTGCCCGAGAATGCAGGCGAATTCCGGGTTGCCCATGGTTCCTGGGCACGGGAATTCGACTTCCAGCCCGTGAGCCTGACGCAAGGCGGCCTCGTGATAGAAAGCCGCCGGAACCGGTCACACGACCACTACCCCGCCATTTTGGCCGGTACGTCTTCCACGAGCCAAAATAGCGGCATGGCCTACGCTGCACATCTGGGCTGGAGTGGCAGCCATCGTATTGCGGCAGAGCGCATGGAAGATGGCCGCCTGCGCCTTTCCGTCGGCGAATATCTCTATCCGGGTGAGGTTATTCTGGCGCCGGGTGAAACCCTGACTGCACCCCCGGCTTATGCCACCTGCTCTTCGGAAGGGTATGCGGGCTGCGCGCGCGCATTTCAGGCATATGCCCGCAGCAGCATCATTCGTTGGCCCGGCGGGCAGATGAAGCCCCGTCCGGTTCTGCTCAATTCATGGGAAGGAAATTATTTCGACCTGGATGAGCGACGCCTGATGAGAGAAGCAGACGCTGCAGCAGAGCTGGGCGTCGAACGCTTTGTGCTCGACGACGGCTGGTTTGGCAGCAGGCGCGATGACACGAAGGGACTGGGAGACTGGTTTGCAGCACTTGCCATTTTCCCAAATGGCCTGCGCCCTCTCTCAGACCATGTCCACGCACACGGCATGCAGTTTGGCCTGTGGTACGAACCCGAAATGGCCAATCCGAACAGCGACCTCTATCGCCAGCATCCGGACTGGACGCTTCACGTCCGAGGGCGGCCGATGCTGACGTCTCGCCAGCAGATCGTGATCGATATCAGTCGCAAAGATGTCTCGGATTATCTGTTTGCTGCCATCTCCAAGCAGGTCACGGATTGGCGGATCGATTACATCAAGTGGGATTTTAACCGAGAGCTCATCGAAGCCGCTGACGCACAGGGCCGTGCCGCCTACCGTAAGCAGGTTCTGGCTCTTTATGCTCTATGGGATCGGCTTCACGAGGCACACCCTGAACTGGAAATCGAAAGCTGCGCCTCCGGTGGTGGCCGTGCAGACTGGGGGGCACTCGCACACACGCAGCGTATCTGGCTGTCAGACAACACATCCGCTCCATCGCGCCTGCGTATTCAGAATGCGGGATGGCATTTTGTGCCGCCAGAAGTGACTGGCTGCCATATCTCGCACAGCCCCAACTGGATGGACGGCCTGTCCACAACACTGGATTATCGTGCCGCGATCGCCATTTTTGGTCATCTGGGCGTAGAACTCGATCCCCTAACGCTTCCCGCCGACGAAAGCAGGCGACTCAAGGCATGGATCGCACTGCACAAGCGCCTGCGCCCCGTCCTGCATTCCGGCAACGCACAGTTCGCAGACGACGAACCAGCACGAATAATCCGTGGCGTGACCAGCCGGGACGCAAACACAGGCATCTATCTGGTGGCACAGGAAAACTGGCCCCCATCCCGCCTGCCCGCACCCGTAAGACTGCCCGGACTTGCACGTGAGAGGCTCTATAAAATTACAGTTCCATCACCCCAGACCATAGGCAGACATCGCCCCTCGGACGCACAGCAGAAGCTGTTCAGCGATGGGCTCATTCTCTCGGGGGCGATGATGTCAGATATCGGATTTTATCTTCCAGCCCTTCAACCTCAAAGTGCACTGGTTCTTGAGTGCCGCGCGATTTAGTGTGCCGCGCAGTGATTTGGAAGTCTGGCCATTCGCGGTCAGGGATACAGGAGCACTAACATGAAATGTCTCGTCACCGGTGGCGCCGGATTTGTCGGAAGCCACGTCGCACAGAGCCTGCTTGATGCCGGGCATGACGTAGTGGTGCTCGACGATCTGAGCACAGGCCACCGTGCAGCCGTGCCCGGGGGCGCGCGTTTCATGCACGTAGACCTCGCAGACGCACAGGCAACTGACAACGCGGTTGCATCGGAACGCTGGGACGCCGTCCTGCATTTCGCAGCGCTGTCGCTTGTTGGCGTGAGCATGCAGCAACCGTTTCTGTATCTGCGCCGCAATTACATAACAGCCCTGAACCTGATCGAGGCGTGTGCACGTCATGGCGTGAAGAAGATCGTCTTCTCGTCCACGGCGGCCCTGTTCGGCGGCGATGACCGTCCGCCACCGATCTCAGAGGCCGCACATATTGACCCCGGCTCCCCTTACGGCGAGAGCAAATTCCTCATTGAACGCGCGCTTGTCTGGGCAGACCGCATTTACGGCCTTCGCAGTGCATGCCTGCGATATTTCAATGCGGCTGGCGCAGACCCAAAAGGGCGCCTTGGTGAAGATCACCGTCCGGAAACGCATCTTATTCCACTGACCATCGACGCAGCGCTGGGGCGGCAGCCGGGACTGAAACTGTTCGGCAGGGATTACCCCACCCGCGACGGCACCTGTGTGCGCGACTACATCCATGTGACCGATCTCGCGGATGCACATATCCGTGCCATCGGGCAGTTGGACGATCGCTCCGTGACATACAATCTCGGCAATGGCCTTGGCTTCACAAACATGGAAGTCGTGGAGAGCGTCGAGCGTGTGACCGGACGCAAAGTACCTTGGGAATGGGCCGATCGTCGCCCAGGTGATCCAGCCGTTCTGGTGGCGGATTCTACACTGATACGTCAGGAAACCGGCTGGGACCCCCAGTATCAGAAACTCGACCAGATCGTAGAAACCGCCTTTCTCTGGCGAGAGTCCCACCCAAACGGCTATTCGGAATCCTGAACGTCATGACCGGCTTCAACGCTGAAGACCACCCGCATCGTCGCTTCAACCCGCTTTCAGGAAAGTGGGTGCTTGTCTCCCCACACCGGGCAAAACGTCCATGGCAGGGCAAGCAGGAAGCCGGCGAAACACGCGCCAGCAAGCCCTACGATCCGACATGCTATCTCTGTCCGGGCAACACACGCATCAATGGAGAAGTAAACCCGCAATACACGGGCACATATGTCTTCACCAATGACTTCGCGGCTGTCATGACCGATACGCCCGATGCACCAACCTCAACAGATCCGCTGTTCCGCCTGCAATCTGCCCGCGGCACAAGCCGGGTGATATGCTTCTCTCCCGATCACAGTAAAACTCTCCCGCAACTATCCCCTGATGTGATCGAAGGTATCGTTACAACCTGGGCCGAACAAAGCGCCGAGTTAGGCAAAGAGTATGTCTGGGTCCAGATCTTCGAAAACAAGGGGGAATTGATGGGGTGTTCGAACCCCCATCCGCACGGGCAGATCTGGGCTACCGATTTTATTCCCAACGAGCCGCTGGCCGAAGACGAAGCCCAGCGCACCTACTACGCCGAACATGGCCGCCCGATGCTTCTTGATCTGGTGGCACGGGAGGCCGAACAAAAAACCCGGATCGTCGTCGAGACGGAATTCTGGATGGCCATCGTCCCTTTCTGGGCAATCTGGCCATTCGAAACCCTGCTGCTTCCGCGTTTTCCTGTGAGCCGCATGCCAGACCTCACAGCAGAACAACGGGCGGATCTGGCCTTGATCCTCAAGCGCCTGACCAATGCTTACGATGCCCTGTTTGACACCTCATTCCCCTATTCCATGGGCTGGCATGGCGCGCCGTTTGACAACCGCGACGCAGCACCATGGCAACTCCATGCCCATTTCTATCCGCCGCTTCTGCGTTCCGCGACGGTCAGAAAATTCATGGTTGGATATGAAATGCTTGCGGAGACACAGCGGGACCTGACGCCGGAACAGGCCGCAGCAACCCTGCGCGCGCAGGTCGGCAAAGGAGAGCCAACATGACGGCCGCCCACCACGACACAACTACCAGCCCCGCAATCCGCGTCCGCGAAGGATTTGAGGTCCGTTTCGGTATAG
>Ga0157363_1002090_pt1 | contig 17337 bp, 12 predicted proteins | sample AttsexASBM1_FD_111477 | JGI IMG/M metagenome (GOLD analysis project Ga0157363, IMG submission 111477) | Fungus gardens microbial communities from leaf cutter ant in Ribeirão Preto, State of São Paulo, Brazil - Atta sexdens ASBM1 | ecosystem: Host-associated > Fungi > Mycelium > Unclassified ... | reverse complement strand
TCAAAAATTTTTTCACCTATATTATACAAAAAAAAACATATTGTTTTTTTATATAAATATTTTAATTTTATATATATAAAATATATATATATATATATATATATATATATATATATATATATATATATATTTCTTTTAAATGCTTAAATATCTAGAGAGAGAGAGAGAGAGAGAGAGAGAGAGAACATTTAGTTTTAAAAATAAATTTTTTCTACATTTATATTATATAAAATGGAAAAGGAATTAAAAATATAAAATGAAAAATATATTTTTAAAATATTTAGGATACATATATATTTTTTGTTTTAAATAATTTTCAAAATTTTTCATTAAAAATGATTAGATTTAAATAATTTATTTTGTTTTCAAAAAAAGATAAAAAAACGTTTGTTAATAATGATACAAATAAAAAAAATTATTTTTTTTAATATATTAAATTTAATCAACCCTTATCAAATAGATATTAATTAATAGATGACGTATACAAATGACTAAATAAAGAAAAGAAATTTAATTAAAAAATATTATACTTGATTATTACACTGGATTAGAAATATATTATATTTTAAATTATTTTTATTCATTGTTATCTTAAAAAACAGATTCAGAAAAAAAAACAAAAAAAATGTATGCGATTTCTTCAGAATAAAAATAAGAATAAAAAGAAATAAGAATAAAAAGAAAAAAGGAATAAATTAAAATATAAAAGTTATTTTGTTAATATATGCATAACTATGTTTGTTGGACTCTGTAAATGAAATTGAGAAGCCTAGTCCAATTATCGCATAAGAAAATTTATGGGGCGCTGCCGGTACTAAGAATAGAATCGCATTGTGAAGCTGCCAAGACGTATATAGAGTGAGCATTCAGTTATCGCACTGCCTCTCGTATTACCATTCTTATATAATTATTTTTACTGTCATAATTAGAAAAATGAAACTGTATTAGTATCGGGAATATATATATTTTATTTTACTAGCAAAATAAATATTTTCTATATGAAATAAAAGTTCCATTTTTTATTATTTTTCTGTATAAAAGTTTCATATGTGTAATGTGTTTATTTTTATTTTTATTTAATTTTAAATCTATCGTGTATATTAAAGAGGAAAGATACTTCAACTGAACGAGAAAATGATATTGTGTGTATTTACAATTCCACGATGACTTATTATTATAGAGTTGTGGTATATATGAAAGTATACACTTATTTGTTATGTGCAAATATTTTTAATTTTAAAGTTTCAGAGAAGAAGTGATGAATATGCAAAAACATATTGCATATTCATTTACAGTTCATGATGGAACTAGTAATATCAGAATTTCAAGCGGCTTGTTAAAAAATCTGACGAAGATCACTGATGCTGCACTTTATTGTCACTAATATATAATGTCAATGGCAGCTAGTCACTCAGCATATATCGGTCCTGGTACAACGCGTAATCCATCTTTGTTGAATGCACTTATTTATTCGTAGTTTGATGAATTTCTGCATATTGATCACATAGATATAAACTTGGTCCTTCGTAATTCTTTTCGATTCGGTAGATCATGCAGGATTCTCAAACAGTCCATAGACGACAGTTGACAAGGCACATTTCTCGATGCGTACTTACCATTGTCTATAGATCGATTTCTAAGAGATGGACAATACGAGATGGTCACGATGTACCAACTGTCCGAATCAAAGAGCCGAACTTGTCTAAGTAACTTCTGCGGATCTCCCCCACCAGCGAACCGCAGGTTGTCCAAGTCGAAGTATCCTGCCCCGGGTATAGCGTCTATCTGACCATATTTAGTGCGAGTCGCCTCAAAATAGCGACCCTTTCGACGTTTCAAATAAAACAGTTTGCCAGGGAGTTAAAACTCTGACGGTTCTCGTACTAACGGACATCTCAGCGCTAAGATACCGATTTCTTGATCGATGTGAGTCAATCGAGTCAAGCGAGTCAAGCGCTCGTAAATAATTATATTTTGAACAAGTATAATTATCGAAACGATTTTTTCTTTACATAACACTATGAAACGGAATAAAATATTAATTGATTTATCTTATCATTATATCTACTTAATTTATTAATGATGATTTTTCAAAAAGCCGTCCACGGAGTGTTACTACACGTACTATTATCATAATTGAGTTTTCGATTTAAAGCAGGATGTCTCAAACACGTGGACATTATAAATAACTAACTGTCCGATGTATTCAAGAATGCATATATGTTTTTGCAAATATGTATGTTACATATATATGCAGGGTGTAATATCCTGCGATTTTTGGCAAAATGCTGTCATGTAGATAGAATGGATTAAACTGAGTCGAAAAGTCCTCTATCATTTTGCAATTTTTGCAATGATTAACGAGATATTAATTTATGAAAATAGCCAAATTCGCCCGGCCTATCGCCAAATGCAAACGCGCGAAATAAGATCACCCAGAGAGTGCACGTTCTAATGACGAAGAACATTTGGCGGTAGGCCGAGTGAATTTGACCTACCGCTTTAATTTATTATAGACCGTATTACTTACGGATATTGAAAGAAATGATATTGTTATGTTACTTTTATGAAAAACAAAATGAAACCAGCCTTCAAAAAATTTTTTTTAATATTTAAAAATTTTTAACATTATATATATAGGTTTTCTTAAACAAAATATCTCTCAAAAACTTTTTTTTTTACTATTATTATTAAATATATATACACTTAACACTTCTTTAATTATATATTTTTAATATTACATAATAATAATTAATAATTGTGCACGCGTGCACGTGCGTATGAATATACATAATAAAATTCGATGATTAAAAATATTAAGTTACTAATATATTCATTTATTAAACAATTTTTCTAGTTCTTCTTTTGCAGTTTTCTCTTCTTGTTAAGGGATCCTAAAAACAGTTAGTTATAGTATAAGTAGGCCATCTATACAAATGATTTATACGTATCATTGACATGTTATTACAAACTATTGCATCAATATCTCATGCACAAGTATACATACATAAACTGTTGTATAACAAAAGATGTTTTATTACATCTAAAGCCAATTCTAAGAACTCCACATTAATAAGATTGGAAATAAGAATTCTGTTTATGTGAGTATCACCTAAATATGAGAAACACCACTTGACGATCAAAGTTAGATATTGAACTAATTAATACATATACGTGTATTCTTCTAAATAAATTTATCTTATTTATCTTATTTTTGCGAGTGTCGCATCATTCCACATGTCGATAGCATCGCGGATTTGTGAATCCGTCCGTCATCGATTGGAAGAGAGAAGAGAATCTCTGCCCAAACGAGTTACTCATGTTTTTTGATTTTGAACCTTGACGTGATAAAATAAATCACACATTTTCATTTAGTAAAGCTGTATGTTTTCATTCCGAGAGCATCTCGCGGGTGTGAAGCAAGTATGATGTAAGAAGACAAGGTGTACCATTTTCGAGGATGCGCAGTAGGAGAGTAAAGTAAAATTTGATTCTTGTATCACGCAAGTACATCGTGCGTGATTCTCCTTGCGCGAGTATAACATTATGGATTTATTTTATAAATTTATCTAATTTATTTATAGATCCGGGTTCAATTCTCGGCCGAGGTAATATTTTTCAGAATACGTTCGTTATAGATTTTTAAGATGTATGTAATTAAATTTGGGGGGATTATAATATCTCAGATGAATTACGTTGAAAAATCCGACAGTAATGGCATACAATCATATTTCTGAGATAAATTCATTTAGAAGATTATGCGTACAATACGTATTAATTAATAGTACAATGTTTAACTTTAATCATCAAGTGGCACTTGTATTTAGGTGATGAATTCCATATTGTTTCTTCATGCAAATACTACTATATCAGTCAGTGGATTACTATTTCGTAAATACAGATTGCGCAGCTTTTATATGAAGCAAATGTCACAACGTGCTGTAGAGTGCCATTTTAGAATAAAAAAGTAAAGATTCAATTTCGAAATTTTGTATATTGTTTTCAGTATGAATTCTATCTCACAGATACGTATTAATGCGTATACTTCAATCCTGGTAAAGAATTTTTGAAACTGTACAAGAAAAAAAGTAATTGTTATATAAAAAATTATATAATTTAATCAGTAATACAGACGAGTTTAGGATCCTCTGTGTTTCTCATTTCTCATTCATTTATTATTTTGTTATTGAAAAGTAATAATCTCAAAGTACAATAGATATTGTGAAAACATCTTAAAACAGTATTTCAAAGACATAAATTGGACACTTTAAAATTGGACATTCAATAACATGTTTCGCAAGATATTTTCGAAATGCTACATTTTAAATATTGTATATCATAATGTTCATTTTAAATATTGTATATCATAATGTTCTTTAAGATAGCCATAATACAAACAGTTTAAGCATAAAGCACAAGACTTAATAATAATAATACGTAGAAAGAGAAAAAAATGAGCATTATCGAATTCTTTTTAATAAAAAAAAAGTTTCAATAATATTTATTACATGAGCACAATTGCCCAAGATATTGTATGACACTGTATGTAAATGAAAGAAAAAGAGATATAGCGGTTATATTTTTCTTCTTTATTTATTCCAGCTTACTCATTAAAGCAATGTCAGCATAAAATGTATTTAGTGAATTCAACAGGTATTAATTGTGTATATATATTCTAGTTTTCTATATATATATTTCAGTTTTTCTAAGAATTATTATACATGAAAATATTTAAATACAAATCATAATATAAATGCACTAATTGGTCAAAAATCCAATATGCATTGGATGCACTAAAAGTGTGATACCAACATTAATATATTTTATTATTTTATATATATTTACTTTATATATATTTACTTTATATTATATTTATTTTAAAAATATTTATATCGAATTTTTTCTTGATAAATGTATACTAATCTTTAGTAAGTACAAATGTCCAAATTCGCTATATATTATATATTTATATATTATATCTACTCAACATCTAACGATGACATATTGATTATAAAATTGACCTAAAAATTGGGACTAAATTTATAAGTCAATAATCTCCACGAGCTCACAATATGGACGTTTAATTATATCTGCCAATATATAAAACTTAAATCTTGAATACATTTATGTCATAAAAATTATGTGAAAATCTATATATTATATGATTATGCATTGCAAATACAAAATTCACACACAAATTGGGATATGAAAAATATCTTAAAATTACATTTAATTTCGTAAGGGAGGTCCCATATAGTCTAGACTCGTAGAGTAAAAGTCTGGCAGATTCTCTACAACTGATAATTGCACTTCTTCGATTATATCTATCGATTCTGTATATAATTTAGACTTGACTGTCTTAAAGAATGTACACGGTCTTGTTCCTTTGCCAAACTCATCGACGTCATATGGTGGACTGAGTATGTCTAGGAAAGCTGCAGGACCTTCCACGCATGAAATTTCATGAAGATTTTTTTCTGTTGGTGTAAAAATGCAAGCAGGCGAATTACTATGAAGACAGATAGGCCGATGCTTAACTGCCACAATCTCCTCCTTGGCTTTAATCACATGATTACTCTTCGTCTTCAAACTGTAGCTGCTTAATTCTACCATACCACTGATCACCTATATTATAATATCTATATTATAATTCGTATATGTTATTGTCGTATAAGGAGCAGACTTTCAAAATGTGTTTTGTCCAAAATTTATAATTTTCAGAAAACGAGAAAAAAAATCACAATGAAACCATGCGAAACCTTATAGAAAATATCAATTTACCAATTAGTAAGATGTAAAATGTAGATCAAGCTAATATAGATGTAAGATGAATATTAATCTTAATAAAATCTTTAACAACAAACAACAAAATATGTGTCCATATTAAGTTAAAATTTGATGTCATAACGAACGTTAATGATAAATGAGACAGCGTTCCAACTAATATACTATATATTAATTGACAACAGAAATTGTAAGTTTGAATCATAAAATATCAAGATTACAATTGTTATTGAAAAATTGATGTAAATAAACAAATGTGAGAATCATCTAAATATTTGTCCTTTTGTAAATTTATACTACATAACTGTTTTTTATATATGTTGATGAGATTATTTTAGCTGCGATCAAATTCAGAATATTGTAAACGTGTTCAATAATCGCCTATAATATTTATATTTAAAATAGAAAACAACTATAACTTAAGCTTTTTAAATATCTTTAAGGATGGTACAATATTTGTAAATTAGTAAAAGATCCTTTCGCGAAGATGTTTGTCATTCGAAGATTTTTTTCATTCGTTAGATCATAAAATTGGAATTACATAGAATATACAATCTTGTTGATAGAATGATTTTATTGTCCTGTTTTTCAGAAGAATATTGAATATTTATCAAATTGCTTTTAGAAAATTACTATCCATTAAAATTAATTTTTAGAGAAGTAGTCTTTAGATTAAAAAAACTATCTAGTAGTAAAATTATAAAACAGTTAGTAGTAAAATTTAGTAGTAAATTCTAATCACAAAAAATATTTTATATTTCCGTTTATATATTATATAATACTGTTGCAAAATGGGTCAACAAATCTTTGTTTAAGGTAGGCTACAATGTTTGAATCAATTCATACAAATATAGACATAAAAGTATATACAGAAATATATAATAATATATATAAAGTTGAATCTAAATGTAATGTGAGTCTATAAGATCAATTGTAACGAGTGTAATGCGTGTTATGTTGGTCGCAAGAAAAAAAAATTAAATGAAAAGATAACTAAGTACGAGAATTATAAAGCATACCATATTAATAATAGATTTATCGAAACATTTCATGATCTCTAAGCATACTTTGAACCTTAATCTCTCACTCCATTAAAAAAAAACATTAAAATTTTAGATTCTGTTCTCAATTATAATAAGAGGTTAATTTCCGAAATGCTTTACATTAAAAAACAGTTAAATGATATAAATCTACAGAAAGATACTGAGCATTTAAACGATTCTTATAGTTGTTTATTTAAATCGATTTCTCAATAATAGTTTTAATTTTTTACGATTTAAACTTATAATTTCTATAGTTAATATATGCGTTGCTCGAAACGTTTTCTCATTTATCATTCCGTTAAGGTTCATTAAGGCACAAAGTTTTATCTCTTATAATACTCTTGAATATATATATTCCATTGTTTGATTAAGGCTCACGATACTAGTAAGTTTAATATTCATCTTAATTTATCTATTTTATAAGATCCTTTTGAATGTTTTGACACAATTTCATTTTTTAAATTTACAACTCGAGACTATATGTATTTTTGATGACTTTTTTTATGAATTTTAATTTCGTGACTCTCTCTCACCAATAAAGAAATAGTTTCGATTTTACGAACTTCAATATAACGTATAAAAAAATTATTTATGGTTTTTAATTTTAATGTTATTTAATGTGTGTCCAAATTACTACGTAATTTTATGATCGATTTTTATTTTTATTTATACTTTAATATCGACTCTTTTCAACGTTTTAATTAATTTAAGAATTTTATATATATTTGTTCTCAAACTTTTAATTTATAATTTATTATAATTTATTATAATTTGGATGAAGAAGATATTAGGAACCCCACACATACACACACACACACACACACACACACACACACACACGCACACACGCACACACGCACACGCACCACACACAGAATAGATAGGTTTTTGTGTATCTGGCATAATTTTACAATATCTATATATCTTTTTATAATTGTACGCATTGTAATATGATTATGAGTAAAACTATATGTATAATTAATTATTAATTTTTATATTTTAAAAAATGTTATTATATTCCAGGCAATAATATGTTGTTATATTTTAGACAAAATGAATAAAATAATATTATAAATGTATATTTTTATATGTATGTTACAAAGTTTTCACTAAATATTGTATAAAATAACATTTTTATATGTATATACTTCTGGGTAGCAATCATGCAACTTTTTTTTTAGAACGAAAACGTAAAAAATTTTTTATTCTCTTACAGAAATTTAACACTAATCTATTTAGTATTGACCAATTTATTATTGAAAAGCAGCAATTAATTACTATTAATTACTATTAAAAGTATGAAACAACAATACTTTTAATAAATAATTAGCTTTTCAGTATTGACCACTATTTAGATTTCTGCAAGGATTACCATTAATCATAAAAATTTTCACTTTTTACGTTTCCGCTTTAAGAAAGAAATATTACATAACCGCTATCCTATAGGGAAAAAGTAATTGTGGGGCATCCAAAGGGTCCAATTCGCGTACGGTCCTGCCGACAAAAAGAGGGAGGATATGAGACCTGATCGCTCTCGAGAGCGCACGCTTCTTTCAAATTTAACTCTTAAGGTGATCGCAACTTTCAAGTAACCAAGCCACTGTACACACATAACGTACAACGCTCGCATGATATATTTGTAGACCTCCGTCGCTCGTGCGTAGTTCATGTTACATGCCTGTGTGCACCACTAGCCTTCAACAATATGCTCGGAGAGCGAGTAAGCTAGCCGCAAACAGAAGCTCCATAATCCTCCAGGCGGATTATGTCTGATATTCAGCTACGATATACCGATCGTTATCGCGGCCATCCTCTTTGTTTCCGTTCTGAGAAAAGTGTAAAACGATACTCGGAATTACGGTACAAAATATAAATTCAGTGAAAATACAAACCAAAAATGATCTGAACTGTTTCTTCTTTCGTTTTTCTTTTTCTTTTGCTCCATATGTAATGGTCTCTCTGTACAACACAGACTTTCAAGGGATGTCCTAAAATTATTACTAGGACATCTCCATGACCATGCATATTCATTTTTATTTTAAGACAGTCTTAAGTAATGTCTAAAGATATTAATGTGGCATTCTGATTAGTTCATGATATCTTAGGGCTGTACTTAAGACAATCTTAAATATAAGACTCAACTATGAACATCGACCATGTGTTCTCTGAATATTCTAAGAACGTTCCTAAAATTTGTCCTCGCGAAGAAAGTGTAGATCATTTCTATCATAGAGGTCGATCTAGTCAGTATTATGAAAGGCGCGATCAAAAATTTTCAAAAATTTTTTTGTTCTCGCTTGGCATCTTTGATATTAAGAGGATGTTAGAGTGATCAAATTATCGACATTACAATCGTATAAAAATCTCAGAACAGAAAAAATCCTTTTACAAGATTAAGTAGATAAACAAAATTAAGAGGTGGTGCAGTAGACTTTATATTAAAATAAAAAAAAAAGTTAAATTAAAAATAAAGTTAAAAAAAAGTTTTTAACTTTTTTCTGATTTTAGTATAATTGTGTAGTAGTGTAAATTTAGTATAATTAGTATAATAGTAAAAATCTATTGCATCACCTCCTATAATTTTGCGTCTACTTTAATTCTGTAAAAAGATTTTTGATTTTCCGTTCAGTCATTCGGAGATTTTTGTTTGACTGTAATGTTGATAATTTGGTCACTCCGGTATATCCTGATTTTGCTCATGAATATGCTGTATCTTTTTGTACAATTAAAGTTATCTGATACTGAATCATAAGAAAAATATATAGCCGGTATTTATAATCGGTTGTTTCAAAATCGTAAGTAATCTTAAAGATACTAATACAGCTTTTTAATTATTGGTTCATGACATTTAAGACTGTACTTAGACAATTTTAAATGTAAGTATCAACTGTGAATACCAATCACACTTATACTTAAAAAAAAAATTATCCGGAAAGCAGAAAGACGGTATAATATTTTTTATATATTAAATGCAAGTATTTAATAAAATAGAATTTCATAATTACTGATAATTTTTATTAATATAATTTTATAAATGTAAAATTTTAATTAATGGCCAAGAAGTTTCACTATCTCGAAAAAAATATAAGGACTTTTAAAAGGATACGATTGATAATCGTACTCTTAATAATCTAGCTATGTGAAAGAACATTCTTTTTACATTATCTGTGAAGAAAATTGAATCTGACGAAATCATATCGATTTTCAGAATTCCCTGATAAAAATCTCATGTATAATCGATTCATAATTTCGAGATAGTACGGTATAGATTCTTGAAGGAATGCTAACTGTTTTATGTTGTTTTGAAGCGAGAGCATGCGGTGGCATTGTCAATCGGTCGAGTTTCGCGATCGATTCGCGTCGGGAGAACGCGCCCGAATATTCGCGTCAGAAATCGAACGCGCTCGAAAACGAATTGAATTCGCGCGCGATTGCGACAGAAGAATAATTGCAATTCTCTTCCTCTTCGTCCTTTCATCTCGAGAATCCGGTCTCCGGAAAGGACGCGTGATAGGTGTGTCAATGGGTTAAGTTATTTATCGATCGGCGCGCGTTGCCCACCCCTGAGAATTATCCGAGGACGCCCATGGGCGCGACGATTCGATCGATCGCGAAAGTCCAACGTCTGAGGCGAGAGAACGTCCGCCGGAAATGCGTTTGCAACATCGAATTGAAGTTGGCCGCGAGCGTTTCGGAGAATTCGCCGTATCATATAGGACTCAGTAAAACCCGTCTTGCGCCAATCGTCAATCGCTTTTCGACATATATGCACAACAAGCATGGAGATCATTTTCGCGTGGACACAGCATCGAGCTCAGCGAGATGTCGCCTTGTATGTACACGGTAACACATGTATATATACTTGCTTCTACACTATCTGCACTTGAGTGAGAGTTGCATAGCTCTCACCTCGTATTTCGAGAGAGCGGTTCGATTGGAGCGAGGCCTGGAAGAGAGAGAGAGAGAGGGGCGAAAAAAAAGGAAAAGTGCAGATAGGTGTAGAAAGTGCACGAAGCGACGCGACGAATCTTCCGTCGTAATCGATCCCGCCGGGTCTACAAAATGCCACAGGTATAATATACCTACCTACATGGACATGAGGCAACAATATAGGTAATTCTCTGTTAGTGCAGCATAGAATGACACTTTTGATCTATAGGTTGACAGACAAAAGATAAAAATGCGCGGACGCAAGAGCGATCGCACAAATCGAACTTTTGAGATGCTCATTCGAGATGCCGCCGCTACTGGAAATGTTAGCATCGATTGTGGGAAATATTCCCGCGAGGATGTGATGAATAATGTTCTTCGTAAAAAAAAAAAATCTAAGCTAATATGAGCAACCAGATTTAATTATTTGATTGCTCATATTAGTCTAGATTTCTTCTTTTTATTCATTATCGAAGACAGTCCTTGTAAAATATATTTACTGTAATTTTTGTCGGCGAGAATACTAATAGAAGTGTAACAGAATTTGTTAAGAATGTAATAACAAATTGATTGCCGAACTGAATCTGTCTTTTCATAGATTAAATTAATATAATTCATTAAATATTTAGAAAATGACTTTGCCTGACTTCTGTTGACAATCTATTAACAAAACAACATAATGTGAGTACAGTTAATGCCAATCTGCCGCAACATTATGCTCAAATTTTACTCATTAGGGTACAATCTTTTTTTTATATATTGTAATATTCTCAAATTGATTCGTTAGTTATTTTAAATAGCCTTCAAATACATGAAAAAAAAAATGAATTATTAACAGTATTAATCAACGGCAGTTTAATTAAAAATAATCTTGTTAATTCAATGACAATTAATAAAAGAAATTTACCATGTTCTTGTTTTAAAATGTTATTTGTTTTATTTATAATATTGTCATCGAGTTAACAAAATTATTTTCAATTAACTGTTGTCAATTAATACTACATTATTTTTTATTTAACGTTACTATTTACACAATTGTTGTAATTCTGTACCAAACGTAAACATTATGTTTATCGTGTAAAAACATAACATTTTTTTATTGACTTTTAATATATAAATTTTATGAGTTTCATATAAAAGCAATCGATTCGTAATCAATGAGTCCCAAGTTTGATCACGGCGGATATACGGAATTGATTGGAGAATTAAAGGTTATAATGAAAGAGTTATGAAATAAATGATAATCTATTTTGAAAATCCAGATTTCTAACTATGTATAAATTTATATTTACACTATACATGGCTAGAAAATCTTAGAAAAATTATTCTAGATATTTTATACAAAAATGATGAATTATCGTCTACCAGGCAGAGAGTTAAAGAAATACTTGGAATGCAAACACTTCGTATTAAACTTAAGGCGAAGTGATGTCATGTGTAGTTGAATGATATGCAAAATTATGTTAAGCACATTTTAAATTACAAACTATTAGGAGCTTCTCGCGATCCGAATTGATTTGCTTTCCACATTATGCGTTCTATTTACAAGCGCAAGCGAATTCATATGTTCAGTATACAATGTACAATATCCTGATGTTCGTCATAATTCTAGAAAATTCATTGTACATAGACTTCATATTTGATTCAACAATTTCAAAGATATTTTATACTTTTTATCTCGATGTCTGACAATCTGTAACAACTCCTAAATTATGTAGAAACATAATTTATGGTAAAGATATGAAAGGGTATAATATGTATAAAATTCTAAATGGCTCATGTAAACTTTAACGACACTATAATCTTTGTGCTGCATACAGCATATTTTTTTCTATTTAATTACTGCACCAAAAAATGAACTAACATATCGAACAAAGAATATCAAATGTTAGAGAGCATCTAACTCAACATTTTTATTCAAACAATATTATAAATCAAAGAAAAATAATTGTCTATAATTTTTACGCAAAAAATTAATTTATATGTACACTTATTACAAAAAGGAAGCAAAAACTTATATTTATATTTTAGAAATTTTTGCAAACATTTTTATATCCTGTACAGATGAATTAGAATAAAATATGTATTGAATTGAATTATGATTTTTAACATAAGTTATCAAAATTTTATCATTTTCTTAAATAAATCAATTATTCTTCTCAATCATTTGAGAATTAAGTTTATTAATAAGAATACACCGGATATCCGATATTATCCGACACTTTTTTACCGGATATTATTAATATCCGGGAACATATCCGATTGAAATTTTATATCATTTGATTTAAAGATATTCATCCGATGTCATTCTTTTCGGATATCTGATATCCGGTAATTTTACAATCCAATTTTGCATCCCTACTTATTAATAATTATTTATAATTAAAATGTAAAAGTTTAGAATAAGAATGAACATTCATCTGTTTAGGAAATTATGATTAAAGCCCATATAGAGTGAGACACATCAATTTGATGTATAAAATTAAATTGTCTTTCTTATAAATGGAAAATAGTGGGACAAGAAAAAGTTACAGTGTATTGGAATAATTTAAATCTATCCTAATTTAAATCTCAATAAATCCATATTCTAATCCAAATTCTAATAAATTTATTATTAACTATCATTATTTTAGAAAGTCAAAATATTTTGAAAAGATTTATTATACAACAAATTCATTTGTTACAACAATTTCTTATACTCACATTGAAAATAATTTTCTTTCATTGCCTGTTTATAAAATGTCTCTCTCAAAATTAAGCAGAATTTTTAAAAATGTTAAAAATGTCTTTTTAAATAACAAGATAATTTACGTTACAAAGTGTCTCATTCTATACAAGTATGAGTCTATCTGAAAAACACGAATAAATTAAATTTAATAATACATTATGTGGAAAGCAAAAGGATTTATATATATTTACATTCAATTTCATGTATCTGGCCATAATTTGTTATCAATATTTTACTAAAGTACTTATTTTATATATATATATATATTTTTTTTAATATTTGCACATAATAAAAGTAGAACTCATGCATACTATAAAATAGGAAATAAGTTTATGTAAATATTGAGAAGTATTTTATAAGTATGTATGAAATTGCCAGTTTCTTATAGATATTTTTTACAAAACTGTTTAATAATGAAAATTGTTATCTAATATCCGTAGAAACAAAGTTTATATACAAAAAGAGGATTGAGAGGATTTTAAATCACTTACTTGATAATATGTTGTAAAAATACATGATGTAAAAAAAACAAAATTATAAAGTTTTTTAATATAAAAAGAGAAATCCGATTTGCAAATTGTGAAACCGAATATGAAATCTATATTTGTACAAAACTACTTAGATGCTATTTGCGCTGTGATGTTCTTGAGTTGCTGTTTATATATTTCCGCTTCCTTCTCTTTTTCTTGTAATTGCTTACGATACTCGGCGGCTTGTCTTCGCGCTTCTGCTAATTGTCTATTCAGTACTGCTATATCTGTTACTGGTTCTCTGTTTTCTGGATTGTCTTCTTCAATAATTTTTTCTATATCATCATCTAATTGTGAAATTGTTGATTCCACGATCTTTGACGGAGCATACACAATTTTCTGAAATATAAAAATATTTATTTATTATCTATTGTTAATTTGTATTTTATATCTGAAATATATAAATAATCTTACTTCTTTTGTCGAGATAGAATTCTTGATTTCGGTGACAGTAGATGCTGTTGAAGTATTAGGAACTGTTGTGACCAATAATTTCATTGGTTTGTTATCAGCTTTTTTCAAAATATTTGGACTCCGTGACGTAGATGTATTAGAATTTGGATTTAAAATTTTTGATTGAATTTGGTCTGCTCTAATTGCTATAACTTTCCTCGATGGTCCTTTCCGCGAAGCAACTTGAAGGCGTTTAATTGGCGAACCTTTTGTCAAATTCAAAGCAATTTTTCCGGCTTCTGTAATCACATAAATCATTTAGAATATTATATTCTGATATAAGTTTTTAAATAATTTCAAATGTACACAAAAGCGGACCTGTTAAAACTACTGTTCTCCCACTTTCCATTGCCTTTTCTACAATAGATGATTCATCATCTACAGGTATCATTCTGATTCCATGTGTTTCTAATAACCTAAACTGTTTGCTTATCGATAAGATATCTTTATGTTTCTTATTATTTATAATATTATTCGCATTAATTATTTTTACATCTTCTTTTTCTTGTTCACCATCTGTATTATTTGGTGATACAGAAATTTGTTGAAAGATCATTTTTTGTTTTTTCTCAATTTGCGCTAGAAATTATAAAATAGAATTCGAAATAGAAAAAAGCATTTGTAAATAAATATTTACATGGAAAAATATATTGGCATTACCTTGAGAAAGTTTACGTTTACGTGGAGATTGTTGCTGCTGTGTTATTCCGAATTTTTGTTCCTCTTCTTGTATTATCGAACTTTTGCTATTATTGGCAGCTTCTAATTGTACTAAATTATTCGTGGCTACTTCCAATTCTACAGAATTAGCTTGATTCTGTTGATGAGCTTGAATACCTATTAGCTCTCGTTCTTGTTGTAATATATCCACAAAGTCTAGCCTATCGTGCTCCAATGCAAGACTGACTGGAGTTTTCTCAAATTTACTAGTTGCACTCGTATCAGCTCCATGATCTAGTAAAATGTGCATCACATCTATATGTTCACGTTCTACTGCCCAATGCAACGGAGTCATTTTTAACTAAAATCATTTTTCATGTTAATTATCTGGTGTTAGAAATTAATAAATGATATTTTGATATTGTACCATATCTCTGCTATTGACGTCTGCTCCATAGTTAAGCAGCAATTGTACCATCTGATGATGACCTTCATATGCTGCCATATGTAAGGGAGTTCTATCGACTTTTGTCCTAGCATCTCTTGATATTCCTGCTCTAAGTAAAACATCAGCAGTATCTATGTGATTGTTCTGTGCGGCGAGATGGAGCGCACTTGTACCAAGCTAAAAGACAATATATATTGTATGCCTATTGTTATAGATAAAATTTATAAAGAATACAAACACTTTTTAGATGCTAAAGCACATACCCAATCTGTGGTAAATGGTGCGCCCCTACACATGAGCTCACGAACAGCTTCAGTGTCACCATTTTTAGCACTATGTAGAAGCTGTTTACCAAGTTCCACCATAGTCGAGGCATCCTGTGATCTCGAATGAGAAGAGACATCGCAAGCCAAAAGTTCCACCTAATGACAATAGCATGACCATTAGATAATGGCTACGATTATAATCTGTGACCTATACAATAGGCATTCTTGTTTAACTTATAGATTAAACGAAGACGCTTATTGTATAGACCATAGATTAAGTGCACAGTATAAATCAGATTATTAACAATAGCTTCATGTAAAATCAGATAGTATATTCTTTGTACATCTTCAATAAAAAAAAAATGCTTACTGGTATGAGAGTATCCGTGTCCAAACTCTCAATATCGTTGGTACATATGCTTTCCTGCATAGATTGCATTCTTGATTATACAGCTCAGTCACCTTCATGCAAGCAGGCTCTAAAATTATATTATCCATAACTTGTCACAATCAGTGTAGATTTTTCTGACCGATGGGAATCGAACTGAGTGACTAATTTTCAAACGTTAATCGCTGTCGTTCGACCTTGGGTCAGCTGAATCCGAAAGTAGGCCGTAAAAATAACGAGCTCGCCGACGAAGAAACACGTGCGGCCGAATACATTCGATTTGCTCCTCGCGGTGTGTCACGTGCGCGTGGTGCGTTTATTCCTCGAAATTTTTGCATCGCTACAGGATGTTTTTATTTCGCCGTCTCGGGGTCGCGAGGAACTTCCTGTTCCTGTTTCATCGAACGGAAGTCCCATGCCATAGGCCCTGTGTTACGTGCCCGAAAAAAAAACTAGACCAACGAATCGGAACAGGATGTCATACTTACGACCAGTACATTATTCTCGCTGTTCTCGCGATTTTTCCGACGATCCACCGATGAGCGTGCGATGTCCGCTGGAATTCTTCCCCGTCACAGTCTCCGCGATTTACGGTCACGGTAAAGTTTCATGAAAATGGCGGCGCATTGGCGCCATTCCTAGCACCGTCCGGTCCGGCTCAGATGATAAAAGCGTTTCTTACCTGTGCGACGAGCCCATACGAGATGCCGCCTACCTCGTGTATTTACGGATATTATATGGATATCATGAGGAATTTAGATTTGCGTCTGTCATACGATATATATGTGATCATCGGCATCTAATAGGATAATCTAGGATTATTAAGAACATCGATGAGATACTATTAAAGATTGACATCCTTACGGGTGTTTGCAGCCTTGTGAATATAAAGTGATTAAGAGTTAAAAATTGATAATATTGTATTAATTTTATGATTTATTAGTTTAATAGACATAATTATGCATTTATAACTCAATAATACTTGATTTTTCTATAAAATTATGAGTATCAGTAGCGTGAAAGTTTGATTATTAACAGAGATGATAAACGCAGAGAAAAAATTGTAATTTTTTTGCAATATATAGAATATTATAACTTTACAAGTAT
>Ga0157363_1002089_pt1 | contig 17337 bp, 11 predicted proteins | sample AttsexASBM1_FD_111477 | JGI IMG/M metagenome (GOLD analysis project Ga0157363, IMG submission 111477) | Fungus gardens microbial communities from leaf cutter ant in Ribeirão Preto, State of São Paulo, Brazil - Atta sexdens ASBM1 | ecosystem: Host-associated > Fungi > Mycelium > Unclassified ... | reverse complement strand
TAATGAAGAAGCACAAAATGCTTGAAAAAATATATATTTTATATTACATAAATTATATTACTTTTCAATATTAAATTAATATTAAATTACTCCGACTTGTGTTATATCAATATTAAATTAGTTACGTTGTATTAATATTTATTATATTTTTTGTTTATATGTATAACGAGTCATGAATAATGAAAAATATTTTTTGTTTATATGTATAACGGGTCATGAATAATGAAAAATATTGTATTATACATCAATATATATTGCATATATTATTATAACAAACATATTACTATAAAATATTTATATTGTACATTATATTATTAATATAATTGTGTAATATAATAAATATTATAAATCATAAAGAATTTATAATTATTTGTAATTTTCTGTGTGAAAATTATTTTGTATTTAATATAAAAATTAAATACAAAATATACATCATAATATTAATGAACAAAAATAATTTTAAATTATAAACTTTATTATATATGTATATACGTGTGTGTGTGTGTGTGTGTGTGTGTGTGTGTGTGTGTGTGTGTGTGTGTGTGTGTGTGTGCATATATATAATCATAAGAAGTTTGTCGCATCGCATGCTCTAACAAGCTCTAAAATGCTCCTACTGTAATATTTATTCACTCTAATGCGCTTGTTGAAGTGAGTAGGAACTGTAGCAGGAGCACATTGGAGCATGCTGGAACAAACCAAGAAGTTTGTTTTCTGTTCCTGCACGAGGATTGCATTAAAACTGAATTGAACTAGTGTAATCCAGAAGTGATGAGTGTAAGCAGACAAGGAATAAAAAACGTTTTAGTGCAAGATAAAAATATCCCATATTGTTTACATGAAAGTATTAGTATGATGAAAATGAATGCAATTCCATTAAAAAAAATTCTTCATTAAAGATAATGAACATATTTTTATATATAGACTTATTATTATTTATATATATTTATCATTTTATTACTCATAAATTCTCGGATAATTATTTAGAAGACGCCTCTTACATTCAATTTTAATAAAATTATGCTTTTTTGTCGCATTTTTGCAGAAAATTTGTCACATCGACTTAATACAATGCTATCTACACGTATTTTAGTCTATATTTATTTAGAATCGTTATTTCACCTCCGATTTTAATGAAATTAGGCTGATTCAATGCATTTTTATTCAAAACGAAAGTCTGCTCTGTTCTTACTATGTGCGAAAAGTTGTAAACCTCTAAACGTTGAAAGGAAGATTTGAATATTAATAAACAAACGTTAATATATCACTGTAAAAGCAAGTTAGTAAAAAACCTATGCACATGTAGCCATAAAGCATAAAAATATAATCGCAGCACGTACTTTCATCGCGATATTTCGTATCTGACAGATTTCCTAACCTCAATAGTCGTCAACTTCAATGCTTAATATTTCGGTTCGCGAGACTAGGCACAACATTTGACCAGCCAGATTCTTTCGTTTCGTTTTCATTTCGCAAAAACGCGCCAAATGAGCATAATTTCATTGAAATTAAAGGTGAAGTTGAAGGATATTTTCTAAATAAGTATCAATTCTCACACTATTTGTACAAGTCTGTTTTTTATGGATGATTTAATGTACACTAGTGTTTGTACTGCTTGCACTGACCTAGTGCAGCTAGTACAATGAACTGAGTGAACTCGTGCACTGAGTTCTGTTGCAGAACATTCTGGAATAAAAAACACCATCGTTGACGCCATTTTGAAAATAGAAAACGTTTTAAGGTATAACCACAATAGAAGAATAAAGAAAAAATTAGGAATAAAGAATAAAGATTTAAACTTATCAGAAATCGGATACATCAGAATACACGGTTTCTGATAAGTTGATATCGTTATTCCTTATTCCTAATTCCTTATTCCTTCTATTGTGACTGCACCATTAGTGTACACTAGTTTTGAACTAGTGCAACCAGAACAGAAAACAAAGAACTCTATAAAAATAACTGTAAAAGAGACATCTGTGAATCGCTTTCCGAACTCCATAGTTCTGTTAAAGCATCTTGAAGTATGTACTTGCATCTTTACGTGCACTGTGTGTCATGCGTTTCATCGTAATCAGGTTTTAACAATTTCTCCATCGATATTTAATTTTGCATTAATCCACCGATTAATGCAATCACTCACAGCATCGATACGTCCTTTGCTACGTGCCTTCGTAAGTGTCTCACAAAATGTCGTTCATATTTTGCGAGAGAAAAATTGAGTCTTGAATCGCGTATTAACACTATATTGCATTTGCGTCAGACTGCCACCATGTGCTACTAAACTTATCACAAATAGAACCAGCTAGACAAGAAGTCTGTTCTTTATCACGGCACTGAATTAAATTGAATTGCATTAAAACTCTCTACCTCATTTTCGACAAATTTCGAATATAGCTTTGTTTATTACTGCATTAAATTGTATTATAAAATATATTTTCTTTGCTTTCACTAAATATCAAACATATACCTATTTCATTTTAAATACAAAAATATATATTTTATTAGCTGCAAAGAATAAATCTACAAGATATATTTGTTTGCGTTGTTTACAATTTCCAAAAATTTATGCATTTAAAATGAAATAAATAAAATTCAGATGAAAGAAAGTGAAGATTTTAAGTACAAAAAGTGCAACAGATTTATTGTTAACGGCGGAAAATTTGAAATGAAAGATTATCACTCGTATTCATAGTTACGCCTTACATTTAAGACTTTCTTAAATTTGTCTTTAAATACTCTACAAATTATTTCATTGGCTGCTGAACATTTAGTCTTAAGTACAAGGTCTGATTATGAATACGGGCACATAATTTATATTGGATTGTCCGGAAAGTTCGTGTCGCAAAAGATTTAAATTTAATAAATGAAATTAAAAATTTAAATTTTCTACGTTTTAATTGTCCTTTAAAATCGGCACGAACTTTCTGAACAACTCAATATTAACATATATTAATATATTAATATATATTATAACATATAATATAATATATATTAATATAACATCTAATTTATATTAATGTATGTTGATTTAAAGCATATATTAATTCTATATACTCTCTAAATTTTTTGGAATGGAATCTTATTCCAAAAGTGAAAATTGAGTTAGTTTTGAAAAAGAGTGGCTCAATTTTCAATCTTTAAAAGTAAATTTTTATTCTTCAGTGTAAGATTTACTTTTAAAAAAAGCTTATAAAAGTAATATATATGATTCTATATATTTATAAAAATATTTATAAAAATATTTTAATTATTTTTATTTAAAGTCCATAGCGTCCAAACAGCGTGTTGACATGGTCGATCCCTCCCTGAAAGTCGATGTGGTGCTCTCGGAGAGCAATCGCAAGGCTTGCATCGAAAAATTCAAATCATTCCCAATGCCGAAGTTGCATAATGTAGCAGAAGCAGCTGTGTTGGTTCCATTATGTTTATATAAAGGAGAACTCGGATTCTTATATACTCTGCGATCTATGAAACTCACATCCAATCGGGGACAAGTCAGTTGTTTGTATAATAAATAATAAATATAAATATAAATATTTCAAAAGTTATAAATTTATATAAATAAATTGCCAGTAAGTGTCAACTAATAATAACATGTAACATCAATATTATAATTTTATGCTCAGGAATATAAATATAATATATAACATATTATACATAACAATTATACATTAAGTATAAAATTATAACATAGTTACTATTATTTTTAATTGGCATTTACTAATTGTATATTCTAAATTTATAAATATTTAGTCTTTGGATTTTATTGATTTTGTATTATTAACCATTTAGCGAGTCTCGAATTAGCCCATATCTCATATTATTTGAATTTATATTCATATATATCAGAGCTTTATATATATAATTGTTGAATTATTGAAATTTGCACAATCAAGTATTCGAATTTAATTTTAAAATAACAGAAAACAAATTTCTCAAGGATATTTGTTGTAGGTGTCCTTTCCGGGTGGCATGCGTGACAAGAATGACATTGATCTGCAAGAAACTGCTTTGCGAGAGACTTGGGAAGAGTTGAAGATTTCCAGGGAGAAGATCGACGTGTGGACCACGGGGAATCTCATCGGCAAATCTGACGTTAATGTGATGCCGGTTCTAGCCTACATCGGCGAAGTGATGCCGGAAGAACTGGAGATCAATCCTGATGAGGTGGAAGAAGCATTCGTGGTCAGCCTGCAAAAATTGTGCGATCCTAAGCTGATTAGTTTCACGAGTTTCCGCCGACCACTTGTGACCCTACCATGTTATCTAAGTGGAAAATACCGTGTCTGGGGTTTTACCGGTGCTATCACTCACATAGCTCTCGAATGCTTGGTGCCGCAAGTGTACAAATACAAATTCTTATCAATACAATCGATGCAGAAGAATGAATCTGGAGAGAAGGAATTGGTTTCTTCCGATTATAATGCGACGCTCTCGAAAATATGAAGAGTAGAGTAAAATAAAATGCTAAAGTAAGATATATTAAGAACTATTTTAATAAATTCAAATTTCGATACTGATAGATTTCCATACTTATTCCATAATTAGGTAATAATTATGATAAAACTTATTAGTGATATGATGGAAATGATATTTTTTTTACTAAATTGAAAATTGAATACATTAAAATTACGCAGATCTTAAGTGTATAAATCATCAAATAGTCGATCTATCAAAACTTTGTTTGGAATTGAGGAATTACAATTCGTTTCATTCTAATTCCGCAAGTTTGAGTAGTCGGAATAGAATTTAGATATTTTCTACAACATGTTCGTTATAAAATTTGTTGCATATATCTGTGATTTTAATGATTATGATTATCTAGAAAAAATAAAATATTAATATATTTCTATTTTTAACGATTGATTAAAATATATCGATAAGAAAAAAATATATAATCTTTTTTCTCTTCTTTTATTTGGTATTTGAATTTTGTTATTTTAATATTAAAATTAAAAATATATATACAATAATATAACCTTTTATTAAATAAAGAATAACTTTTTGTGAAAGATTAAAATAAAATAGCCGCAAGCGATTTTATTATTTTAATCTTTCACAAAAAGTTATTCTTTATTTAATAAACGTTTAATATATCATCAATTATATTAATCATCAAAAGAAACAATCGTTTTCAAGATTCATACAAATTTTTAGTCCGACGCACGATATCCAATAGGAGAACTCGTTTTCTAGGGATAAATTAAAGTTTCTAGAAGACATAAGCTGTGTTCCAAAATTCATTACCAGTATTGAAAATGTATAATATACATACAGACGTAAACTATACATTTTCAGCGTTGGCAGTGAATTTTGTAACACAGCCAGTATCCGATAGGAAATGTCATATTACCTCCATTATGATAGGCTGGCTCCAACGGTAATAATCAAATCACGAATCGACTGTACTTTGATTACATAACTACAGTCTCTACAGCCAATAGCGAGAGACAGACGCGCGTCGTTTCCGGCGAAATAAAGAGGAATGGCCGTCAAGAGAGTCTGATGTCTGATTTCTCTCCGGCTTTCTCCTTCATAATGGCTGTAGTGGTATGAACAACCGGTCATCCAAGAACAACGAGAAAATCCGGAAGCATCGTTTAGCATCATCACGTTGAAGGCTCGATCGAGGTAAAATAATATTCTTAGCAATCATCCGCTCACATAGCTGCTCTTATTTTTCCGTTAACGGTATATTTTGAGTTAATTTTGAAGTAAAAGCGACGATTCGCGTCGTGTCGAATTATTAGATAGAATTTCTTATGTCGTTTCAGAGCATGGACTCTCGGAGACTTTTATCGAGAGCATAAAGCCCTCCATTCATTTATTAATTATTCGAAAAATCAATCAAGAAATAGGAAAAAGCAACGATCTAGCAGGTCAAGATGTATCTGTACAATTTGACTCTTCAACGTGCTACGGGCATCACGCACGCGGTGCACGGTAATTTCTCCGGCAGCAAAATGCAGGAGATCCTCGTCTCCCGTGGTAAATCATTAGAGTTACTACGACCGGATCCAAATACGGGAAAAGTCCATACCCTGTTGACCGTCGAGGTTTTCGGCATTATTCGATCTCTCATGGCGTTCAGACTTACCGGCGGGACGAAGGATTACATTGTCGTCGGATCAGATTCTGGGCGTATAGTAATATTAGAGTATATTTCTGCCAAGAACATCTTTGAGAAGGTACATCAAGAGACTTTTGGCAAAAGCGGATGTAGACGCATTGTTCCTGGCCAATATCTTGCCATTGATCCAAAAGGAAGAGCAGTTATGATAGGTACAGTACGATATATTTTTTGTTTTTCTATTTCTTTACACAGAATGGATCATTTATGTCCTGAGTTAATTTTTATTACTTTAACAAATATACAAGAATTATTAAGAGATTCTTACATATATTTTTTAGAACAGGAACTATCTAATTTTAACTTCTGAGCCAAAATGTAAAGCTATCGATAAAAAAAATTAATGTGAATAAGATTTCAGAAATTGTAAAGTATTGATACATATCTGAGCTTATCAATACTTCGCAGTCTCCAAAATTTTGTTCACAAATCACGTTGAATTTTTTTTTGCGTCAGTGGGTTTTGGCTCTCGAGTTAAAACTTACAAAATATGACACAATTACATTTTAAAGTAATTTAATATTATGAAATTTTTTTAATTGATTCAAAACATTTAAATCCATTTTCTAGAAAACATTGTTTTTTTTTTAGTTATGACATTGTGGTAACAAATGAATGATATGATTGTTAAGTGCCATATGATTACTTTGTTCGTGTTTCAACTGATTAGCATTGATTACAACTTCTTTTATTAATGATGGTATTTTATGAATAATAAAAATTGCAACTTGAAGCAAATCAGTGGTGTAATATTTTGGTATTTTTGTTTTAGGTGCTATCGAAAAACAGAAACTTGTGTACATTCTTAACAGAGATGCTGAGGCTCGTCTTACAATCTCTTCTCCATTGGAAGCTCATAAGAGCAACACACTAGTGTATCATACAGTTGGTGTCGACGTTGGTTTCGAAAATCCTATGTTTGCATGTTTAGAGATTGATTACGAGGTAAACTTACATAATTTTTTTATCATATAACAGACATTATCGATATCATATGATTATATACCGTGTTTCAACTGATTAACATTGATTACATCTCTTTATTTATGATGATACTCGATTAGATTTGCATTTTTCTTATCTGTATATAAATATTTGATACATTTCGTAAAAATGTTTATCCAGGAAGCCGATAGCGATCCTACGGGCGATGCAGCAGTGAAAACGCAACAAACCCTTACACTGTATGAGCTTGATCTTGGTCTGAATCACGTAGTGCGGAAATACAGCGAGCCATTAGAAGAACACGCTAACTTTCTCGTATCTGTACCTGGCGGTAATGACGGCCCAAGTGGTGTGCTCATTTGTTCCGAGAACTATCTTACATACAAAAATCTCGGGGATCAGCATGACATACGTTGTCCGATCCCGCGACGTCGTAATGATTTAGATGATCCCGAGAGAGGAATGATATTCGTATGTTCGGCTACACATAAAACGAAGAGCATGTTCTTCTTTTTGGCGCAGACGGAGCAGGGTGATATCTTCAAGATTACCCTCGAAACGGACGAAGATATGGTCACTGAGATCAAGCTGAAGTACTTCGATACTGTACCCGTAGCAGCGAGTATGTGCGTCTTGAAAACGGGATTCCTGTTCGTCGCCTCGGAATTCGGAAACCAGTTAGTATTGTAGATTGTACTAATATCCTCGCGCATGCATTTAAATTATTAGCAGCGCAATTACATTGTCCTTTTTTAGTTACCTATATCAAATAGCGCATCTCGGAGACGATGATGATGAGCCCGAATTCAGTTCGGCGATGCCGTTAGAAGAAGGAGACACTTTCTTCTTCGCCCCGCGACCGCTCCGAAATCTAGTATTGGTCGATGAAATGGACAGTCTCTCGCCCATAATGGCTTGCCAGGTGAAATACTTTATAAAGTACGAGGGTGTTTACTATCTAAGAAACCTAGAATTTTCGAAGAATTTTTATTTTAATCTTGAAAAAAATCTTGAAAATAAAAAATGGCAATTATTTGTATTCAAGAATATTTTTGGAATTTTTATTTAATTTAAATTCTGTTCTCATTGTTTTTTTTTTATTTTCTTGATAATAAAAAAAATATTGCAATCAGTTATAAATATAACCTATATAAGGTGTCCCGCGAAGATTCTGCCAAACACTTTTTGTAGAGTGGACTAAACTGAGTCGAAAAATCCTATTATTTTGCAATTTTCGCCATTATTGACGAAATATTAATTACTAAAAATTGCCGAATATTAATCTTTAATAATTTTTTCGAATTAATTTCACATCACATCAATTTCACAGAAAAATAGCAAGAGATAAAACTTGTTTATTTTCTTCTCATAGAGCTCTAAGAATTTTTTCAAAATTTTTATCAATTTTTAATACAGTATTTTTTTATTGACAACTATTTTTACCAACATGAGAAAATACGATATTAAAAATTCTGAAAAAATTCTCAAAACTTTATGAGAAGAAAATTAGCTATTTTTGTCTTTTGCTGTTTTTCTGTAAAATTGATAATATTTGAGTAAAAAATTATTGAAGACAAATATTTGGCAACTTTTAGTAATTAATATCTCGTCAACCAGCGTAAAAATTGCAAAATGGTAAAGAACTTTTCGACTCTAATCCGCTCTATGGGCTCTACAAAAAGCGTTTGGCAGAAATTTCGCAGGACACTCTGTATATTTGCGTACGTTCACATATATTTTCATGAATGGTTAAAAAAAACGAATTTTAAAAAAATTAGGGTGACGGCAGAACAGAGTAATTTATTATATTATGTAATTGCTTTTATCATCTTATAGGCTTCGTGGCCCTAATTGCAAAAGGAGAACAGATATACTTTCTGAATCTCTTCTATTAATTTACAGAATACATGCAGTTTACGTTATTTATATTCCATTTTATTTCAAAATTTCATTTTAAAAATCTCACCTGGAAAATTTTCAAGGATTTTTTTTGTACAATCTTAATAAACAACCTATACAAATTTTATTCGACTATGCACTTAAAGTAAGAAGGAGACGTTACTCGTGCGTCTCTTTCTTGTGGGATAATGTGCGATAGCAAAATTCTCTACGTCGCCTTTGGTTTGTTATTGCAAATTGAAGTGAATACTTAGAGAGATAAGCATAATACGATATTTTTTGCATTTGTGGAGAGGAGACGAGAAGCAGATGTTTATAAGAATTTTTGATCGTGGCGGCTGTAGGTAGCAGATCTGGCGAACGAAGACACGCCGCAATTGTACATCGCTTGCGGACGAGGACCGCGATCCACATTGCGAGTGTTACGCCACGGTCTCGAAGTTTCCGAGATGGCCGTGAGCGAGCTGCCTGGTAATCCAAACGCTGTTTGGACCGTGAAGAGAAGAATCGATGGTTAGTCGAATGATATTTTTACGTATCGAACAATTTGTCTGCATGTTTTCACTTGACTTGCCTACTCGATAATCCGATAAGTTTTAGCTGTCTTTGTTGAGATCTTACTTTCCATTTCTCATCTTTATTCTTTTCAAAAATTTTCTATACATGCAAAGCGACGAGATATAAAACATTCTACGCAATCAGAAATATCGTAGATTTCTATGATTTTGTTCATTCTCTTTTCACGAAAGTGGATCGTAAGTAGCTCAACAGCATAGTTCGAATAAATTTGCGAAAAGTTTTGCGGTAAGAACACTAGTACTTAATATAATTTGCAAAAGAAAATTAATAATTTTGCTTTAAAAAGACGAACGGCAATCGGTTTTGTAAAAAGATATTAATGAACCTGGTGGCTTGATACACTCTTACCAAACACCAGTTCTCTCTTTCAGGATGCCAGCGCGCTATTGGTTGACCCACAGAACTCTGAATGACCGAAAGGTAAGGGACCTCGGCGCGAAATTGGCACGAGTAAGAGTCGTTTTGTTCGGTAAAAATTTAATAAAAAGCAAAAGTCGACTCTTTCTGTGCCCCACGAGAGCGTGCGCAGTTTCGAATAATCGAGGACACCTAAATGTTATATATATACGTATATATATATATATATATAATCTTTCTCTGTGCAAATTCAAATATTCGATTCAACGACGCATTCCCCTATGTATTGAGGATGAGCTTTGTAATTTTGATTGCAGAGGAATATGATGCATACATCATAGTCTCCTTCGTGAATGCCACACTCGTACTCAGTATTGGTGAAACTGTCGAGGAAGTGACGGACTCGGGTTTTCTCGGTACAACACCGACCTTGAGTTGCTCCGCCTTAGGCGAGGACGCATTGGTGCAGGTACAATGCACATGGAAATTATATCGTATCATAATCGATGGGCTCCATGCGTGAACCATGTATCCCATATCGTGTTAAGTTTGAGAGTAATGTAAAATTAAAGTAAGTAAATTTTGATTCGGTCACTAAAGCATATTTTTAAATTATAAATTGAATCAAATTAAATAACCTTCCTTACAATTGGTGGATTAATTATCTGACAAAAACAATCACATTTTTGTCTGACAAAATAATTGCAAAAAATTCATATTTTTGGGACAGAATGGTATATGCATGGGATTATATAATTTTTCTCGATTGCACTCGGTATCTCCGGCACCTGGTTGACCACGTGCCGGTCGCAAAAAAGTGCTAAAATATTCGGGCTCACGCATCGTTGGAACGTTCCGGATCTAATCCAAACTTTCCTGGTACTACAGGCCCAACAACTATATTACAAGATTTTTTAATTTTTACAATGATAGAATCTATATTATATTATATTTTATTATTAAATACATGATATATGTGATTACCTGAATTATCTGAAATCTCAAATTTCTTTTAGGTATATCCTGACGGTATACGTCACATCCGAGCGGATAAGCGTGTTAATGAATGGAAGGCACCTGGCAAGAAGACGATCGTAAAATGTGCAGTCAATCAACGTCAAGTTGTGATTGCCCTCACTGGAGGAGAACTAGTCTACTTCGAGATGGATCCTGTACGTATTTAATGTAATGATTCTTTCTTAATGTTTTCGCGATTATTCTAACGATCGCATCATTTGTTCTCTCTGAGTTATTTAATTCCTTATTCTCAGAGACGTAAAGATGCGAAGAGCATACCACTCATTTCATCTTGAACGATTTAGTTAAACCTTGTTTAATAATTAGGTTTGATGGAGAGTGAACAAGACATCGTGAAATTTCTCATCAATGGCTTTCTATTAATGCATCCTTTTCAGACCGGACAATTGAACGAATATACGGAAAGAAAAAAGATGCCTTCGGAAGTAATGTGCATGGCCCTCGGAAACGTTGCAGTTGGCGAGCAACGTTCATGGTTCCTTGCTGTCGGTCTGCAGGACAATACAGTGAGGATAATATCGTTGGATCCCTCAGATTGTCTAGCTCCAAGAAGTATGCAGGCGTTACCAGCAGCTGCGGAGAGTTTATGCATCGTGGAAATGGGCGCTAAAGAGGCCGACAATTCCGAGGATGCGGCGCCACAGCAATCCAGTTTGTACCTGAATATAGGTAAATTTTATATGCAATATAGGCAATATACGAATTTACATTTGTATTTTCTGCTCATAGCAAGCTTATGTTTCTAAAAACTAAATAATCGAATCGTCTTTAATACATGTTGTATGTATTACTGTCGTCATTAATTGCAGGTTTGCAGAACGGTGTGTTGCTTAGAACTGTGTTAGATCCTATTTCCGGAGATCTCGCAGACACGAGAACACGCTACCTAGGTTCTCGACCAGTGAAGCTCTTCAGAATACGAATGCAGGGTAATCAGGCGGTATTGGCGATGAGCAGCCGGTCCTGGCTGAGTTATTACCACCAGAATCGTTTCCACTTAACACCCCTGTCATACGAGAGTCTTGAATTCGCGTCGGGCTTCAGTTCCGAGCAATGTCCAGAGGGTATCGTCGCCATATCGACAAATACATTGAGGATCTTGGCGCTCGAAAAATTAGGGGCCGTGTTCAATCAAGTTAGCTTCCCACTGGAGTACACTCCGAGGAAGTTCGCGATTCATACAGATTCTGCACACCTAATAGTTATAGAAACAGAGCACAATGCTTACACGGAGGAGACAAAGCAACAGAGAAGACAGCAGATGGCGGATGAAATGCAAGAGGCGGCTGGCGCCGAGGAGGCGGCTGTCGCTAGAGAATTGGCGGAAGCTTTCATGTCGGAGGAGCCAAACGAGGCGGTTTTCGGTGCCCCGCGAGCTGGTCCGGGATTGTGGGCTTCCATGCTAAGACTAATGGCACCGACCACCGGAGAAACATTCGAAGTACATCGTTTCGAGCAAAATCTAGCCGCGTTATGGTAAAGAAAAGACAATCTTGATTAAAAGAACAATTTTTATCTATTTCAATCAAAATTGTAGTTGTCCAATGTTATAAATCTTTTCTTTTCTCCACAGTCTTTGCCTCGTAAAATTTGCCAATCAAGGTGATCAGTTGTTCCTCATCGTTGGAGTCGCGAAGGAATTTCAATTAAATCCTAGAGTTAGCAATGGCGGTTTTCTTTACACATACAAGTAAGATATCTCATTCTACAATATTTTCTCTGATATAATAGGTCTGTTCTTTTTAGCTAAAGTTCTTGCACAGAAGAGAAAAAGAAAAGAAGAATCGTGCAAGTAGTTCAGTTAAAAAGAATAGACCGGGACTACACTGATTTTTATATTTTTTAACGAATGTAAAACATTCTCTTGACAAAATAATCAAAAATGATTGCTTTGTATTTCAGAGTAAATCCAGACTGTACCAGTATCGAACTGCTGCACAAATCTCCGTTAGATGAAGTACCGTTAGCCATTTGTCCATATCAAGGCCGAGTACTAGTTGGCGTGGGTAGAATGTTACGGCTTTACGACATGGGTAAAAAGAAATTACTGCGTAAGTGCGAGAACAAACATATACCGAACGCAGTCGTATCCATAAACGCAATCGGCCAACGGATCTACGTCAGCGATGTGCAGGAATCTGTATATGCAGTGAGGTACAAGCGCCAGGAGAATCAATTAATTGTTTTCGCGGACGATACACATCCTAGATGGATCACAACGACATGCGTATTAGATTACGACACCGTCGCCACCGCCGACAAATTCGGAAACATAGCTGTGGTAAGTTTACGTCTTATCTCACAGAACACAAACAGTAACTTTATCAATATTATAATTTCCCACTTAACAACAAATATAATATAACGCATCAAAATTGTACAGAGCCATAATTGTAAATAGAATCATAAATCAAGGAAGAATCAGAGAATTTTGCAAACTTTTCTGGAAAATTAAAAGTCTTGTCTTTAATACAGTTACATTATTGAATAGAAAGTTATAACATTGTGTAATGTTATTGTTAGTTTGTATTCTGCAAAATATTTTATCTTGCAGTACGTTTGTGTATCAATTTGACTTGTTACATTTCCGTCTTTTTTTTATCTCTTCAGATACGATTGGCGACTGGTATTAATGACGACGTGGATGAAGATCCTACCGGAAACAAGGCTTTATGGGATAGAGGATTGTTGAATGGCGCCAGTCAAAAAGCGGACACAGTGGCGTGTTTCCACGTCGGCGAGACAGTGATGTCGTTGCAGAAGGCAACTCTCATACCCGGTGGTTCCGAGAGTCTAGTTTACACGACCCTAAGTGGAACAGTAGGCGTGCTCGTGCCATTCACAAGCCACGAGGATCACGATTTCTTCCAGCATCTGGAAATGCACATGCGATCAGAGCACCCTCCTCTGTGTGGCAGGGATCATCTGTCCTTCCGATCGTACTATTACCCTGTAAAAAATGTCATCGATGGTGATCTTTGCGAGCAATTCAACTCGATCGAGCCTACTAAACAGAAGAGCATCTCTGGCGATCTCGAGAGAACGCCATCCGAGGTGTCAAAGAAGCTGGAGGACATACGTACGCGTTATGCTTTCTAAACTTTTCAAGAACTATGTCTTTCGACGTATTGTTTTTTCATAGAACTTGTGTTTCTGATATATAGATCTTGGAAAATTATGGATTCTATTTTAGTCGTTCTTTTTGCATAATATTGAATTAATATGATGCATCTTTTTTTCATTGATCATGCAAATTAAATTCTGTTACGTACGTCGTCGCATTCAAAACTGTAAAAATTCAATATTTTCTACATGAGTGATAGCTTTATTATATAGACATAAACATAATTTTTAGGATATATATGTTAGCATCAAGATGTAATGTATATTCAATTTCTTTTAAGCAAACTGTCAGTAATGGAAAAAAAAGTAACAGTATTTTAATAGCTTTAGGCGACTCATGTAAACTTTTTGTATTTCCATAACAATTAGCGCATCGCTATAAAAATTACGAGACATTAATTCGTAAGTGTGAAAATCAGATTTGGCTTTCCATTATGAATAGACTTTAATATTTGTGTATTACACGACTGTAGATAAATGTAATGACGTCATTTCATCACTGTGTAAACCGTATAGAAATTAACACATTACTATGTTTAAATTGCATCAGTGAAGCAATCAAGTTGCATCAATGAAGCAATTAATTTCCGCTTATTGTGGTCTTGCAAATTTGCACATTAAATCATTCTTCGAATCTAATCAATTCATCGTCTAATATTGATTTGTACATCCGCCCATCATCTTTGAATATATTTATTAAAAGGGAATGTTTTATTTTTTTTTCTCTCACGATACCTCTCGCGCGCAAAGTATATATATTTTTTTAATTTATAAGTACATCTTTTCATAAAAGAGATGTTATAGTGCGTTTTTTACAAGAAGAATGAAATCTAGAAATAAATTTCTTTTTAAATTAAACTTCTTTTAAATTAAATTCGACGTTATCGAAAGATTTAGAGATGTTGGAAAATATAGACTTTTCTGATTATACAAGAGATGAGTGTATATAAATAATATTTTTTTTTTAATTTTTAGATTATGTATATTTTAAAAAATTCATTTCCGAAATAGAATTACGAAGTTGCCTTTTCAGTCGAAATTTTTTTAACTGTGTCCACATATTTTTCCCAATATAGATAGTAGATTAACTTTAATCTACTATCTCGGTTTAATTTACTCGTTATTTTTTTTCTGACTCTTAACTAGAAAAAGATAAAAAGTTAAACCAAAATTGAAGTTAATCTATATTAGTAAATCAAGAAATGGATAAATGAATCAATCTCCGAGGCATATACATATAAAGATCGAATCCTAGAAATGTTAACTATGAATCTACCGTTTAAGTCCATGTCACATTACGCATTGGAGATTAAAGAATAGAATACAGCCAATAAGAATGAAACAGATTAAAACTAAAATTATCTAATTCGAATAATGTGACACGTAGCTTTACCCAGCTACACACGCATCATCCTTTTTAGAATAAATCTCTTTAATTTTGATAATGGATCTTCGATCATCAGAAATTGCAGTACTATTACTTTATAGTCTGTAGCTTCTGAAAAGTCTTGACTTTTTCAATGAGTCCTATTTATTCAGTTTGCTAAAAGTTTGTTGTAGCAATTTTACACGAGAAGATAATATAAACCGCACCTTCAATCTTCAAGAGGAACTGAGCTTGCTGTTTTTCTTTATGCTTTTTGATTCTTGGAGTGAATTTGTCAATCTTTCAAAAGGCATTTTGGATATTTAAATATAGAATGTAAAAGCAATCCACAAACAAGAGGAAGAATTGACAGATTTCGAGCTATTTTAAAAATTCATTCAATGTTGGCGACGATTAAATCACAGAATATTATCACATCGAATTGTATTATTCGATTAAATGAAATCACATTTTCGCAAAGGAATACTTCGATTTGCGGTGTCCATAAATAGATATCGCTATTTAAGGATATCCCGACATTTGAATTAGACTAGTGGAACGAATGAATCTATCTGCGTTATGCCGATGGCATAACTAGGTGAGCCCGTATCTTAATGTTCTCGACGATGCATTCATCACTCAATAGCATCTCCCTCCTTTCTTTCAATACATGCATATAACTATACATACAAATACACTGAGAAAAAAATCGAAATATTCGCAAATAAATATTAAACTGAGGTTTTCTTCAATGTTTATCGATTTAAAAAATTTGACGACAAAGTGTACATTTCTATAAAATATATATGTCATTAATTATAAAAAGATAAAATAGATAAATGGTTTTGTTAAAATTTTTATTTGCTAGGAATAAAATTTTATTTCATCGTGTTTAAGTATTTCAGTGAAATAAACATCTCAAAAATAAATTTTTTTATTTTTTTTCTCACTGTGACATTCAATGAATAACAGAGAAAAACGATACGTTTGTCGACTGTGTCTAAAAGAAAAGCAGTATTTCTTATTTAAAGAAATATGTATTAAAGTTAAATCAATTTTTTGCAGTTGTGTGTGCGTTGTATATTGCAATTAAAAAAACAGATTTTTAGAATCAAACTTCGCTCTCTCGATAGTTGCCGATTTTTTTTTTAAACAAGTTACAAATGAAGTAACGTTACGAACTTTTGTTCCGCGACCGAATGTAACGTATATATTCTTGCGAAGGAAGGACTTTCATCCCTCGGGATTTTGTAATTTCTCATAATTTCATACTTTCTTTCCCGCAGAAGTGGATTATCTCGCATGCCTCAGCACGGCGAAAATGACGAGATACCTCTCATCCAATTATAGACGTGAACGCGCGACTGTTTACCACACGCTCGCGCGCTATCGGATTTACCCCGTGACCGCGTTTCGTAGGGATTAGATATTCTTAATTGGCGCGGCAGCGTACATCGCGCGGACGATGAACCTTTTGTAATAAGCGGAGATAATGAGCGCTCGGCGCGCCTCAGATCAATAACCGCTCGAAAGAAGAAAGGGAACGGCGACCATCGTTAATGCTGATAACACGATAAGAAAGTTATCACCGATCTCTTTGTATACACTCTCCAGAAGATAATAGGCAGGACAGAAAAATGGAAAGAGGAAAAAAGGGAAAGAGAGAGAGAGAGAGAGGGAGAGAGGAAAAAAGGGAAAGAGAGAGAGAGAGAGAGGGGAGGGGGGGAGAGAGAGAGAGAGAGAGAGAGAGAGGGAAAAGGGTGTGCACCGCGTGCGATAGTCATCGTTGAGGAGGCTGTGCGATACACGCCCCGGTGACTGCACATGTATATATATTAGGAGCAGCGAAACGTTGTCGAGTGACGACGACGACGACGACGTCCTCGACACGCTTCGC
>Ga0157363_1002087_pt1 | contig 17340 bp, 13 predicted proteins | sample AttsexASBM1_FD_111477 | JGI IMG/M metagenome (GOLD analysis project Ga0157363, IMG submission 111477) | Fungus gardens microbial communities from leaf cutter ant in Ribeirão Preto, State of São Paulo, Brazil - Atta sexdens ASBM1 | ecosystem: Host-associated > Fungi > Mycelium > Unclassified ... | reverse complement strand
TACAGAAATGTGCACGGGAGAGCGTACACAAGTGTTCACTAAGTGCGCGCGATGCACATGCATATATCGCACATATATTAGAGATTTTATATATGTGTATATATATATATATATATATATATATATATATATATATATATATATACATATATATGTATATACGTGTAAAAGCGGATGCACGGACGGATAGGCGGGTTCGGATCGGAAAAGTCTGATGTAATGCCTCTAAAAATGTAGTAATTTATTTTTATAGAAATCGATAAGGACGAGATTTTATTGTAACGTGTATGATCTTCGTTTTCCCCTTTATCTACTCCTTTTTTTTGTCTTTTCTCTCTTTCACTCTGTCTCTGATAGACGAGTAAAGGAATCTTCCCTCTCTTTCCCTCTCCTTCGGTCGTCAGCGAACACGTACATACGTTTTACACGCGCGACGCGTAATAACGGCTGCATATATAGAACGCACGAATGACAGTCGCGTTATCGTTAAGAGGTATAAGCTATTTTCTTTTGTGTAATCGATATAATAATGTTATACATGCATGGCCTGGTTTCGCGCAGGGAGCTCAGAGAAAACGCCTTGTGGATCGCCTTCGCCGGGAGGGTCGGCATGTATTGACGCGTATGCAGAGGCACGGCACACAGCCGCTCGCGTTTCCTTCTCTAATTTCAAATTACATCAGCCGGGAAGTCATTAAGATCGAGGTACGGTAATTTTCCGGCTGGTAGTAAAACTACGGAAACTAAAGTGAGCGAGAGCCTAAAAAAATATTCTAATGTCTTCCACTGCGCGCGTGTCTCGGTTTTTTCCTCTCGATCTTACTGGACGTCAAGTTTCTCATTTCTGGAAAATCGAATGAGATCGGATAATAAAAACAATAGTATCGTGCCGTAACTACGTTTGCAGTAATTCGTAATGCGAATTTCGCATTAATTATTATAAGCTTGCGTGATTGTATTTTAATTAATAGTAGCGATACGCGCGTCGAATCAGAGAGAGAGAGAGAGAGAGAGAGAGACGACGGTCCCGGGGCGCGAATTTAAATTACGCAGGACGCGCGGAAGACGAATGTTTAAATACGTAATGGAGATGCATATTACATGTCGCTCCGAGTTGAATACGGCGAGACGTCGCTTTATATTCAAGCTCTCCTCCGCATTTATACGTTTAAAGCTATATCAAGCTATATCCATTTTCCTTTGCCTCATACTAACCCACATTGCAAGTATTCTTTAAATAAAGAGTACTATAAGCGCACAGTATACAAATGCATATGTGTGTATTGTGTATCTTTCTCTCTGTGTATATCATGCAGCCTTCTGTTTTCTTTATCTTTCTCTCTCTTTCTCTCTCTCTCTATTTTTGTTTCTCTCTTCCTTTTTATTCACATTAAACATCCAAAATATGAAGCCTCCCACATCCCATCTCACTCGATTGAACGTCGCTTTTAACCGGAGATTGAAACAATTCGAAATTTTGATGGTACTGTTCCATCGAGTTTGAATATTCGCCACGCGGAAAAGACCTTTATCACCGAGCGAATTGCAAACGAATATCCTAGAAATTACCGCTCGTTTCCCCTTTTTTTTCTCTCTTTCTCTTATCGTGCCCAGGTATTGGGATATATTGCGCAACAAACGGAATTCCATTTTCCCTCTCTATCCCTTGTCGGCGAGCCGCCACTCCTCATTCCTCCCACCCATCCCCGTCCCTCACCATCTTTCGCGCAAGGACGCGAGGAATATCAATTTTTAACGGGCGATAGCGTGACCGTGCGAGAGACCGATGCCATTAAGGTAAAATTAACATTCTTTACTGCAGCTTTCCTATTAAATTCCCTGCCTCCACCTGCTCTACTCGCTTACCTGCCTGTCTGCCTGCCCAACCACCTACCTATCTAAAGAAAACTCACCCCGGTACCAAGCGTCCCCGACTCTCGACGCCCCCGTTCTCCCTCTCTCTCTCCTTTCTCTCCTCTCCTCTGACTCCTTCGTTCCGTAACGAGATTACCGCGGTCGTACCGTTTCGCCGTCCCGTTCTATCGCGTGTCGCATTGCGCGTCCTAGCGTGCGCAGGCTCGACGCACGGCGACGCGACGCGGCACGCCGCGCCGTGCCGTGCGGTGCCGCGTCGTCATATGCGGCGAGACTTTTCTGAGAACTGCTCCTTTCCACTCGAGAGAAAGAGAGACAGAGAGAAAGAGAGAGCGAGGACGACGAGTGGGCCCGACCCCTTCGAAGGAACTACGTCAATGATGTTAGCCTTTGACGACGCTCCGTTCGACGAAGCGCCGGCGACGGAACCGCAGCGCGGCACGGCGCATTCGACTCGACTCGGCGCGGCGTCGCATCGATTTTTGCCGCGACGCGATGCAGCAGCGTTTCCGCGAAGCGTCCCCGTTTATGTGTTAACACGTACACACCCTTGCACGTACCAGCCGGGGGTAATATAATATTGCATCCCTCGTTAGCGCATTATGCATTACGCGGGGCGGCACAACGACGCGTAAAAAATACAATCGACCGGCGCGGCGTCGGCCGGTTTCCCACAGTTCACCGTCTCTCCTTCCATTCTCTTCCACTGGTAGCTTATTCTTTCTCGCTCCTCTTTCGCGAAATAGCGGAAAAGGCGTACGACCAAGGATCGGGATCACCGAGATTAATAATAATGTAATGGGCGGAAATAAATTAAAAAAAAACGCCATGAGATGTAACTTTTTTTTCTTAACGCGCGCACGCCGCGTCGCTCTAATTACCCTTATCGACAATGCACCGGGCGCGTCCGCCGCGCCACCGAGCGCGCGTAACCGCGCCGCGTCTCCGGAATATATCGGTCACGGTCACAACGACGGAACGGTTAACAATTCATCGGACGACACACAAGCACACATATACCCACGCGCGCGCGCGCGCACGCACGCACGCACGCGCACACACACACACACACACACACACACACACACACACACACACACACACACACACACACACACACACACAAAACGGAGCAGTGCGGACAGCGAGATGTTCCTGGCCGTCGCGTCGCCGTGTTCCTGGCCGGAGCCACGCCAGCGATCGATATACGCGCGCTTTTGCGAGAAAAGAAGTTCGGTATTCCTCTCGGCGAGCGCTCATCCGCCTCCTCTTCTTCCCCCCCCCCTCCCCCACCCCTGAGAGAGCGTCAGGTCGCCGCCCGTGTTAGTTCCCTCCGTTGTATTCGTATATTATCTCGCGCTGCTATTGTTTTTTTACAAAGAACACACTGTAATTCCTATTTCTACCAATGTAGTTTAATCTCGATTCAATTAACTTTTCATCTTTTTCTAATTTTAAGAATCAGAAAAAGATGAAAAGTAAGAAATGATAAACGATCGTAAGAGAAAATCAAAATGACTTTATTTTACGAAAGTTCAAATGATGGCCTTTTATTACAAAATTTATCATTTTGTGTGTGTTCCTTCAGCTGTATACCGGTCTTTCCTTATCCTTCAACAAGATCGGTACATCATCTGTCATGACCCACTCTTAACTCTTACAATTACAAATCCTGGACAGCACTGATCTAACAATATAAAACATAAACATCCGAGATTTATGAAAAAGAATGTTTCAAAATTCTTCGCTGGAGATATATACCAAATTCGCTGCATATTAAAATAATTTGAAAAAGATAGCACTTGTTTTATCTAAAATAAAGATGGCGATACTACATATTCTAATAAAGATAAGATGAAGCTATTTCTTCATCTAGATAATTATCTAGATAATTTTATAACAGCATCGAGGAAGGATATATCAGTCGCGACTGATGAATACTGATCAAATTTGTTTGTGATACAGAAACTAAATCGATGCAACGAGTTGAATTCTTCACTATACACCTTGGATGCGGGAAAATGCTCTCTCCGTCCATGTCCGTTCATCCCGGCAGTCCCAGCACCATAGGGAGAATCGCAGCACGTCGGCGCACGTAGGACTAAACATCGAAGATCGAAATCGCGTGGAAATTACGGTAATTTCCAGTTCTCATCGGAACTCGAAAGTGTCGGTCGTGTCGCTCCCGCGATCGATCTTCCTTCCTGAATATAGCGTCACCCTGAATATAGAAATAAGTGACGCCCTGAACGTGGCGTCGCAACTGAAACTTCGTCGCGGCCACACTCCGAGATCGAGCATCGTCGTGAAGTCGCACCTGTAATTCTCTCTCTCTCTCTCTCTCTCTCTCTCTCTCTCTCTCTCTCTCTCTGTCTATCTCTTCTTTTCAGACGAACGGCGGCAAGTTTCTCAGAGATCGCGACATATTTCTTCTTTTTATCTCGTCGTAGCTACCTAAGTATCTGCGATTACCGATTTCTAGCTGGAAACGTTCGCTCGCTTACGGAGGTGCAGCCGGCCGGCTTCGTGAAGAGGCGTGTTGAATTATTCACCGCAGTGCGCGACATAAGACACAAGTAACTTGCGTTACTTGCGTAGACCACCTCCGTAACCGCCTTCGTAAAGATTTCAAGTCCTCGCCGGAAGGACTGGCTAATGGGGTGGTACACGACACCGGAATACTGTATTGTTATTCGCGGTGAGAGATAAATAGATATATACATGGCTTTATTTATCACGCACTCTAGAATAAGTCCTCTCGAGTGCTGAAATATTTAACATTACAATAAGCATAAAGGCGTATAATAATAAAAAGAAAAATATTAAAAAGAAAAATATTAAAAAAAGAAAATAATAAAAGAAAGGAAATATATATGTAAATGTAACTGCAGAAAAAATACGCAAGAAAAATAATATAATAGCAAAAATATACAACGCAAATAATACAACGCAAATAATACAAAACCAGAAATATACAAGAAAATTAATATAAAAATAAAAGAGATAGGGTTATGGATAGCTCAATTTATTACGCGCTTATATAGGAAGATATCCTCTCGAGAATCATAAAATTCAATCATACAAATGTTATTACAATGAATATAGAGTATATTTTTACATTGAGTTGAAAAAAAAAGAAATGTGTATAATATAAAAATATTATTATTTAGATAAAGAAAAAAGTATGCTGGCATATGTATATAGAAAATATTCAAGAAAGATTTAAGAAAGAGGTTAATTACGAGAGTTGATTATATTAAATAGGTAGACGTTTTGTTTTGTTTTGTTTTGAATTCAGAGATTTCATTTCGCAAGTCATTTGATAGACTGTTCCAAAATTCAGTCGCATTATCAAGGGAGATAAATAATAGAGAGAAGAAGAGAAAGGGAGAGAGAGAGAGAGAGAGAGAGAGAGAATTGCTATTTATTAAGCGCCTTGAGATAATTTCCCTTGAAGCGCAAGAACCTCATGAATACGTAGTATTATATAGATTATAACAGCACGCTGCAATATAGCGAAACAGTGCAGCTGAAAGTGCCAAGTACATGAAATTGAGAGATACGACGACGAGAAGAACTGCTCAATAAAATAAATAAGCGAACGCAAAATAAACAAAATACAAAAACAATATATACAAATAAATAAAGGAGGCCATATATTCAGTCAAAATAGATGCTGTTGTCTAATAATATTTCATACAAATATTACAATTTACAGTTCAAGCGTAAATATACACACACACACACACACACACACGCGCGCACGCACACACGCACACACACACACACACACACACACACACACACACACACACACACACACACACACACAATTCCGCGAGATATTTATATGACTCGTAAAACCTCGTAAAAACTCGGTAAAAGCGAACTGCAGCGGCCTATCTCTGACAGTGACGGTAATGTCGATAACGCAAATTCACAAATCGAGTATAAATACAGTTTGACCTCGGATTACGAGGCGATATTTCTTTGTCGACGACCACGGACGCGCTAAAATAATCCCTACGCCGAATTCGGAGACGAGAGGCACGGGTTATATTCCTGCTTTGCGTTTCGCCGAAAAGCGAGTCCAAGCGAGATCTCACGTTATTGCGACCGGGCGTGCGCACCCGATAATACGGTTAATCAACGACGGTAAAGTGATAATCTCGTCGATTCTTCAAAGCGAATGTCTTATCAAGCACGTTTCAAGTTACATATATCTACGAGAACGCAATGCAGAACTTTTGGAGAATATATAATCTATATTCGCGGGCAATATGAAGTAGAGCACACTACGAAGACGAGAGAAAGAGAGAGAAAGAGAGAGAGAGAGAGAGAGAGAGAGAGAGAGAGAGAGGAACAGAGACGGAGGCGCGAGTGCGAAAGAGAGAACTTTTCGCGTGTTCTCCCCTTATCTTTGTAGATGTCTATAGATGGAAAGCAATTAAGTTACAATGTCATTTTATCAATAAACAGCCATTTATTGCTCCTGAACTCTCAGGATGTAATCATTCTAATCTGTCGCACGATTACACGTTATCTGACATCACTGTCAAATTGCCGCACTGACACACATACCGGGAAAGTGCAAATAGATATAGGCAAAGCGACAGTGGCGAAGGGGTGGGAGAAAGGAGTGAAACGAGCATTGCAAGAGCGACTGGTAGGCTAGAGAAAGAGAGAGAGAGAGAGAGAGAGAGAGAGAGAAAGGAGAAGATGGGGGAGGAAGGCAAAATAGGAGAAAGGCGAAAGGAGTGTGGGGAAAGGGATGCGGAGGACAAGGGCGACGATGATTACGACGATGACGACGGTACGGCCGGGTACGATAAATTTTCACGCTTTACACCCGCCTGTAAAGTCCTCGAGAAAGTAGGAATCTACACTTGGAAGCCAATTCGATTTGAAGCCTAGATTAACATGAAATTGATCCAAATCAATATTTGAAGAAAGAGAGAAAGGAAAGATGAAGAAAAAGAGACGAAAAATGTGAAAAAATTATATATTCTCTTCGTTCTCGTTTCCTCTCTCTCTCTCTTTCTCTCTCTCTCTCTGTCTCTCTCTCTCTCTCTGTCTCTCTCTTCCTCTTTTTCTAACCGTCTTGCTTCGAGCAGATCCAATTTATGTCCAACGAGAACGATAGGTTTCTTCTATGGCGTGGTTTTCTGCACTAAAAGGTCCTCATTCTATTAAAAATATAAAAAAATAAAAAAAAAGAAAGAGAAAGACAATCAATAAGGGTGAGACGCCATGGTGACAGGAGAGGATCAGTTTGTATTATGCAATAAATTTAAAGGAGAATTATTAGACGCGAAATTTCCGATGTCACACATATATGAGACCGAATAGCTACTTTCATCTCCGATTTCGCAATAACGCAATTCAAAGAGTCCTGCAACGAAAACGAATGGAGAGTTGAGTAAAATCTATTTTATAATTGCGTAAGCGTAGTCGCAATGGAAGTTGTAATTGTGAGAATTCACCAATCACAGCCGAATACGAGAAGGATATTCGACTGTGATTGGTTAATTCTTACAACTATAATCACTTACAATTACGTTTACGCAATTGTAAAATAGATTTAATTAATTTCTATCGATGTCTAGGGTGATACACAAAATACATTTAGTTTATACAAGAGTGATTCAAATTTTAATCTTAACAAATATTACGAAAATTTGTAAGCTTTACAAAGAAACATTTTTTAAAATGGATATATGAAGGAGAATGTCATAATTGACGATTTTTTTATATCATACAATTTTTATTTAAAATTTTTTTTGGTAAAAAATTATATATTATACAAAAAATTGTATATTTTTAGTTATTTGCTTGTTAAGATCAAAATTAATAACCTCATGTATAATATTTCTTTTTAAAATTTAACACAAAATTTAGTACAAAATTATCGAATTAACGACTAAAGTTTGGAAATCTTAAATTACCGGTATGACATTTCACGTGCCATCCTAGACTTAATTTAATCTCGGTTTAATTTACTTTTTATCCATTTTCCAGTTTTAAGAATTCTAAGAATTACATATAAAAAGTAAATTAAGCCAAGATTGAAGTTAATTCACATTGGTAGAAATGAACGCAAGTTGGCCGATTGTCATCGATCGATAACGAAGTGCGATGAAACGCGGCGATCCAAAACGTGAGGAGCTCGAGGATCGTTGAAAAGAATGATCGAGAAACGAAAGAATGAAAAGAAACGGAAAGAAAGCTATCGATGATTCGGGGATACATGGAAAAAGAGGGTGGGTAGCGGGATCGGCAATGGAATTCAGGAGAAGCGGGCTGCAACACGACAGCCATCGCTCGGGAGAGGCAAAAGCGTAGAGAACATCGTGAAAGAAGGGAGTTGGGAAAGAGCGGAAAGGGGGAAGGCAAGCAAGAACCAGCAGCAGCAAGCAGGCAAGCAGGCGAGAGGGAGATCCGACCGGTCGCGTATATCCGAAAAACGACGATCCGTCGTATTCGCAACGGCTCTTCTCTCGCAGCGCAGGCAAGAGAGAAAAGCCCAAGCCCGGCTTTGACCCGGTAGTCGGCGCGACACGGCACAGTCCGCGCGGCTGCCTGACGCATTGCAGGTGCGCGCCGGCCAATCACAGACCCGGTTAGTTCGCCCGGACTCGTCCTGTAAACACGACCGCACCCACCCCGCCGTGTAAAACGGATTTGTTATACGGGGCGGTCGCGGGTACGCCGTGCCGGCCCGCGGCCACGTCGTCGCGCGGCGCGGCAGCGGCAGCGGCGCAACGCGACGCGACGCAGCAGCGGCAGCGACGCGATGCGACGCATCTCTCGCCTCGCCACCGTGGATCGGCTGTCTCTCTTCCTCACACGCATCCGTCCGAGAAACGATTAAAAACCACCACACGAACCTTTTTTTCCGCAAGCTTTCGGCGAAAGGCGGAAAGAAAGAACGGCGGCAACGGGGGAAGCCTGCCGTGGCGCGCCGTACGTTTGGGATCTAGCTTGCGACCGCGTAGGCGGGCTAAGGCGGCCGTCGCGCGTACCAACCGCCTGCTCCCCACCGGGTGGATGGCGCGCCCCGCCGGCGTGGCGGCGCCCCCCGATTGGCTGTCGTGCAGCCCGTAAGGGGACGGCGTAGTGATATCCGGGCTGCGGAACCAGCGGCGGCCCACAGAGAGAGCCTCGCAGACCGAGAAAGACACGGTGGACTCCATTACTGTCCCGAGTGCGTTTCTCGCCGGACTTGGTGTTCCGCCGTTCATCCGTCGTTATTGCGTGTCTGCTCGTGTACGGTTAACGAAGTTGAGTCTCTCTCTTCCCGGCCCGAAACAGCGAGCCATTTTATTTTAGCACGAGCGTACCGACCGATCAACCGACATCTCCCTGGAGCTTTTGTGATTAAATACATTTCTTGTTGTCCAGTGTGCGGGGTAAACGCGTGTGTTAACTCGGGCTGAGCCTTTTCGTGCGTGATCGGTACGTGAAAAGAAACAAAAAAAGAGGATCCACAAGATGGTAAGTACCTCCGTCCATCCATCGTCTGTGCTGCGAGAAGTTTCGAGAAAATTATCGCCGCGCGTGATGTGCTTTATTTCTCTTTACGCGCAAATTTTGTCGTCGCCGTCATTATCATTTCCGTCGTCGTCGTTGCCGTGTCTAGTTCGTCCGAGAACCGTGCCCGCGAGGGCTCTCGGTTTCTCGCCGCATTGACGCGTCGCCGCCGAGTGCACGTGCGATGAACGTAAACTGTTAAGAGATGCGCAATTTACGAGGTTACGTATTTGAACTCGGTCTCCATGCATTCTCCATTTTTTTCAACCGCTGGTAGGACGGATTTCCTTTTCTGGAAGGATCGGCGGGAGTCTCGTTCTCTCTCTCTATCTCTCTCTTTTCTTTTCTCGCTATCTATACATCCGTCTCCCTCTCTTCGTCGACCGTTCATTGTCAGCCTTCGTCGGTCGAAGCGTACTTCGCTCATGCCGCCCCGGAGACTGCCTGTTCCGACTCCCCGCGATTATCGATTCGACATGGCCGTCTATACTTTTCCGTGCTCTTCGCCGAGCTTCTTCCGCAGCAACGAGGAAAATCTGCATCCGCGCGAGCGGAAGTAACGATCGATCGTCGTCGTATAGGAAGAGAGAGAGAGAGAGAGAGAAGAGATATACGTATGCGGAGCGGAAAAGGATAGACATGGGAGACTGATTAAAATGCCCCGACTCCTTTTCCTTCTCACGTCGTTTACCGGCGGATATTTCTATACTTCGAAGAGAGAGAGAAAGAGAGAGAGAGAACTCGCGTTTTGCGACCTGACACCGCGACGTGTTTCAGCGGGGCGGAATTGTCGCGTTTACGACCGGCTAACCGGGCATCATGTTAACGCGGAACAAGACACGGTAGGCAATGGTTCGTTGCAAAGCGGTAGTTTCGCTCGCCTATCCTCAAATCTTGCGGATCTTGTTCGCCGCATTGTTCATTGGCCGTTAAATCTTCCGCAATCGCGTTGCCCTCTTGGACTCGTCGAGATAATCGACGAGCGCCGCGCGACGGTTATCTTCTCGTTGCTCGTCCGTCCGTCCATCCGTCTGTGCTACGCTGCTAAATTCACGGCCTTCGCGCCCGAGATCGAAACGCCGCCGCCAAGTTGCCTGTCCCACGATCCGCTCGCTGCTGCACTTTTTACACTTGTCGATCAAACCGTACTTACTGTACGTACTGCGCTCAGTAGAGTGAAGCTGCTTTTTTTGCTGAACGCAGCCTTTAATTTATTAAGATTTATTTATATTTAGATTAGATACAATGAGGAGTTGAAGATAATAACAATTATATTAAAGATTATTATTTTAATGCTATTGTAAGCGCTTGAAGCGTGTCAGCATCAAAACCGAACGCATGTATATAACACTTTAATACATTTTTAAATTGAGGGGAGAAGAAATCGCAAGAGTGAGAGGGAGAGGGGTGCAAAGTACAGACGAGAACGGATTTTTAAATTTGTCTATTTTCTCCGGTTATCGAGAGATATATATCCGATCTTTTGCGTCATTCTCTCGATCGATGATGCATCTACGCCTCGTTCCTCGCGACCTCGGCGTGATTTCGAATCGCGAAAGACGGTGCAGTAGCGGCGACGTCGCCGCCGTTGTTGTCGTTATCACGCGCCGTGATCTTTCCTCTCCTTCGATCGCGGGCGTAGATAGATATCTATCGGAGCACGAAATACGAGACCGGAGCAAGCGAGCGAGCACGAACGCCCGACCGCTCCTTTTGCATAATCCATACGGGTCACCCGATACTCATCTTTAAGGGCGCTGCCGGGTTTCTCGTAACGCGTGCGTACCGTGTGTTCCTGACGGTCTATCGGTTCGTTTTCTAGCGTACACTTTTAGAACTTGCAACTGAAATAGATATAGATGTTCGATATTTTGGCGAAAGCGAGAAGGAAGTCGTAGACTTGCATTCTAGTTCAGGAATAAGAAGATCTTTTATATCTCTGCTCTCTTTTCTCTCTCTCTCTCTCTCTCTCACGCGACGCGTTTCTATCCGATCAAACGTTAACGGCGATACATCTCGTCGCTCGCTATTGATTTTCGCGCTCCCTCACCATCGCTCCTTTTACGTTCCCTACGCGCCCGCTGTAACCCGTTACGCCAGCTCACCTTTCGTCTTCCCCCTCCCCCCTCTCTCCTTTCTTCCATTATACAGGTTTTCTCGTTGACGATGCGATTCACATTTCCGTTCAACTTCCGGCAAACGACGTATGTTTTCCTGATGTATTATTAATTGCGTATTAGTAAATTACTAGAATTACAGAATTTCTAGTAATTTCCTACGCGAGCAACCCAGCAGGAAAATACGCATCGTGTGTCGCTGGCTTTACGAGCGCGGCCCTTCCTTCATGAAAACTCGCCCTGCCCTAACACGATGCGGCTTTTGTGGTCTGGGAGCCATTATTTTTCGCCGCCCCGACGTTCAAAAAGTGAGGTTATCCTGCGGCAAGTCGGAGAGTCGCGTCGCCAGACTTTCTACGATGAGCCATTACTAAGTTTCAAGTTTTAAATCGTAAGAAATTTTATCATTTTTTATCAGTCTCATTAATCAGTCTCATATTTGACTAATAAATCATTGATCAATTTTTTACGGTTAAAAATTCAGATCTTGGGTAAAGACTTATTATTGTAGGAAGCTTGTAATTTTTAACGATAGTATGTCGATTATATTATCGTTGCGCAAATATTATACCAAATAAAAAAGTTGCACAACAATGATATAATTATACTGAATGTCGTTAAGAGTTACAAAATCGGAGTACAGACGCAGTTCTTCAAGTAGCTGCATTTGGCATATCTCTGTGATTGTTGTAAGATTTTTTAATGTGAATAGCTACGTTCAGCAGAGAAAAGCAGCTTTGCAACTGTTGTAAAATTCTTTAATATGATTGTACATTTAGATCCAGTGAGGAAACTAAGACCAATCAGATTAGAGAATTTTATGACAGTGGCCGCATTCGGCAGAATATTTATTTTATAAGTGTTAGAAGTTTTCTTCGCGTAGATTGAATTATACTTTTAGATCCAAGGGAATAAACCTGTCAGCGAAGAAAATTTTCAACAGTTGCAAAATAAACATTTTCCCGATGCGGCTATTTGTAAAGTTGCCTTATCTGTGAACACACATTTATCTCGATACTCCCGCAATCAGAGAATTTTCCATCCTCTGGAGTTTGATGTTTTCAAAAACATCAGAACCTTGGAAGAAAGCCACTATAATGATTAAAAAACAGTGTCATATTTTGAGGCAAGGAATGCAATGAAATAATGAATTGTAAACAAATTTTCTCAAGAAAAAATACACTGAAAAAATGTATTAAATTTGAATAAATCATTTGTTTGAATGTTAATACCAATTAAATATTTACCAAGTATAAAGATATTATTTATTTGATTTTTTGAATATTATTTATAAAAAACCATTGAGATTTTATTTAACTATCATTTTTTTAATATTAAAGTAAATCTTTAAGTTAGTGTTAAATAAATATTTATTAAAACTTGATACATTTTTTCTCAGCGTAAAATTAAAAAACAAAATAGACCCACTTTCTGAAGATTGAAAACATTGCATTTTCATGGCATTGTATGCTCTCAAAGTTGACTGAGAAATAACGGTGATAAAGATAGCCGAGGAAAAGCGTATGTAATAAAGACCGGTCTTAAAGTTGCTACAGTAAAACTTACGACACGATCCATCTTGTGCGAGAAATCGATATGTCTCCTTGCAGCTACTTTGCTGCGACTTTACACTACTTTACAACGAACGGATACTAAATCAACACCTGTCTGTGTAATTAGCGTCCAGAAATAGCTCGCGCATGTTATTTCTAAAGATTTCACATTATCACAATTTTCCGAAGACGTTTTTAAGAACCATCGCCATGATTTATATCATGCTGCGGAGTCGGCCACGTTTTTTAAAATCGCGAGTAGAACGGCACGTGTTTGTGCTCTCTTCATGCGATGATAACTTAATTAAAAAAAAAAAATTATCGTGGCAGATAATCTTTTGCATTAAATACATGCACGCACTTTTGGAAAAGAATCAAAATTTATTTTTACTACGCGCGACGTAGAGCCGTGAGATACGCATGTTGCCTCCGTGGAACGCGAAGCGTTTGCGACGAATTACGCGGCTGGTCACTTCGTTATTATTCATGCGATTCTCAAAGTAGTCTGGGAATTCCTTATTTATGCAGCAATTAAACTGCGCGTGTATGCATCATCGTGCTATTTCTGCCGGCATTATCACGCATCTCATTGCCTTGCATTATTTGACGCATCAGTGGAAGTGTTTACGAAAACTTGTGCAACCTTGAGATTTCTGAAGATAATCCAATAATTAAGCCGGGACGTAACTTGTTTTTGTTATGTTAACTGAAAGAGTACGTTTTAATATACTCTAAACGTACGTTTTAAGATACTCCAATATATTGTCTTAACGTTTGTGCGACCAAGTAAACTGCCGTCTGTAAAGAAAGAAACTTGCTTCGTAGTAAAATATTTAAGTTTTTATCGAAGGCTAAAATAGGAATTAGAATAAAGTTTTGAAGTTCATATTTGTAGAAGAACTATATTATATTCGTTCGCACTCATTAATACGTATGTAATTTATTAATGCTGAGAGAATTAAGCTTTTGTGTTGTTTTCTATTTAAAGGCTGATCAACTCACAGAAGAACAAATCGCAGAGTTTAAGGAGGCGTTCTCGCTCTTCGATAAAGACGGCGATGGTACTATAACTACTAAAGAATTGGGCACGGTAATGCGGTCCCTTGGTCAAAATCCCACAGAAGCCGAACTACAAGACATGATTAACGAAGTAGATGCAGATGGTATATATATCCTAATGTAGCTTTTCAACGCATGTCAATGTCATAAATTATAAATTATTTTGTACACAAAAATCAATTGTTTTCCTCCATTCCTTTATTTCAACTTGCGAACGTTACTGTTAAACGTAAATATTATGTTTAATATTTCTGGAAGAGAGCTTGTTTTTCTGTCGTAAGATGTTAAAGCTTCTTTTTCTTCTTATTAAAAGAGGAAAATAAACAATTTCGATAGAATTGAGGTTGAAAATTTTGAAATTCTAGGTAACGGCACAATCGACTTCCCGGAATTCTTGACCATGATGGCGCGTAAAATGAAGGACACGGATAGTGAGGAAGAGATTAGAGAGGCCTTCAGAGTGTTCGATAAGGATGGAAATGGTTTCATATCCGCGGCAGAACTTAGACACGTCATGACAAATCTGGGCGAGAAACTCACTGATGAGGAAGTAGATGAAATGATACGGGAGGCCGATATCGACGGCGATGGCCAAGTTAATTATGAAGGTTGTATTGCTTGATTTATTAATTAGTATAAAATGAAACTTATTATCGATATATCGCATATAAAATCTTTTAAATATATGTCATTTTACGGTATTGAGATAATAATTGCATATTTAATTTATAATTTTAATTAAATAAATCGATGTTGAAGAGATATTAAAAAAAATGTTTAGATTATAATAAAATTGAATGAAATTTCCAATTATACGTATGCCAACACTTCCTATATTCATGTAAACAATTTTTATCAACAAAATCGTTTTTCTTCTGTAAATAATACAATTCTCAATAAAAAAGTTTGCACAGTTGGTTCACGCATAACTTCTCGTAACTTCTTCGTTTTTGACGTCATGATAAAGAAATATCTGACTTTACCTTTCGTCATTATTTTACCGAAACCTGTCACATTTTATAAACTTAAGTATATAAACTAATATGCACGTAACTAACAAGACATTTTTTTCATTGTATTTTTCAGAATTCGTCACAATGATGACATCAAAGTGAATGCAACCTGTGTAACGGAAGAACTCGCGACTCGGAGTGGTGTTGACGTATTAAATAATTCAAGAAACAGAGAAAAAAACATATGTAACAAAACGAGAATCAACCAGAAAGTGACAAATCTTGTATCAGGATATGAAGATGTCTCTATAAAAGCGCGAAGAGTCAACGTCCGATACCGCGTTAAAAAAAAAAATCATCGTTTAACGATAAGTAATACAGGGCAATTAATTGTTTAATTAAAGAGTTATACCACTAAAATCATTATCTCTCAAAACACAAATATTTACGCGTGTATACATACACATACACACATAACAATAACTCGTTACACCGATATACATAATGAACGCAACACGCTCGAAGAGTATACACGTACACACATACACATTCACTCGGATGTCTTATTTCCATTGGATAAAACAAGTTTGGAAGTGAGATAACGCGAAGACATACAATTGCGCGCGCATGTGCACCAACGACAAGAAAAAAAGTGCATTTTCCATTTTCCTCTCTTTCTCGACTGCCCCTCCCCTTCCTTCTCCTCTTGTCACGCCTTTCAGCACCATCGTCCTTCTCCTCCTCCTCTCTACGTCTCCTTCTATCCTCCTTCATTTCCCGAAAGTTTTTTCATGAGAATGGCATGTCGAAGAATTGTAATTTCTCTTTACAAAGGGAGAGGAAATGTGTGTTAAGGGACAAAGTATAAATCCGATGTAAAATAATATTAAAAGCAGCAAAGGTTTATTTGCCAATCGAGAGGAAGATTCATCTCGAGAATTCCTTCGTTCATTTTTTTTAATAAACGAGATACGTGTATAGTGAATGATGACATTAGGATATGTAGCTGCTAAATAGATGATGATGTCTCTACCGTTAAAAATGCATGCACATGTACAAATGTTTGTTTGTCTCTGTGAGAGAGAATTCGGCCTGGACCGATCGTTTTCCAGACAAAGAGAGAAAGAGAGCGAGAGAGAGAGAGAGAGAGAGAGAGAGAGAGAGAGAGAGAGAGAGTATAAATACGATGCGCTTCGGCCTCTGGGTTATTAATGACTTTAAATGCAAAAGCTGTGCTGGACCCCTCGATGCCTCACAAACGAATAACTTAATTTATATAAGTAACGAGCGAGAAAATTTATAAAAAAAAGAGATGAAAGAGAGCGAGATAAGATAATGGGAAGAAAGAATTGGAGGAGAAACTTCGAGGAGCTCAGACCTAGTGCTTTCGCGCGCGTCGCGTCTTGCGAGACGGGATATAATCTGTCATGCGGATGACATCGCGCGAACGCGAACGAGTCGCGACGCGATCGATGGAAAGCTCCAGGATCCGAAGTCTCGACATTCCTATTTGAAAAAAAAAAGAAAATAAAAAAGAAAAGTCTCTTCCTTACGCTTTGAATCAACATCATCCAGTCTCTTGTGCTCGTGCACACGGGACTCACACGTACACGTAACGTTTTACGAACTATACTTACGCGAGAAACTACACACGAAAGATTATACACACAGAGCAAAAAGAAAAAAAGAGAAACACTATAATACTATATTCACGAAGTGCGTTTTGCCTCCAGTTCCATTTTAATCTCCTATTTGTAAACTTGCCTTCCACTCTAAGGGAAAGCCTTACATACATGCGCGCAAAAAAGATTTTAAAAAATGAAAAAAAAAGAGAAACAACGTCGACACCACTTTTGTTGATATGTAAATCTATGGAGAAATAAAATAGGGATGGGGGATTAAAGGAAGTAAAGGCCACAGTGAGATCGGTGCATTACTTTTCTTCGCCCAGGGGTGCGTGCCAGTCTCGTAAAAACGGAGCCAACCAGATCGGAGAAACTGGTGTGATTTTTGTGCGATCCGTACAATATAATGTTACTTAAGAACTTGAGAGCAAAGAACATAAATGCCGTACAGCGTAAACATCATGCGTGTCGGTGGTTCAGTCATAATATATATGTAATATATATATATATATATAAAATAATTTACGAAGAAATTAAGAAAAAAAAATGAAAGAGATAATTCCTCCACAGTCCTTTATTATTTAATATTGAAGTGAACAAAATGAGAAGTACTTGTATTTCTGGTGAC
>Ga0157363_1002086_pt1 | contig 17341 bp, 9 predicted proteins | sample AttsexASBM1_FD_111477 | JGI IMG/M metagenome (GOLD analysis project Ga0157363, IMG submission 111477) | Fungus gardens microbial communities from leaf cutter ant in Ribeirão Preto, State of São Paulo, Brazil - Atta sexdens ASBM1 | ecosystem: Host-associated > Fungi > Mycelium > Unclassified ... | reverse complement strand
TATATATATATATATATATATATATATATATACATATATATAGTGTAAGTGCAAACTGCGTGGTCGAAGTCCCGCTCGCAACAAGGCTGATTTGGGTTTATATATTCGTCACCCTACGCCATCGAGTCACGAGCAAATGGCGTTCATTTGTAGTGATAGGGATCGGATAGTATCTTGCAAAAAAAGCGCGCAGCCTAACGACCAAGATGTGACTATGCGATATCCGGTCACAGATCCGCCAGTGATATCGAACGTAGCTCAATGCGTCTACCAGAATTAAAAATGTATTATGCAAGATATTGTTCTCGATCGCATTAACTAGCGGTCCGATTAACCAGCGGTCGGAAACAGGCATCGATTTAAATTAAAAAATGGCAGATATCTAATATAGACATTTGTTTCCTTTAATATTTTATAATAACGTATTTTCTTATCGTATCATTTCCTCCATACTTTTCAACTTCTCCTTATTTGTCGAAAGTAAAATTGATTTTTATTCAAAAGAAAAGAATAATCCTGTCAAAGTTTTTTCAATTCTTTTCATTGTACAATTAATATTTTTTTAATTAAGGTGCAAATAGGAAATTTAATTTTAACTCTGTACTATATAAAGTAGCTATCTCAAGTAATAACGTGTAATGATCATGTATAAATTGCTCTTTAACTGATTCAAAACAGTCGACAAAACATCAGGGCTTAACTGCGCCCAATTATCGCGTATGTATTCCGGTGTAAAAGAGTGCTATTGTTCGTGGCGATAAATCGTATTTTTACACCGATAGAATGATCTCTAGAATGAATCGTATGGTATAACTTTCCTCTTTCATGTCTATTCCTAGAAGCCGCTTCATCTGCATGAGAACAGCGGACAGTGCGCAAAGTCGGGAGCCTATAATTAGCGGGCTGACGTTGGTGGTTTTATAAAACGCACTTTCTGCTAATTATCTGTTCGACGATATCGCATCTCGCGTAATATCGTACCTTTGCCGTATACATCACCCGATTTATCGCCGGCGGACGTGCCTTAGATTGATGCGCCGCGCGCCGTTGTTCGCACGATGCATAATGCAAGGATGCGCCGCATTACAAGCGCTTTTGCGGCCGCGGTTGTCGTTCCGCACGACGTAAGTGCATTGTCCTACGTCCGACTGTATCCTACATTTTAACGTAAAACTTAATGGGCTCTACAATAAGCCGTTAGTAATAGATTAGAAGCACTAAGCGAGTCTGTAGTGTCATAAGTACTGTAACTATACGTCTTTTATTGTAAAAGATAGTTCTTTGTTTCAGGTTGCTGTCCTACAGATTTTTTTTTTCAAAATTTACTTTCTTTTTTATTTTAATATTATTACGAGAAATTCCTTTCTAATTAGCGTTCAAGTGTTTTCAAAAAAAGCATCGTCGCTATAAACGCTACTTGAGATAAGCGTTTTTCCTTTTTGTCTTGACTTTTAAGAAAAAAAACAAAGGTATTTGGTGTTCTTTATTTAAACAGTAGACAGAAGCGTTTCCACGGTATTGTTTAACGGTACTCTCCCTTTCGTAGATAATCATTTATGATGATCAAGTAATTAGCGGATAGAATGTGGAGTTTATCTAGCATCACGTAGTTGCAACCCTGTACAATATCGCTTATAAATAATTGAGCAAATCGATGAATTCTTTAGGAACTTCCTGAAAATATATTTATCAGTCTCTTCACTTGGTTCTTTTTTATATAGATGTTTATACAATATTTTTGCCGAATTAATGAACGTATCCTTGACATCCTGAAAATGTAATAGTGAAAAGTAATAACATAATTTCAGTAAGTGTAATAGGTACATTCAGTACCTATTACAACCATTCACTGAATGACTAAGTTAGCAATCGAATGTGATTGATTCTTACTTTCAGATTCAATCGGTCATATTAAATTGCTACTTGGCTATTTAGTGGGCGAATGAATTGTAATATTGAATGCACTCAATGATCGGTATAAGAGAGAATTCATGAAATGGCGCGATATTGTTTTTCCATTTTCACGTTATGTAAAAATATTGATATTTCATTAAAATCAAGCATCTCTCTTTCTCCATTTATCAGATGAATAAGATGCAGCTGCTGATATACTGAATGAAGTACGTCGCGAGTCCGATGATTACGATGCAGTCGTGATATAGTTGACGTAGAATGTACCAGCTCCGGTGCCAATATGGTCTCGTTCGTTCGAGCGCGTTACGACGTTTTTCTCTTGGCGTTTCAGCCGACGACGAAAGCCGTCGTCGTCGCCGCGACAAGACGAGACGGAAAGGAGAGAAAGAAAGGGGAGGCCGTGGGATGGATACATAGGAGGCGAAAAAAGGGGCACCACAACGAGCGTGAGTGCGACAGAAGGACTTGAGAAATGTCAGCCGGCAAATTGGAAGAAGGGAAGAAAGAGCGAGACGGGATGGGTGAAGAGAGGAGGATGGGGTGAGATAGGACGGACGACTTCTCTACGGCAGCCCCGACGTCAAATAAACATGCCAGGACGAGCAATTTCGAATATTAGAAGGTCCCGCAGGGTAGGTGCATCCTGCGTCAGGACGCGTGAGCTACGGTGATGACGTTCGACCGCAGGACGCATCAGAGACCGACTTGCGCGGCCCGTTGCAATTGCAAGTGCTGACCGCAAAGTAAATGGGCGCCGGTCAGCGAGAATTAAAGATCCTCTCGCGTCGCCTCCCGCGCCGGCCAGCTCGAAAGACGAGAATCTTGGAACGTCGTTCGACGCGAATGGACTTGGGAAAACTTGGTTTTGTCCTCTTTCTCGGTAATCGTTAAGCGATCATGTAGCTTGTTATTTTTATTACTTTTAGGATAAGTGTTTCGGTACTTTGCGTTAGGTTTCTTTATGTATTTATGTTTTTTTTTTTACAATACCGTAGGTATATAAATTATACAATCTTATTGATAGACTTTTTAAAGAATTACTTCCAATAAGCAGTAATCGAAATATTACAGTCATTAAAATAGATTAATAATATTGAGAGAAATATATGATTTTTTCTGAGGTCTGCGGTTATACTTTGCAGTGACGGAGACTGAACCGCAAATGGAATATTGTCATTCATGTTTATTGCTAAGGTTAAGATACGTTATTGGAAATATAATTTACATTTTCTACAGTCGGAGGAAATATTAATTCCGAGTTGTTCAACAATGCTTATACATCAGAATAACATTGTGATTAGAACACGATGAGTTCAGCATCCGTTTATCTTCTGATTGGGAGCTTCAATTGGAAGGAAAGAATGAATCACCCGTCTATCCCATTTTTTAATTCGCCGAATGGGCAATTAGGAGTGCACGTAACTGTTATCTCGTTCGTAACTTTCGATCCTTTGTCCCATTAAATGTCAACGATGCCAATCTCCGTGACCAATCATACGCTGCAAATTATTTCACTCTTGATTCATTGAAGATTTGTTTATAACATTTTAAAAGATGACGCGATCGAGTTAATTAATTTAATTAAAATAAGAAATTCTAATTAATTCTGTATGAATAAAAATATGTATAATAAGATTAAAGACATCGTAGTTTTCGATACAAGCAAATAAAAGTTGGTGTTGCATATTTATGCGCTCTGACACTCGCTTATCCATTTTGAGATAAATTTATGAAATATTTTATCTATTTGTATTCATAAATCTTTCATTTTTTTATAAATACTTCCTCATGCAACTTATAATTAGATACATCTGAAATTATTACAGATCCGTTAACTAAATTTAAAAAATATATGTATTATTTATTGATAAGATACGTAATGACAGACTACGCTGAAAATAAAATACAAATAGAAAATTTAAATTATTATAGCATGCAAAATAATTAATATTTCAAAAAATAATTGCGTGCACAAAATATAATTATAAATGATTGTACATAAATAATAAATTACTTACTCTATGGTTGCTTGTCGTCTGATGTCTCTCAGGTCTCTTCCTTTTTTTTCTTTGTGGCATAACACTCGCGAAAATACGGTTAATTGCAATACGACTAATTGTCAGAAATTTTATAGGAAATTACTAATCATCACGCGCACACTAATCACTAGAATGCGATATTCGCGTAGCACTCCTGCTGTTAATCGCATGAGATGCGCACGTTATTATACCGCGCACGTTATTATACTAAAAAATAACATGAGAAAGTATGACATGCCTGATATTCGTAATGTTTCGAGGTGAAACGAACGAATCTCAAACAGTAAATAGCAATTACTTTATTCCGATGCCATTCGTAAAAGTCGTAAAGAATCAGTGATTAATTAAGACAATATACCATCTATAAAAGTATAATCAAAATTTGGTATTGCATGTGTTCACGTATTGCGATATACATTAATAAATAATTAATATATCATATCAATAAATATGATCTGTTACTAAAAGTTACTATTTAATTACACTGAAGCCAGTGAAAAAGTAAAATACAACGCGAGATGTAATCGAAACTAAGTCTTACTATAAATATAATAATTATTACCTATGCGAGAAATAATAATTTAAAAGTTTCATTTTCTTCGCTCCGATTTCTATATCAAGTGAATAAATTACGCGAGATATCTGTTTCGATGAATAATCATTTCGATATGCTTATGAATCGTTAAGCTTGGAAGCTCATTAATCATCAGTCCGATAATTATTAATTGCAATGTACATAGGGAATAAACGTGTTCGGCATCTCGTACTTATCATGATCGCGTTTCGAAGATTAATACGAGGCTGTGGAACGACTCGCGTTTATACTTGAATCCCTGCGCGATTGACAATAAGATGATTGCATATATATTCACGAATAACAATACGTTGTAAAACAAACATCATATACTAATCAGTTTTGTTCAGTTTCAATATATGTATACGTATAAAGTAATATATTGATCGAATGAAATTCTGTTCTATATAATTTGTGAAATATCGAATACATGTATATCAACGTTATACTTATTTATTACACAATAATAATTTGGAGGTATATATTTTGCGTCAATCAGAAATTAGGATCACGTAGCATGTTCGAAACAAAGCATTCATCTGGCGGATAATTTTCGCGAGGGAAAAGGTGAAAATCTTCGACTACGCGTGACAAATTTAAATAATCTTTTGAAGAGAGAAAAGCTGAAGAGAGAAATTCGTGCAGGGGTCGCGTACCCTGTAATCTCGGCCACGTGCAACTATACGAGGTCGATAGAGTGTCGATGAGACACGGTTGCGAACAAGTCCCGTAGTCGACACCGGCATCGAATACGAGACGATAATAAATATCTGATAGGAATGCACCTCTCCCGATAACTCGGCGACGATCGCAATGGCGGCTGCGGCGTGAAAATTTTATTGGCTCGAGCCGTGCCAACGAATCTCCGATCGACAAAATCGCTCGATTCCTGCCCGCGTCACGCTCGGCAGGGATCGAGCGAGGCTCGGACGGAACGCGATACACGCCGGATCTAATTTGCATGAGATCGAAATGCGCGAGCCCGACTTAAGTATAAGTTTCTGCGTCGGAGTGCTGGTTAACAAAAAAGCTCGCCTGACAAGCGCGTTGCGCTCGTTAGATCGCGCGCCGATATAACGCGATTGCCGCGTCAAATTATTCGTTTCGTCGACAGTGCATTGATGCGATTTATAGGGGATGTGGTATGGGAGCTTGCATTCACTGGCTCAGCATTTTTAATAAGAATAATGAAATATATCGTAATTTTCTAATGAGATAATTTATGGATACGAAAAGTATTAATGTTTATCATAAAGCTCATTATATCGATAATATTTTGACGTAATTTATACGCGAACGAGTGAGCTTGAATTTTTAATAATTCAATAAAAAAAAAGAAATATGTTTCTTTAATGCCGTATTGTTGTTTAATAATAACTATTTGATTTTCGGTTGTCATTTATTTTTATTATTTATTAAATAAATCATAAGTTAAATAAGTACTTTAAACATTTTAATGTATGTATTTCGCACGTGAACATGCAGTATCAAATTTTGATAATATTTTTATGGACGGTGTCTTGTCTCAATTAGTCACTAATTCTTTACGACTTTTTACGAGTATATTGAAACTCTTTTACATTGTATAGAAATAATGAACAAGAAATTAAGTATTTAGTTAAATACCGATTAAATACCGATGATTTCACATGATAAAAAATTTTCAATTGAACTCTGATTGTATACGCAGCTTCTCAGACATTAGAGACTAATATCCTTATAGTTGCTAATATTAGTTATCCTTTGTAATTAATGTGTCAATCTTCCTCCGATGTAGGAAGCTAATTGCGGAACGCCTCGTATCTCCTTCAAATTACCGTCGTCTGACGCCGCCAAGATATCGACCGAAAGACGCGCTACAACTACGCGCGAGAATTGCTTTCGATACTAACGATAAGTAGAAGAAAAAAAAAAAAGAAAAAAGGGAATAACCGAGAAACTCCACGGCTTCAACTGCCAGATCCATTTCGTACCAGTTCGATCTCGCTCGAAGGCAACAGTGCCGTAGAACATTGGCGCTTCGAGGGGGTCGTCATTCTCCACGAAGAGTGAGATCGAGCATTGGTTCACCAGTTACGAATAGTCGTTCGATCGACGATATGAGGGGAAGGGGAGGGGAGGAGGAAGAGGAGGAGGGTAGCGGGACTCAAGGCAAGAAAGCAACATGCCGAGGACGTCTCGACGATGACTGGTGCATCGTGCTCGAGAAGCGTAGACGCGTGATTCTCAGAAAAGAGCCAGACTCCGTCCGATAGAGTCATCACGTGTCGGCGCTAGGATAGTACTTTTATTGTAACATATCGAGCATGGGGTATCGGCTGTGTGTGAGTATGTACGTGTCAGACGGGAATCCGCGGACTGATGCGATGGTCAGAGTAGGGAGGGACACGGGCGTGTTCTTTCAAGCGGGGGAAACCGATTGCCGATTGCGGGGTTAGTTGTCCCGTACGCAGCGGGGGTGCTTCGCCGCATGATCGGCCGATGTATGATCGATCTGACACCTGGGGCACCGTGCCTCACGTCGCACGTACCTGGCGTATTTTGTCTTGGAACTCGTCAGGATCCATGTACAATCCTCCATGTACAGCTGAGAACCGACAATCTCGTAACAGGACAACACCGCGAGCAGCATAGTCGGGAATTTATCGAGAGAAGAGAGGAACGGGAGAGGGGTCGTCGGTCGATTCGACGTAGCGGGATTGATTGAAATTACACGAGGGGATTACAATCGGGTTTCGGGTACAGGACAGCTCTCGGCTGTCTCGGGTTGCTCCGGCAGTATGCGAAAACAAACAGCACGAGCGGCTTCGGAGCAATTTGTAGAACGAAGTATCTCGCGCGGCTCGAGGCTGCGTATAGAGATTTCGATCGCGGGCGGCTCCGCTGATCAAAAGCGACAGGCTCCTGGTTCCGCGCGTATGGTTCTAGCAATACCACCGCGGGATTTCATCGCGGAGCCGTAAATACCGATCGCGACGTATCGTCCATCGTATCGCTTCCCGAACAGACCTCATTCTCGGAAAGATCCGATCTGCACGTCCAATTCGTTGATCTAACGACTCGCGAGTTGTGCGAGTCCGGCAGACTTTCTATCGGGAGGGCCGCGTCGATTAGTATCTCTTATGTATAGTAGAGAAAAGAGAATTTGAGCATGTCTCTCCAAATCTATGTTCAAAAATATATTTCAATGTAAGTTGCCTTGTATTGTCCAACATATATTTAAGCTATTTGCATAAAAAGATATTTGGTAATACAGATTGATTGATGAAATTAATTTGATAGCGAATTCCTTCATTTTATTATATACTAGATTAGTGCACATTAAAAACTACTAGACCACTACATATGAAAGCAAAGTTAGATGTAAAAATACATGAATATTTTTAACAATTAAATATCCAATAATAATGATATTAATATTATTAATAGAATATATATTATTTCATTGTTAAGAAACTTTATATAAAGCAGCCTTTAAGGTACTACACTAATTCAGTGTAGTGCCTAGCGAATAATCGAATTCACCCTAAGTTCAGTCTCGTAAATTCCACACGAATGAAGTAACATGCTATAGGAAATGTGAGTAATGTAGACTTGACAAGAAAAATCACACGTGTAGATAGATAAGCTTCGAGTTTTCATTAACGACGACAGCAATGACGACGATGACGATAATGATGACGATGACGACGACAGCGATGACGATGACAATGACAGATGCATTATCGTAAGTACGAGATTGCGTGTTTCAATTATCCGAGGTGATTCGAGGTACCCCGAGGTATGTATATATCGGGATTGTCTTCGTTCTAACTTCCTCTCCCCCTGTTCCATCCCCTCGTCTCGCCCGGGGTCTCCGCGCGAGGAATCGCTTCATCATAATCGGTCATCCGGCGTTTTTCTACGGGACGGACCCCCTACTGGCACGACGCCCGGATATCTTAGCATCGAAATGCCGCGCTGACAGGCAAAGAATTTGATATCGTGATTAGCTCGTTACGGTATTGTGCGTTAACGCGCTGCACCGACTCCAGCTCAATCTCGTCTTTCTTTCTCCATCGCTCGAAAGAGAGAGAGGGACGGAACAGTAAATGACGACGCTCATCTTGGAGATCCGATGCGATTGATTCTACGCTCGATGTGTAAATAGATGCATTGCTATATTGCCGCACAATTTACACGTGATTCTAATTAGCGTATAATTCGTGCGTGAGTCTGTGTCGGTTTGTTTTTATCTCGATTGAATTATCATCGCGAGATGACGCAGGAATAATAAAGGCTGTACACTCTTGGGAAGTAGTAATTAGTGTTTTGCAAAAGTTGATTGCTTCCTCCAAGAAATACTGAGAGAGTTACCAAGACCATCTGTTTTATCTTTCTAAAAGTGGCAGATAAATTATTTAATTTTTCATACAACTTATATATAATAAAATAGACGTTAATTACAATTCGTTGTGTAGTCATATTACGGTCTTATAAGACACTTTGTATTGCAGTAGATATTAATTATATTTATAAAATTTATATTATTCTTTGCGAATAAGATATGAACTTTTAGATCAGCCATTTTATCGTCTACAAATTTTTTCGACTTTCGTCGTCGTTTAGTAACTTACTAACGACGTGCGCGTTTCTCGAGTTCGTTTCGCATGTATTTGATTCATACCGATTGCTCCTGCGAACGCCCTTGGCAGGTTATCGGCTGGATCGTGTGCCAGAGCAGAAAAGAGTAGCGGAGTCGCAGTGCAGTCAGAGGTGTCACGATAATTCAAATCCTTCCTATTCTCCTATTTGCACTTCGAATCCTACCCTTCGGCCGGGGTGCACCCGTGGGCGTTGCTCAACCGTGGCCTCATTACCAAAGCAAATATTTTATAGTCGAGCCCTCGGTGACGACGACGACGACGACGACGACGATGACGACGACGACGACGACGACAACGACGACGACGACGACGACGACGACGACGACGACGATGACGACGACGGCGGCGACGACGAGGAAAGATGCTAGAGCGAGTGAAGATATCGTTGGATAAGAATTGAGATGTAAAAAAGAGCCTCGAATAAAGCAAGAGCTCTTCTCTTTCTATTTTCTCTTCCTGTCGTCCAATGTCTACTGCCGGCAACGGATCTGTGAAGTTAGCACGATTTTTATTCTGTTTTTTTTATTCTGTTATTATTAAAAAAATAATGACAGTTTCAGTATGCATTTTTCATAGTTTTACTTATACTTAAAATTTTGGTTTTTTAATATGAAGAATACGAAACTCTTTTTTATTTTTATTTTTTTTTAAGAAACTGTAGAATTATGAAGAGTGCTACTAGAAAAATACTGTCGTATTTTTTTTTTTATAAAAAAATATCGTGCTAACTTCACAGATTCGCCGGCAACGACGATGATGACGATCTCGTGGGGTGCGCCGCGGGTCGGAGAAATAAAAGGAATCCTTTTTCACTGGCACCCGCGATTTATCTTTCAACTCGCTTGTTTTATCCAGCATTCGGCACCCTTCTTCTTTACAGTCGATATTCCAAGGTGAAGCGATCGGCGTTAAAAATTAGATAGGTCGTAGCGTCCCCTCTCGTTCCTTCCTTCCGTTTTCCTTTCGTAGCTCGCGAAATCGATGTCGCAAAAAGAACCGAGTAGAGTTCTCTTTTCTTCTGATGAAGACATCTACACAGAACAGACTCGATTTACCGTAGAAACTACCATCTCGTTTCATGATTTATAAATGTATTGTTATAATGTAAAGTTAATATATTTTTATAATATATTCTCTCTAAATATTTGATTCTCTCATTTCTCTTTTAAACTTTCTTCTTTTCACAATAAATAATATATTACTTATACGTTTCACATTTACGTTTACATCTATCGCTTTGTCATCTGCACAACTTCTAATCGGTTCTGATTTGCACGAAATCCACAAGGTTTGATCAATTTCCATAATATACTTAAATTGATCCTTCGTTCAACGGTTACAGCGAGCGACGTAGTGTATCCTATGGTGTTCGATTGAATCGCCAATTTGTCTAGCATTATATCCAAGTCTCGCCGGGGGGATTGAGTCGGGATAGTGGAAGAGGACGGACGATCGGCGAGGGTTGAAAGAGGGAAGGGGGCAGGGGGGGGAGGATCGGGAGAGGAAAGGACAAGATGAAGGAAGGAGGGCAAAGGCGGACCATGCGTCTCCAAAGGATTTCGTGTATTTAGGATAACAAGCTGCTCCGCCCCCGAATTGGTATGCAGAGACCCGCGAGTAACTCCTTTATATTGACATATCGTCGAACGTGATCCAAATACATGCGACATTATACCGAATTGCGAACAAAGCTGCCGTCGCAGCGACCTTCGTTCGTCAAATCGCCCGTGAATAGAAAACAAATCGCCCGTGTGAGGTAAATTTCGCGTATTCTCGGCTAGAATCGATGTGTGCACACGAATCGATTATGTACGAGTACGAGTCAAATTCATCTCGGTCGTTACCATGCGAAGAGCTCTGGCCGGGCTCGAAATTTCGCTCGAAATTCAGACCTTCCTATCTCTGACATACGAGAATAAATGTCATCCTCTGATACTATGTCGGAGGAAGCAACGACAGGAATTGAGTAGCAACTTTCTACGTTAGTTTTTTACATGTTATTATTCCTCGCAGATTGCGTGTGTGTTGCACTTTCGTAAACTCTTATTCCATTGAAATTACTTTTGAACTGCTCGCCGGAAAATCAATTATTATTACAAGTTTGATAAAAATTGTCCACGCGCAAAGTTAAAAAGGGTGATGAGATAGGAAATGTGGATCCTTTACGCGATCGTACCGGCCAAATAACAAAGTAACCGAAGATGGATATCCGTTTCAAATATTCACGCCCTTTTCGCGCCGCCGCATGAAATTGATGCGTTTAGAGACCCCTTTACTGGTAGGCGGACAGTTACGACGGCATAAATATTGCCGAGAGCCCTGCTGACCACATGGCACAGATACGGCCCTGAATAATATGCGTGCCTGCGTACGTGGCCTGCGGGTACCGGAAAGCTTCGTCGTCAAAAACTGCGATCGAGGTTTCCTTGCTAAAAAAACGGACTTTGCTTTAACAATTCTAGCGCTACATCAGTTTTTTAATTATATTTTACAAAATTATAAGGAATAAATATAGAAGAAAAAGAGAAAAAGATATGAAACCGTTTGCAATCGCAAAATTCGAGTTTTGATAGAAACGTATATTTTTCAATCGTTTTATTTCTAATAGAAAACGAATTTTTAATGAGATGTGTAATATAATATTACACGTGTAAGATCATAAATACGTGAAATATTTTTAGCACCGCGTTGCATTGCGCTAAAGCAATTTGCCAGCCGGCGTCCTGAGAGAATCTAGATTGCATTCCTATGCATCGCGGCTTGCAACGCCATACTCTCGCATTACGTGCATCTCGAAACGAGCTAGAACGCCTGGTGACGGTATTTGTTCAGGCATTCCGGTAGGAAATTCTAGGCGACTAAGAGATTATTCGCGGCACCCGTTGCGTGAATATATAATAGCGCGATGTGTTTATGTATCCAGCTATGACAGGCACTTCCGTTTCCGTCGAGCGCTCTTGACTTCGTTCCGTTTCTGAACGCGTAAATGTGTTTACGTATACACAAATGTATGTATACCGATACACATCATGCCACAACGTCGTCCGTCATTGCTAAGTGCATCGTGCGTAACATCGGTGGTGCACGTCACCGACGGATTTCCCGAGATATTTCAAGAAATCGAACCATATCGATCGGCAGCTCGTCCATTCAGGGGGAAAGGGAGAACTTCTACGGCTCGACGAACTTCCGAAGAGGAAAGTTTAACTGGAAAACTAAGTAGCCTTATACAGCCCGCTGGGGTACCTATATCCTTTAGAAAGTTAACGTTGAGAAATACAACACTTTGCATTTTTAGTGATCTATAAATATTTCAACACGAAGGTAGTCGCGCGTGTTATTCGGTGGGGAGGAGTGGAGGGAATCTACAAACCTATTATTATTCAATACTCTTCTTGAGGCGTTAGATATTAATTAGTAGGATAGTTAGCTATCAATCTTTTGAATTTTCCACCGCCTACTATACTAATTATTTCGCAGTAATTAAATATTTCACGCGCGACGATAATTATTAACATGCAGAGTGCATGAATATTAATAACGAGATTGCCTTTTGACGTCGCCGTGCATAATTAGCGGAGGTATCGCGACCTTGAGGTATTAAATTCGCCATTAGCGCGCCACGTCACGTCGCCGTTACTAATTCGACTTTAATTTCTACGATTATTTTCAACGCGCCGACACAGCTCACCGCCATTACGAGCGTCCATTTATTTCAACTTTTCCTACCGTCGCGTCGCATTTCCTGACTACCGTTTCTCTCTTTCTCTCTCTTTCTCTTTACCAATTTATCGACTTCTCGCTTCTTTCAGCTTCTTTCCTGACCATTAGCTTAATTAATTTAGGTTTTAGGGTTTCCGACACCGCGGGCGCGGCGAACCAAGTCAAAAGTGTCAAACCGACGGACGGCGCTCTGAAAAATGGTGCGCCCGGGGTGTTAATTGTCTCGAACACGAATATCCTTGAGGGGCGCGCGCCACCGGTTTGCACAACACTGTGATCGCCATCTGTTCCGTCAAGTGACTCTGCATGTTGCAACAATGTTTGTTCTCCCGGTTTACACATAAAAATGCATGCACGGGAGAGAAGCTTACCGAGCTTATCGACATCGGTGCACATAATTATGTTCTCTGTTCTCGTACAATAAAAAAAAGTATTGCATCTAGTTACAGTAATTATTCACGATACAATTTACCCGCAGGAAATATTTTACAATATAAATGAAACGCTCACCTTTGAAGTTCTCAATTTCACTTGGAAATGCAATCTTCTTATACAATATATTTTTTTCATACGCTCAGATTAATTACGATTTTATCGCACGCTATTCCTTGATAATAAATAACGTATTACGGAAACGAAAATCGCTGATATTCTCGGATCTTTATTTTTTTTTATCATTATTCAGAACATTTTTTCAAATCGAACATATCAGAAAATTTGGAACTTTTTAAGAGGATGTCAGAACTTTGTCGATTGTACAATATAAAAGTTTCATGATTCGACTTTATATAGAGATAGAAAAAAACTTTCTCTTTCAGTGTGATTACAAGCTGCCGTAGTTTTCTTTCGCGACACTGCGAAGATGTAAATCGCGTACGGCATCTGCAATATCTGCGAATAGCCGGCAGCAATGGCCGTAGAACAGAGAGATAAGCGTTATAGTCCATCTATATTGTAATGATTTATATAAAGCGCGTATATCTCCCTCCCTGCAGGTGTATACGTCCACTGATTAACGTTGTTAATGCGATGGTAGGTATATCGTGTTGTTATGCAGGTTTATCTCTTGATATTCCCCTGTACGCATTTCCACGAAATTTTGTTTTATACTCGGACGCAATATGTGTATGTGTTAGACATATGTAAATGGTTTGTTACTATTTTATGAATATGTATATGCTCTCTAGAAATACAGCGATCAATGCGTCCTTTGCATTTAGCTGGACAACGATACTCTTTGTCGATTGTTAAATGTCTCACCGGCGGCTTTCTGCACGCATTGTTTCCCTCGCAACTCGCAAAGCACTCGCAAACGGCATAATAATGACAAGTCGACCGCGTCGAGCAAGAAGCAAACGATAATAGTATGTTTTCTAACTATGATCTATGTTTTCCCTCGATAAGAATACACCATCATAACAACTATATATTCTGCTAAGTCAACCTTGCTGCATAAGGGCTTGCTTTCTTCATCGTAAATATCTGCCGGTCCGTTGATTCTATACAACCTAAGTACGACATCTATGCGAAGATTTCGCTATTGTGCTATCTGCTCTCTTCACAATGGCACATTAGATATTTGCTTATACAATACGCGGAATCCTCCTGTATTTATGTTCTTGTCATGAATCGCGCGTCATGCATACTTTACTAGTCCTTTTGAAATTGGAATTAAAATTAATTATGATTCATAATACATTTTACGCAAATGACAAATGTTTGTTTAGTAAAATATAATTTCGTATAGAGAAAAAAGTATGAGCAATAATTTTTCAAACTAAAATATTTGAATCTTCTCGCGCATCTGTAAGTCTTTTAAATCTTTCACTGTTTTTTTTTTCTAGATTTCTTTTCTGGAATTAATATATATCTTCAAAATTTTTTAAAAACTTTGAAACTTTCATTTGCTTTAATCTTTTAGGTTTGAAATTTGTAAAATATATTCTTTTTGATCAATATTTCTTTTCACCAGTTATAGACATCTTTATTGTTGCATTTCCGATTACCTCTTTGCAATTCCGGTAAACTCGCGTACGGAACTGAAGAACGATAGGCGTTGCGAATAATTCGCTGCCGTGGCAGACGGTAACGGGGACATGAGAGAGAACCAGAGAACCTCTTCCTCTCCCACCCGCGGCCCATGGTATATCATTGGCCCGGGTTGGGCGGAGTACCGCGCGAGGTTGGCGCCGGCAGCGATAGATACCGCTAATTATCGATCGTAAATAACGTCGCAGGCCGCACGGCAGCCTGATCCTATCGGTGCCTCGGCACTCGGCATCGCCGATGTGCGGTTTCACCCCGCAGTTCCGCGACGGCCGTTGGATGATATAGGATTGCCTCGAAACGGGGTTGGCCGGCGAAAGATAGACAGACCGAACGAAAGAGACAAGAACGGGTCCCCGGGCCCCGCAACGTCGTCGTTTCTATCCGGGGACCATTTGCGCGGTCGCTCTCAGGGTGGTTTGGATATATTACACATGGCCGTGGCCGCGCACGGTTATTATGAGTTGCGTGGTTGTAATTGCGAACAAGGTGGCACAACATTCCCGGTCTCTCTTGCATACCGACGCGCAACGTGTGATTTGCGCTGCGCTGCGCTGCTCTGCGCGAATCGCCGTGCCATGTCGGTTGACTACCTGGCGCAAGTCAAGTCCATACAAGTCGTGGCTACGAGCCAAGATACGCTCGGCCTCCGATTTGCAGCTCCGATAATGGCGGCCGCTTTCACGCGTTGAGAAAAGTCGCACTGGCTGATAGCAGCGGCCGAAGGACGGTTTGTGTCCTTGAAATCCTCCAAACGCCTAATTTCAATCGAATCCATTTGTCTAGAAAACTTATTAGTTTTAGTTATAGTTCTGCAACTTCCATTCATGCCGATTAGAATTATCGTTTAGTGTTTATGCAAATTCGTGCTTGTACAAAATAAAATTCTGATTATATTAAAGTTAAATTGTATTGCTTAAATATATTTATCCAGTTATTGTATACATACTCCCTAAATTTTTTGGAATGAATATTATCATTCTAAAGAGTGAAAATTGAGCCAGTCTTGAAAAACAGTTCAATCTTTAAAAGTATGATTTTATTTTTCGGAATGAGATTTACTCTAAAAGTTTTGGGAGAATATTCTTCAAACATTGCATATAAAGAAACAGCGTTCTTACATATATTCAGTATACAGAAACGATTGCTTAAAAATATAAGCATTCATATTTTTCATTTATGCAGATGTGCTATTTTTAAGAACTCTACAAACAAAATAATTTTGGGATGTTTACTATATTTAAAATTTTATACAATATATGTAAATTTAGAATTTAACATAATTAAGTAAACTTTTTAGAAATCCTCAAATAGCAATAATGAAACAACTGTATATGCTAGATTGTAAAAAAGTTACAGAACTTTTTTCTTAGAAACTAACATTCACCCTCGGGTAGAAAGCTTAACGCGCGACATTGAATCAAAGTACTTAATTGGGCATTTTAGCCCAGTTACACATCCACGTCAGGAGGATTAAAATCTATGGTATGAAAATTAATTGCGCGAAAGTAACTCGTCGTCAGCTGGGCTGGGTGAGTGAACGGGGTTCGCGCGCGATGCTATCGGTACTCGTTTAATTAAAATTCGACCTAATCGCGATACGTGACATCCCTCGCGTAATCACGCTTAAAAATCGTGGCAAAATCGGATCGGCTATTCGGCATTACTAGAAATATATAATAGTTGCGAGTGACAAACTCGTATAGCGCTTGCTAACTCGCATCACGTTATTCTGTTCCTCTTTGCCTCTTGCCGATCGCGACTTGATTTGCAATCAGTATGCCCGTCTCTCTCGATGCGCGAATGCGGCCGCGAGGCACGTCATATCGATTCTTGTTTTGATAGTGTTCCGTGGTAGTTTCTTTGAACGGCGCGCACAGCACGCGGCGAGAGTTCGATGGACTTGAACGAGCGCAAACGTTAAGACGCGGCATTGTCGACGAGCACAGCAGGTTTATTCCCCGAACACGGGGAACGATCTCTGGATGACCTCGCGATAGTCCTGCTCGGCGAACGATCGCTGATCGGCGATCTCGATACAGCGAGAGGACTGTCGGAAGGTTGCCTGACCGATGTCGACCATGAAACAATTTTATTAGCCATAATCGCTCGGTTGTCGCTCGGGAATACTTGATAATTATACGTAGTAACGTCACGATTGTATCCGCGACAAAGAAGCTTTGAGCCCGTTATAAAGGAGCGTTTTTAATTAAGGGCTCTCTTTGGCGCACACTCTGATTATCGATCAACTTGTTTAACGACAGTTTTGTTTTTCGCGAACTATATCCTGGAAACTCTAAGCGATACAACGTGCCGCTTTAATTATGTAACGTCCGAAGATAATATCCGAGGTAATACCGTTGGTTGTATTGTATATTTTTTTTTTTTTTTTTTTTTTT
>Ga0157363_1002085_pt1 | contig 17341 bp, 6 predicted proteins | sample AttsexASBM1_FD_111477 | JGI IMG/M metagenome (GOLD analysis project Ga0157363, IMG submission 111477) | Fungus gardens microbial communities from leaf cutter ant in Ribeirão Preto, State of São Paulo, Brazil - Atta sexdens ASBM1 | ecosystem: Host-associated > Fungi > Mycelium > Unclassified ... | reverse complement strand
AAGATGGGAAAAATGTATAGTTAGCGAGGGCAAGTACTTTGAATAAATTTGTTTTTGCTTCCTAGGAAAAAAAATGTGTTTTTCTGACTAAAAAACAGCGGATTTAAGCTTATACACCTGGTACATACCTGGTAACCAACCAAGTGGACTGCACAAGTAAACAAACATATAAGCTTTTTGTCGCTCAAAAAAAGTGATCCAGCGTCAATCAATATCTATCATTTCAAATGCTGCTGCATCTCTCACTCTGTTTTCAGATAACAATCCTAGCGATGATTTTATCGTTTTCGATGCCAGGAATGACAAACGATGCATTTTCTATTTCTGAGCTTATCATTCGATGACATTGCAAGACTCAAAACTTCTCGCGCAAGTTATTCATCATAATGTCAATACCAGCATGATTAAGTTTTAGATGAATATGAAAGATAATTTTCAATGTCAATAAATGAATTGAATCGAACACTGGGACATGAAAGAAAAGATATCTTGACGATTGGAGATTATTGTTTTTGTGCGTATTTGTCCATTCTCCTCGAAAACATTTAAACTTCGTGAATCGTTGTTTTCTAGAAATAATTCTTTCTGTGCTAGTCTACAGAGAAACAATTCTGCCTTAGTAATTTCTTTGGCATTTAACTCTTGAGTTTTGTTTACATGGACTCTTCGATAGTTATTCATAAATCTTAATATCCATGTGACAGTACACACAATTTTAGAAAACATCGAAAGTCTCTGCAAATTCCAAGGAACTGCCTCTCCACCTGCTTGTTCTACGGAGTTTAGCATAACGATTTCTTCGGCAATAATCTCGGGGGATGTTCTCTCTTTGCATCGTTCGGAAGTCTTGCGTAACTCTAAGTTAAATATGTTCTCGTCAATTTTTCTTTCCTCTTTGGACTCTTCTTGAAGCTGAAGCAGCTTCAATCACTCCGATCCCTCCCACCATTTCAGTTTCAAGGAATGTCTTAGCATCACCTCGGGAAGGTAAATTCGCTGGGTTTATAACTCCAGGAACATATCTTCGAGATTCGTAAGGCTCCTTATTTCCAGAACACTATATTCCATACAAAGACTTTCCATTGTCGAATCCATATTAGAACGATTATCGAATCACTCCAGAAATAGATTTTGATATTTTGATAATCCATAGCCTTAATGAAGGATTACATTGTTCTAGCTCTAATGGAGGCTGCTAGTAACTCAAGGAAAAGTATGATCTTCTTTTCTTTGGATGCTATTCTTGGCTTTTACGAGATGTATCTCGACTCCTATGCTTGACTCAACTTGTACGAAGATTGCTGCCGCGTATGCATTCTTACTGGCATCGACAAAAACATAAAAGGACAATGAATCAGGATCTTTTTCCTCTCTAAAAATCCATCATGGAAATTTCAATACATATAGGAGACCTAGTTATTGAACCCATTCGAAAAATTTGCTTAATGTCGTAATCTATTTTTGTATCCTAATCCATTTTTAATCCATTTTTAATCCATAGATCTTGCAATAATAATTTTTATTTTAACAAAGTATGGGACAGACGAATCCGAGAGGGTCGTAAATTTTCTGTACTTGCGATCCTTTTCGTCATTTTCTCCGTGATCGTCAGTGCAAGAAATTCGGGTAATATTAAAGTAGCCCTTTTGGTGACTCATGTAAGTTCAAGTACCGTCGATTAACTCTCAAGATTCCCGCCAGTGTATCTCCAATCTCTTAAATAAAATTTGGTCTGGATTAAAAGGGAATAGGCTTCTCTCCTGAAAATTTCAAAATCAAAATAAGAATCGATACTAGTGACGTAGTCATAAACATAAAAGGACTTTGTCAGTTTCTCATAAATTAATTTCTTATATGGCAAAATGGTAGAGCTTAAGGCTCTGCTAATATGCAATTCAATCGTCGCCCCTAAAAAGAATGGACTGCTTGTCACTCCAAAGACAACTCAACGATGTCGATAAATCTCTTTCTTCGTCAATGCTTCACCACAGGAATCTTAAAACCTCTCTATCCGACAGGGAGACGCTAATTTGTAAGAAGGTTTTTGCATTACCCTTATCTTCCTTTCTTTCTCAAATCAATGTAACAATGCTAAAATAAGCTGTATGAGATTAAGTCCAGTCTCTAAGCATTGATTAAACGAAGGCGATTCTTTGCTGATGCATCGAAAAAGGTCTATCGTCGTTTCTTCTTTCTTGACTACAGGCTTGTGTAGAAGATAGCTCTCGACTTCAAGTGCTGGTATTCTTTCAATAATCACTTCTTCAAGCCAACTCGAGACAGTCTGGTAGTCGTCAAGTAAATCTTCTTGTCGCAATCTCTTTGTAACGATGATTTTAATCTTTTCTCGGCTATATTTTGATTATCTTATAAAGATGGATGATTTTCTTTCTATGACAGAAGAACTTCGTATTGATTTTCGTTGTGGATTTTCATTGTCTATTGAAGAGATCTTTATTTTAGCTTGATGTACCTCTTTTGTAATACTCTTGATAGATTCTGTAATATCCAAAACATGGAGTCTTCATAAATCTGATATTTCTGATCTGATTAGTTTCTTGAGTGAACATTGATATAATTGTCAGTGTAGTATCGGTGCTATTATTATCGTCTATTCCTACTTAAGATCCATCCAAGCTTAATTTATAAAGCCGTTATTCCTTGATTTATCTGTAGAACTTTATTAGTGAATATCTTGCCAGCAACATTAGCTCCAATCAACAATGAAATGGACTCTTGACATTCATCGGTGTCGCTCAAACGTATATCATTTTTCTCAAGTATATCCACCCATGGACCATCGATCTTATAAGGAGCATCTTGACAGATAATATCTTGTTACAAAACTACAAAGTTATATTTATATGTTCCATCTAAGTTGCTAATGTAGATCCGACAAATTTTGTGTCTCCGAGGCTTGATTTTAGTTCCTCCAAACAATAAATACACCATTGTCTGTTCGCCCTCAGTCTCGTATCCTAGCTCTCTGGCTACTTTTCCAAAACATAAGATCTATGTGAGCCAGTATCTATAATGGCATGAATATTCACCAAGCCTTTTGAATCTCATCTAATTTTGACTTTTAGTGTAGACAGGAACATTTTTGCACTCGAAGAGACATTCGCGAGACAACTGTTTCCCTGAAAAACTAGTTCATTAGGCTTCTTCTCGTTTGCTTTGACTCATCCTTGTTTGACAGGTTTCTACACATCAATAAACAATGTTCAACAATCCTTTGCCGAATCAAGGGTTTTGCTTTTGTTACGACAAATACTCTTTTAGCTGTGTCCTACTTTCAGACAATTAAAACAGCCCTGCTTGTCTTTTACAGCTTGAAATATCTTCTCAAAGTCCATACTTCTGATCGTTTCACAACTCAAATTATCACGATTGACTCCATAGAACATACATCGATGCAGCTTTGCTTCTTTCACTGATAGTGACACCAGACGCAGTCGCTATCTCTGGATCTCGTTCAGCTTTCGATTTCTTTTTATTTTTGTCCTTTATCAGAAATAATTGCTCTCGAAGCATATCTTTGCCATTTGAATATGTTCCTCACTCTCGATTTTTCTTCCTAGAAAAGTTGTTAAACTCGTGAGACAATCTTTTGCAACATTTGTTGTAATATTTACAACAGACGCGTCAGAATGAGGAGTTAACTGAGCCCTTGTTCATTGCCATGTCTCTTCAGGCAGTGAGGACTCTACCAAAGGAAACAACATTGCGAACATTTCTGTTGTCGCACCTGAAGTCTCAAGTGTTCGTATATGCATCTCTAATTTATTATAAATAATTGTGGGAGACACATTTTTGTTCTTACTTAAGACTAACTTTAAAAGCGCACATAATACTTAATCAATAAATCTTTTTTGCCGAATCGAGACTCAAGACTGTGTATGGCTTTCTCATAATTACCGGCCGTTAATAGAAAATTGTTCACTACTTTAAATACGCAAGTTTTTTACCAGACTGCATTAGATTGGAATTTATCTTCCCTCGACAACGCTGCGTCTTCATGAATTTTCTTAAAAGTACTCCAAAACGAAAGTCAATCTTTGATATCCAAAGATATCAAACTTTCTTAATTCGATTTTCGGCAATTTTAATAAGCATATACCTTTCTGTGTGTCGTAATAATTCGTTGCGCCGGGACCGCCCAGACTCTTTTAAATCTTATGCAACATAAATGTTATCTGGGCGGTTAACGTTTCGAGTTCATTTTTCCGCTCTGATAGACAAGTTAGTCCGACTTTGCCTGATGATATTTCGTAGCATACTCATCTGCGTGCTGTGCCTCTCTTCCAATGGCTTTTTCAGGCTCTCTAGCTTCGATCATCTAGATTTGCAGCTTCTGAATTAGCTCATTAAACTCACTTGTTTTGTAGCAATGCGAAACTAACTTGCAACGAGGTTATATCCGGTGATTCCTTCGATTGCTCAGCTCGAAAGGAAGTGTATATTCTTGTAAAGAGACAGACGCGTTATTTTTAGCGTTAACTTTACTTAATCCATGTCTATGAATTATTTTCTTACAATCTCTGCTTGCTACAACGAAATCACAATCCTGTCACGATCGTCAGAATGTTGCAGCCGCGATTTCGAGATCGTAAGATTCTCAATAAAAGACTTCTTTGTATTATACACAAACATGCTACTTTATTATAAAACACAAAAGGAACGTATAACTCGGATTGTCCATAGTAACAACGATAATAAAAATTAGAATTATAAATACGGGAATAATAAGCGGAAGTCCCGTTCGATCTTGTTTCTTTTCGTCCACACATCATTCCGGCACCTTCTTCCAACTTGCTGCTCGGCAGGTAGTTTTTTCAAACTGTTGCCATTTTGTTGCCATTTGATATTAATTATTCTAGTTCGGGCGAGAATTATAAAGTCATTCATTATAAGAAATAACTTTATTTTTGCTATCAGACCAACAATATGATGTGTACTTTAATCACTGTATTTGTAGTGCAAGCCTAATTTCAACGCCATCTTATTACTATTGTGTTAAAAATTAACAATACAAAAAATATATTTTTTTAATACGTATATTGTACGCACTTGTATTAGTTTTTGACTATATCTAAATTTTTATTTATTAAAAAAATTTTCAAAGAATGCCTTTAAAACCGACTTTAAAACGTAAAGATTCTCTCCTTAAAGGACCTTTTGTTAAAACATCTTTGGTTAAAGAACCATGCCATTTTTCTTTTTTCTTTGGAAGTCTTTTTCCAAGTATCTCGCAGGATATTTGGAAAATCCGTTATTCAGTCGGATAATTGGATGTACAAAAAGAATTTGACGACGGATATTCCGATATTCTGTATCCTTAACACATTATGCGAAGCATTCCTAAATAATAATATAAATAAATTAACTTTGTTAATATCCGGACTTACAGTACTACACGTCCACTCACTGGTACGTTTACATTAACATTCATTTTTATACAAAAAGTGTAAATTTCAAATTCCAATCATTTTTGCAAAAACTTTATACCTAATATTTTCTTAACGAAAACGCGCAAAAATTACTGAAAATCTATAGCAGTGAATTCCAAACATCACATCACGTCACTTCGTCATATTCCAATTTGAAACTGTTACATCGCTCATGCTTCATAGAGATTAATGCATCAAAGACGAATCGCAGGAATATTTGCGAAGAGCGTAAAAACTTCACAGCAGAAATAAATTTTATACATTGCGCCTACGGGGCCGTCCAAATATTTGTATGCATAATGCGAGCATGAAGATGAAACTATTATACTTTTTCTATTATTTTTTTTGACGTTATATATCAAGATCAAGTTCATTGGAAGTGAAAAATTTGACCGTATGTTTATTCAATTACATTACTCAACATTTTTTTCTTCCTTCATAGCATTTTCTAAAGATGCTTATCTCTTATAAATATGTAACAATAAAATAAAAAGTAGTAATTAATTATTTATTTTAAGTAATTACTATTTAGTATATTTTTTAAAACTCAATATAAGTATTGTATATACATGTTTTGTACAGACAAAACAGAAAATATATATATATTATCAAGGTCATTGATGAATATGGCTTCTATTTTTTATGTTACCAAAACGTCTTTATGTATTTTACATTGTAAACATTTTCACGCACAATGTCAATAAAAATAGCTTACAAAATAAATACACAGATATAATACTAACCCAAGGATAGCTGCAGAAATCAGAGCATTTAAGATAATGACGTTTGATGGGTAATTTTTTAGAAACGTAATTGTCATTAAAATAAATAAAAGAGTTAAATTTATGTGATTATTCAAAATTAAAAAAGAAATAATATTAACACATGCTAAGCGACAAAAAACGTATACATTCAATCCGATTATTATTTGAATTATCCAATTTCGTAGCCTTTGGTATTCCTTTGACGTTCCGAGAGTTTCTAACGTGTCGTCTATTATAGCAAATTTGTGTAACCACATTTTCAATTCCTTTAAAAAAAATCATGTTGATCACTTATGCGATACAGAAAAAAATTATTATAATTTTATATTTGAGTAAAAATTGTTATTGCAATGTATACAGATAGAAAATGTGATAGATAGAGAGTTATATTAATAATGTAAGCATTAAAGTTGATCTGTCCAAAAAGTTTTTTCTTAATTTAATTTAGTTTATTGCTCTATGAAAAAGATTACGTGAGAACAGAGAAATACACATGAACATAAAACATAATACAATAGACAAAATTAGCTTGCAAATGTTAGGCGTCAACAAAACTGCTATTACAAAGCCTACCAGCAAACCGGAACTGAGGGACACTAGACAACTCAAAAATTCAAAAAATTCTGAAACTTGTGTATAGGTAAAGTAGTTCATCCGTAACACAAAACTATTTTTTGTTCGACGATATTCGCTTCAAAAGAAAAAAAATTAGTTTTTTTCTTTTGAAGCGAATATCATCGAAACTATAAGTGATACGAAAAAATTTCCGGAATGAAATTTGAATGATTTCAAGAGTACTTTAGGACTATAATAAAAAAAATTGTTCTTAATTATTTATTTATTTTATACTCCACCCATACCCTTTTAATTTTTATGTAACGCAAATCAAAGAGCATTTGACGCTGAAATGATGTATATTATAGTTATGTTTCATAGAACCATTTTTCAGATATAAACGAAAACATATACGTCTATGTATATGTAGTATCCGTAGATATTTGTAGATATTCGTCTCATACCGCGTTGCACGAGATAGCGTAAATAGCAAATACAGTACAATTCATCAACACAGTATCAGTGTAGCAGCAATTATTAAAATATGAGTTTTTATGTAACAAAAACAACAACAACAACAACAACAACAATAACAACAGCAACAATAATAACAGTGTGTCAAACCTAAAATCAGTCAAATATTTTTATGATATATATAAAGGAATGTACAAAATACTTCAGACAATTAAAAACAAAGTATGAATAAAGAAATTGTTATTTTTATAAAATATCGTTCATTTAATTTTGGCTTTTGACAGAGCAGCCAGTTGCAACATACTTGAAAAAAAAAAAGATATATCAACAGTAATTCCGCACGAACAAAAAATACTTTTATGTTATGGACAAACTGCTTTATTTCCACAAAATGTTTCAGAATTTTTTGAGTTTTTGAATTGCCTAACCTCCCTTGTAAGATAGCGATAAATGGTGAAGCAATAGTTAAAATCATACGCACGCACGCACGCACACACACCGACACGCGCGCGCGCAATCACCTACATACATACTAGTTATTTCGGTTTCTCTTACGCGTAAGGTAGAAATAAGTTTTCTGAATAAAATGTTTTTATTCAGTTTACTCAATTTACATCAAGTCAATAAGTCGAGTAAATTTTTTTATTTGCTGTCAATTATGTCAATTGCTGCAGGTTGAAAAAAATGATTTTGAGAAAAACGCGTTTGAAGTTTCAGATTACTATATATATGTACTGCACAAATTTAAATTTAAAAATTTAATAAATAAAAACCGATCGATGTAACAACATAATATAATAGAGAGTGCCTAAGGATAGATCAAAGTTGAAAGTGATGAATAATATAATATTCTAAATTCATGAATTTAATTAATCTCAAATGTGACTGTGCGCCAAAATGTTTGGATGTTAAAACACAATCAATCTGAAATATTGTACTAATAATGGCCGTTTAAATAATTGCGAGTATATATAATCCCTTCCTTTATTTCAAATAAAAAACTTTTATTGCGAAAATATTTTAGCATCTCAGATTGATTGTGTTTCTTTCAAAATATTGAAAAATCGATTTTTTTCAAAATTTACCATGTTTAAAGCTCTTAAGAGAAGGATTGAATACGAGATAATAATTTTGAGAAATCGACTATTAGCAAGGATGATTTAGAGAGATTTGGATGCAGCGAATTATTAATAGATCATTTGGCAAGAGATTTTAGATCTTTATTTAAAACAAAATAGATTGCTAAAACATCGAATGAAAGGATTTGAGAAGAATTATGTCATCTGCGTACATGAAGAGCTCGAAGAACAGAGAAACATTAAACAAATTAGAGACAAAAATATTAAAAAGTAGAGGTCCGAGAATGGTATCTTGAGATACCCGAGAGAGAACGGCATCAGGAGAGGAGAAAAGAGGAAAAGGATTATGTATGAGGACTTGCTGTGTGCGATTTGTAAGGAACGAGCAGATTAGTAAGAGGGCCGAATGGGATAGAATTATGGCAGAGCTTGAGTTTGACTAAATGTAGGTCATGATTGACGATATCGAATCTTTTAAAAAAACTTTTTATAATTTTATATTTGTCTATAATTGTGAATTTAAGACTCCTTTAATGCTTTCAATTAAAAATACTAAAAATATTAAACAAGAGATAAGTAGTATTAAAAGATTAAGTATTATTATATAGAGACCGATACATTAAAAAATTTTTTATCTTAAAACGACAGAAACTGGTGAGAATTAACAATGGCAACGGTACGAAATAGCTCATGAATGTAATTTTAAACCGCAAATAATCCAAGTAATATATTTTATAAAAACAAAAGTACGTAAGAAAGCTTCATACGGCCAAAGCATACAAGTAAGAGAGATATGGCCTGGATTGTCCACGAGGATATTCAAAAATGCCTAAATTGCAGAACGATCCAATTATCAATAATGGTTCCAGCGCTCTTTCTGTCATAGTTTCCGAGTCGTCGGTTAGTATTTTAACTGAATTAGTTCTTACTGCACGAGACACGTTCTTAATACTTTTTAAGAAATTTCAGAATTTCAGAAATATAGCTTATGCAATATCTCTAGGAACTTTGTGAGTACTATACTTTAAGATATGTACACTGGAGGATAACGTATTTATATGCCATTTAATCAGCAAATATTGAACAACAGAATGAACATAGATAATCTAGATTAGATTGCCATTCTTTTCGCGAAATTTTTTATTTATGGATACGTAGATTAAAGCCACTAGTTGTGAATCGCTCTTGAGAAAAAAATTCATATTTTCCAGAAGAATATAAAATAATATTTATGATTGATCATAAAGATTACATTATGGATGATTTTATTTCATTTCGGTATCGTTTTATAAGTTTTAATTTTGATTAAATGAAGTAATGACAATTATCCACAATCAGACCCCCATATACTAATTGAGGATCACCATGCTTTAATCTTTTTGAATTTATTTTCAACTGAGCATGATATTGACTTTTTTCATGGAATCTAATGTTATTTACTATCTCCTGTAAAAGTCATAAGTCAATTTTTATTATACTTTGAATGAATTTTTAAAGATAAATACCTTAATCTATGTCTCACATTTTAGTTAAGAACATCAATGAAATATTTAGCGCTATTGCTAATAAATAAAAAACTGACATTTGAAAGAGATAAAACAAATGTTAAATAACACTTTTGTGTGATATGCTTTATTTGATAGAAAGTGCTATAAGTACAATACTTAACTCAGATAACATTGAGAGACATGTTAGAATTCTAAAATAATGTTACAAAATATAATTGATCACAAAATGTAAATATATTACAGAAAGGCAGAGTAATTAATTAGGTGATAAGAATTATATCCGCCAACTAAAAATAAATTTACTTGCATTTTATGTAAAATGTTGTTATGATACTACTAGATTACTTCAGAGAACATAGATTTCTGTTTCTTTAAGATTAAAAATGAATAATTGTAATAGCCTACTAATAACGCTTTACTTTTAAACTATGGTTGGAGATTTTTCGATTATATTTTAGAATGATACTGTTTGAAGAATATTCTCTTTTTACTCGATATGGCCATATATATTTTCTAATACATTTGACTATTGTATCCTTCATCTATTTTCCAATTGCAATATCCCTAGACACTCTCATGCACATGATGACACAAGTTACGTTCCAATTGTCTATTATTATCGACAATATTACACATCTATATTCAGCCGAGGGCTATGTAAACTTGTTTTCTAGTGACAATTACATGCTAACGGCAATGGCTAGAAATAAGATTGGAGAACGTTAAGAAACCGGCACTTGTTTTTTTATTTCATACATGTCGAAAAAGCTGTATTTATCTAACTCTATCCGAAACGGATATCAATCGTGCACATTCTGTTCCAATTGAATCGTGCAAAATGCCATACTTTGTGTATTCCTGTGTAGGTTTGTATTAAGATGTTTGTATTAAGGAATTGAAATGCACCCTATGATTGTACCTTCATGCTATTGTTGGAAACTTTTCGATTGTACTTTAGAATAATACTATTGGATGAATGTAGCGTGTTTTTCTTGCTAAAATATAATTTTTCAAATTATAGTTGATAATTATATTTCTGCTAAAAATTCCTAACATGTCCATATATGAATTTGAACATCTAGTTAAATATGGTTTCTAGCACTGAAAATCCTGTTATATCTAAAATACATTTGAAGTTATAGATAAGTTCCACATCAACTCTTATCTGCGAATCTTGTTCTGTCCGATGTAAATATGAAATTTCAGATAATTCAGGATCCGTTTATTATCTATTTTTAATTGAATACGAATCTTCATGCAATTACAGATCCATCTTTTATTGAGATTTTATTGTGATCCATGAGAAGTCATCTCTAATTTAAACACAGGAATACTTACATAAATCGATTATGTTATTTTCTGACAAAAATAAGTAAACTTTATGTCATAAATTTCTGCAAAACCTAACATCTTTGGAATTGCGGATGTAAACAGACAACATTTTTATCTGGGAATTCACTGTATTTTGAAATGGATATGCTTATATAATCAGATTTAATGTCTACTTGGATGAACTTTATGCTTATCCAGTTAAAAATTTTTTCATGTCTATCTTGATGTGAGCGTATGTACTTCTTATTTGGATAGAATTGAAATTTTTAACAGGATTAGCAGCTTTCATAACGTTGCAAATTGAACGATTATAACAACTTACTTCTTTTATTACTTTTCTTTCTTGTTAGTGAAGACTTGTCATATATTGTATTTTTGTCTTGTTATATATTTTTAGAATAATTGTTAGACGTACGTAGCGTCCTTTTTGTTCTCTGATACAGACATGAATTTTAAAATTATGTGCCTACATTTTTGGTCGTACATATCATATTTTTGGATTCGATATATTATACTGCTGATACTAGTGTAATATGTTCTCATTCTGACAACAGCTTATTGAGCTAAAAAACTATAGACTATAAGAAAAAATCTAGTGGCCGTTTTAGAATGTGAAAATATTATTACTAATCAGCAGTGTATCAAATCCAAAAATATAACGGAGAGCAGACATATAATTTTAAAACATACTTTTTAGTTTCAAATTAATGATATCAGTTACATTTATTTTCTCAATTTAAATATATGAAATTAAATATATGAATCAGTTAAAGGGCTCAGGATACAAGCAAGATATTATTCGCTATCGTTATTAAATACTATAAAAATGATATTTAACTAAAAATACAAATACAGACGTTTCGACCTTCTATCTAGTTATTTTCAATGTTACATATAAAGTTTACATTAAAACAATTATAATGACATATCAAAAATTCAAGAAAATTCGAGCGCTTATAATATTAAAAACCTCAATCCTGAAGCAACAATGTGTTCAATCCAAAGACCTTGATATGACCGCAAGAAGTTATAGGATTTTTCTCAAACCTGTCCATGGATTCCATTCCAGGAATGAATCTCCTCTTATTACAGTGTATAAATTAACAATTAATATAAAAGCTATTAGGTCTCTTCTCAAAAGCTTACATGTACAGATTTTCCATGATAACGTAACGATATATTGCTATATAAAGTAATAATTTAAACTAATGAGAATTTAAGCAAATTAAAATGCTGCAAGATTTAGATTAATACCTGTGTTTCTACCAACAAAGATGATAATAAATAGCGCAAAACAATATATATAGCAAGCAGTATTAAGACCAGAACTCAAAAGATATAAATTGTGTCATGTTGTTCCGTGCTTTTTGACAACTTATTTTAAACTGATAAAAATAAAAATTACGAAAAAATCGAATCAAATGTAAGTGGTAAAGAAAGAAGAAGAAAAAATGACGGGAAACATTCAGGAAGAGGAAAGTGCTATAACGGGAAAGTATATTACTGTTAATGATTCTGTATTACTTTGTAAATTAAGTCCATTCTTTTGTGTCCTTATAAAAATCATCTCGGAAGTCAATCTTTTGTTATAAGATGATTCACTATCTAAAATTCTGACATTGCTCCAATCAAAATTATGATTAAGTGAAATCTGGTGATTAGATATGACACTTGGTGAGTCTGATTTTTTATTAATATCCAACGCATACTCTGCGATTCTTTTTAATTGCCCTTTTGTCTGGCCAATACGATGCATCACAATCATGGCATGAGATCTTGTAGACAACATCATGATGTGCTGTTGTCTCAAAAGTATCTTTTCCAGTTGTGATGTATTTTTACAGAGTTCGGAATCGTAAATGCAGGCTTTAAATTAACACTTTTGGCTATGTTGGAAAAAGATTCCAAAATAGTCCCTACAAAAGATATATTTTTAATATTATAAACGCTTGACTTTTCTTGAATTTTTGGTATGTCATTGTAATTATTTTAATGTAGACTTTATATGTAATATTGAAAATGACCGAATAGAAGGTCGAAACGTTTGTATTTGTATTTTTAATTGAATATAATTTTTAGTATTTAATAACGATTGCGAGTAATATTTTTTGCTCCGAGCCCTTTAACTGATTATTTTTTTAATCGTTAATTTATTTAATCGAGCATTGAATTACTTTTTATTAAATATATGAAATTATTTAAAATAATAAATAATTTTTTTGTTTTTGGCTTGATTTAAAAACACATTCTTTCATTATAAATAATTTCTTATTTTTAAATAAATATCTTTTTTTCTAGAAAAACCTTACTTAATTGTAATCATAATGATATCTAATTGATTGAATAAATAAGTATTCGAATAATTTATTAGATGAACCAAAATAAATTTCTAAATGGAATAAATATTTATTTAAGTTAATATTTTATTTTAATGTCTTATTTAATGAAAATAATTTTTGTCGATTTAAATGTAAATAAACAAATGATTTAATATCCGCTAATCAAAAATAAAGTTCAGTTTATAATATTCGATAAATATTTACAATTTATTTCAATATTTTTTATCTAAAAATTTTTTATCTAAAAAAGATATTTTTTATCTAAAAAAGATATTTTTATTCAAATAACAATTCACTAAAAATAAATTTTCTGAACAAAATAAATATTTATTAAATTAAGTATATATTTAAGTATGTATTTAATTTTAATATGTAATTGTTATGTAATTTAATTTGTATTCAATATAAATTTTTATACAATTTGACATTTAGGCTGAAATTTAATTGAATATTTTGTTATCGCTTAGGCAAATTTGCGGCAAATTTTCGCGCCCTATATCCTGATTCTGTACCTTTTAATGACAGTTAAATCATATTTTTATATGTATTATCATTGCACAGATTTTTTATCATCTCATATCAGTTTAATACTTGCAATACAACAATACAAGAAAATCGGTTCGTAATTGTAATCGGATTGTAGATTATAGTTATACATTTTTTCTGACTTAGCAATTAACAATTTTTTAAAAATTCTTTTTTTAATGCAAAAAAAATTTTTGAAGAAATTTTCATCATTTTTACGTATAAAATATTTGTAAACATATATATATTTGTAACATATATCCGATATGTATTATTATCTTTAGTACTTTATTATTATCTCTAGTAACTTTTACTCTAATTTCTAAAACGATTTTTGAATTAGTACATATGTATACATTTACATTATAACTAATTTTTGTTGATATTATGCGTCAAAATGTTCACAATCTGAAACAATTAAAAACCTTTTTGATGAATATATAAAAAAAAGGCACTTCCAGTGTCCATGACCTTGACAACACACGTATGCACACAATTTAAATCTTTATTGTATGCACACAATATAAATTCACATTTTATAAAGAGCTTTATAATGTGCATAATATTTCAATACATTTTATCAAACTTATCAGCTTCAACTCAAGTCGACAGAAGCTACCGTAACGACAGAAGCTGTCGTTAGAAGCTACGTAAGTAAAAAGCATTTATTAGACACGTTTATACTTAACATAATGTAGTTACGTTTATAATCATTTGTGCCTTGTAGTAATTGGTTAAAAATATTAAATGCGGATCAGGCACTGTTTCCAAACATACATATTATATTTAACCTAGATAACATCAAATATCCTAACAATAGTATAAAAGCTCTACTTTAGATTCTACTTTAGAAAGTCTAAAAGTGTCCTGTTGTTGACGTCGAAATGTACACAAATGACTATGGTTATGAAATATTATGCATCGTTAAAAATAAGACTTGTAATTTATACAATATATTCCTATCAAAAATCTGTATTTCGCTTTTAGTTCATATATTGAATCACTACTATCAAACAACTGTAATTCATTTTTCATCTCCTAAAGTAGATTCCTAATGTTAATAAATTCAAATTCACTTTTAGTGAATTTCTCCAACAAAAACCCACTATTAAATATAATTATATGTCACTATATTGAAAAAAGAACTTTTCACCTAAGTAAATTCTGATATTTTTAAGAGATTTCTGGTTCTTTAATTTTTGATGAAATCTTACAAAATTTGAAAAAATTAAGTTTAAGATATATTTCAGAAATCGTAGAAATCATAGAAATCGTAGAATTTTAGAATGAGAAATCTTAGAATATATCAGAATTATCGTGTATATAAAAAACCATCACATAGTATATAAAAAATTTTAAGAAAAACTGCAGGCTGACTCTCTTGTACATGACTAGTAGTCATCTTCTGCTAGTAGACTTTCTCTTTATTTCTAAAAAGTGTTCTAAATATATATGAAAATTTTATATATAGATAAATAATTTAAAATGCATGATGTGAATGGTTCAAATAATTAATTAATTAAATATATATTAAGAAGAGCTACGAATCAAATAAAAACTAAAATGTAAGTGCTAAGCAAAATATATATTAGTAAGCGCTAAAACGAATAAAAATAAAAATAAATAAAAATGAATGTATAACAACCGGCGTTTTGACTCCGATCGAATCATTACACACACAATGTTAGACGTGTAAAAACTTTCAATAAATTAATAGTATAAACATATTTGAAATAGGCCTATAACTAAAAATTACAAACTACGAAAATAAAAAATTTTTTGTATTAACTTCAGCTGGATATACAAAAAGGTAATAAAATAACCTACTATGGTTATCGTAATATTAAAAATATTGCTATTGTATTCAATAGAGATCTTTGTAATTGTGCGCAAGATAATACAGAGAAATCTCGCAATACATTAGTTAATATATTAAGTTCATGTTGATGAAAAATAGCTAATAAAACAGTCAAAATATCAATACAAAGAATAAAATAAGGAACATTCGTTAATAAAATAAAAAACACACGTTAATAAAAGATTCATAAAAAAGAAAATGGTAGTATAAATACTTTTAAAATGGTAGTATAAATATTTTCAATGTTAAATATTAATAACATCAATCAGAATGTGAAAAAATATAATATCGATTGTAAAAATTTGTGATTCAAAAAGCAATCAGTCTGTTAAAATAATATAAAAAATAATATGAAAAAATATTCGTTGATAAAGAGCTCATATAAAAAAGGAAAAAACTTAAAATAAATATCTTAAAATATATTAGTTCCAATGTTAAATAAAATGATATCAGTTAGAATATAAAAATATCGGTAGAATAAAAGGTTTAAAACTCGAAACAAAAACAGTGTATCGATATATACAGTAATAAGATAAATTGGTAACTCTGTTTACTGCACCTATGACAACATCTCTTTTATGACATAATGGGTGGAAATTATGAGAGTAGAAATTAAGAAATCTTCTCGAGCAAGTCGGTTTTTTATATCTATCAAAATAATTGAGTTATTTTCAACAATGATGGTGTCTAAAAAATTCAATTCTACCATTGGTCCCAATTTCCGTGATGAATTGTAATCTTTCTAAAGCAGAAAATTCAAGATCTTGTAACACTATTTCAGCTATTCAGGGGACAATGGAGACTCCATTGAGGTACCAAAAATTTGTTTATAGAATACATTATTAAAAGAAAAAAAAGTTAAATTGAAGACAAAGCAATAAGGCTATAAGAAATTTGTCTAAAAGTGTAATATTCATAGAAACATGACTCTATCTCCTCACAATGCTCTCAGATACCAATTCTATGGGACATTTGTAAATAGCGAAAAACTATATCTAAAGATGCCAAAGTATAATCAGAATCAAAAAACATTCCGTTTAGCTTGTCCACCAAATAAAAGCTGTTTTTCACCTAGCCATGTTCTTCAGGAATATTATTATGGATAATATTATGTAGAAATAGAGAAAAATAGTAAAGTGGACTGTTTATCGAAGAAACAATACATCCTTAATGGATTATGAATTTATAGGCTTATGAATTTTAGATAAGCCATAGCAGAATTGCCATCTGTAGTCAATAATCTTTGATATACTGAGTCTTCTATACAGTCCTTGTTTTTCCAATATATTACGCAGATCGTTAGTCAATTTCTTAATGGGATTCTTCTCTATTCTAAAGTATGTGTGTGTGTGTGTGTGTGTGTGTGTGTGTGTGTGTGTGTGTGTGTGTGTGTGTGTGTGTGTAAATATATTTCTTCTTTTTTGTGCACATAATCATTCATATACAAAAATATGTTT
>Ga0157363_1002084_pt1 | contig 17344 bp, 4 predicted proteins | sample AttsexASBM1_FD_111477 | JGI IMG/M metagenome (GOLD analysis project Ga0157363, IMG submission 111477) | Fungus gardens microbial communities from leaf cutter ant in Ribeirão Preto, State of São Paulo, Brazil - Atta sexdens ASBM1 | ecosystem: Host-associated > Fungi > Mycelium > Unclassified ... | reverse complement strand
GTACGGTCATAAGTTATTGCATCAAACAAATCTTATACAGCTCCAAAGTTTTCAAAAATTTTTAACGGCAAGAATCATACACTGAGAATTCTATTTGGTTGAATCAATTAATCCCTTTTTTTTAGACAAACAAATCCTTGATGCAATAAAATAATTTAGTTGCAAAAAGTTTAGTTTTTGTAACATTTTAGGCCTGTTCTTTTTAACTGAACTTCTTGCACTTCTTTATCTTTTTCTCTTCAATATGGAGAAAAAAGGAAGAAAGATGACTCGTACAAGAACTTTAATTAAAAAAAACAGATCTTTTATTTCGGATAACACAAGTAAAATATTATAATAACCAAATATTTGTTTATCCATATCAAAATAAGAGATTAGTTAATCCAATCAAATAGAATTCTATATAATTTACTTTAAAAAATTGTTAATTCATTTTTCGCAAAATATTTTTCGAATCAATCTATTATTGTAGATTCCATTAATGCTTCACAACTCTTCAAAAATCGTGCGCACATATATCGATCGTAATGCAAGCCACGTAAAGAAGCTCAACCCTAAAAGTTTTACAATATCGGCGGGAAGCGTTCGAGCGTTGCAGTTGAATGCGCTAGGTCGTCTAAGATATTTTATTAAACTCCAGTTGTAAAGCGCAACGTATGACCCTTGTGATGTACCGCGGCACGAAAAATGTATAAAAATCCGTAAGTAGATGTACGAAATGTCCCTACGTAGTCACGTTTCGTCATAGAATATTAAAACGTCGACAAATACATTCCGATCGAGCTTCAAGCTGCCCGAGAAGATTTCGACGGTCTATTGAAAGTCTTTTCTAAGTTTGCGCGCTCGGAGTCGTTTTATTACTAACGAGCTTCTATCGACAATCTCGCTGATTCTTAAAATTCTTGTAAATATATAAAATGTTCCGGAGCCCTCTTTCGCGACAACTTTCGGATTCTTCGTCTAATTTGATTTTTTTCCCAATGAGAATTTTATATACTTTTTAGATGTTATATACTTCTTCATAACACATAACTGAAATTCCAACATTAAATATTGATAACTGAATTTGAAATTCTGTCAAGTTCTAAAAGTTATTGGACAAGCAAAACATAATTTACCTACTTATAATCTGGAAGCTTAATTCGTTGAAACTTCCTAATAATCAATCACTTCAATCTCAATATTTTTGTTAGAAGGGAGTCGACCGTAAATTATTCAGTAATAATATACTAAAATGAAAAAGAGGCATGGAAAAATCTCTTCACTCTTCAATATTTAGAAAAATTTCGTATATATCGTCTCTTTACTTCTTAAAAGTGACACGACTTAAAAAAAAAAACGAGTTATTACCATCAAAAAGTTGAGTAAATTTACATTACCCTTGATCATTAAAAGTCAATAACTTCATAAAAATTCACAACTCAAAAGAGTAATTTTAAAGAAAAATCGATAAAATTTATAACTCAAACATTTATAATTCAAACAGAGTACTATAACTTAAAAAGAATAATTTTTTTAAGAATTGTGAAACAAAAATGACACAAATAATGTATAATTGTATCAAGAATATATTCTTTTGATCAACATTATTTGATCACTAATTTTCTGTAAAGTTAAAACATTATTTTCTTTTATATTTTTGGGAAACTTAATTTTAAACACACATGAGTGAAAAATGTCATATTCGGTCAAGGTTCTTCATACCAAATATTTCTTGTGATTTTATATAATTTCCAGTTCAAGCAAACACTGTGCGCCGATTATTTGTCGGTCTTGAAACCCAGTTATAAACCGAAGTTGAAATAGTAATATCATATCATAAATCAAATTGACAAGCAATTTAATATTATCGCTTATAAGCATTTTGGAAGTTAATAATTTGATGTTAATAAGCATCTTAATCCCTTCAGATGCCGTGTACATCAAATTTGAAGACATTATCCATTGAAATTATTTCATTCTATCGACATTCGAGATTGTACATATAACATATATATTGGAAAAATAAATTAAAATTTTGAAAAGAATTAGTTATTTAGTATGAATTATTTATTAAAGTGCTTTTAAATTGAATTAAAAAAAATTTAATACGGCTTTAATAAAACCAGATCTGAAGGAATTAAATACTGTAAATAATTTATTCAGCCGGTGGCTTCAAATCCATATCTTTCGAATTTCATCCGATCGTTCTTCCAATTTGATCATCGATGTATGAAATTTAATTTTTTTTTTAAATTGTGCGACTTTTGAAGTAAGGAAGCGATTTAAAAAAAGAATATACATGTCTAAAAGATTTTAGACATAAAAAGTCCTTATTATATGTCTAAGATCCGGTTGCATCAATGTTACTTAAAATTCTATCTGTCTCGTTTCAAAGCTGAAAAAGAGGAAGAGATAGAGAGAATTTTAAGCCTTGCTTCAAGTAACGTTGATGCAACCAAGATCTAAAAGACTTTTCTTTATGACATTTTTTAAATACTTTTCAGGCACGTATATTTAAAAGACGTCTAAAAAACATCTTTTAATATGCATGGCTAGATGAGCGCTGATTGACAAAACTACTTCCGGATACAAATTTCAGAATAGCAAAATAAAAATAAGATTCCGGTCGGTCAATCGAAAGTTTATGGAATCGACCGTGAATACACGAATCGGTCAGGTAGTATTGCCATGACTACGGATGATGAATAAAACAGTGCACGCGCGGGAAGTCAACGAGCTTTCCGTATCATCTCGTCCTATTTCGCCGTACACCGCCCTTCCCAGTTGCCGTTCCGCTGATCATCGAGAGGTCCTTGGTTTTCATGCATGGTGCCTCTCTATCGTCCGCCGTGGAAACTCACGGGCGACGGAAATATAGGATAAGAATGCACATCGAAAGCATCGCCGTCGCTCCGTGAATACGCTATGGGAAGCGGTCAGAGATGAGAGGCAAAGTAAAACAAAAGGGAACTGAATCCACTGGCGGGACGCGCGCGCATGCTGAATTCGTGATCGAACTGGGTTTCCGGGAGAGCTCATGGCTGAATTGCGTGAGTGTAAGTCAATGTGTGTGTGCCGAGGCTGTAGACTCGTTCTAATTCTACAATCATGCATTATTTGCTTTATTTGTAAATTATGCGAAAAATAATATAGATTGACAAATCTAATAGTTATCTTGATAAAATATACTAGAATCTCCAATTTAAATAATTCATCTTTTTCCCTAGAAAAAGCTTCATTGGGATTTTCTGTAATTTTTAAATGTTCAGGCATAGGCATGTTTTAATACACAGAGTGTCCTAAATTTCACAACTCAAAATATTAACAAGAAGATTTTTCAAAAAATGATATAAAATAGTTATTTGTTAAAATAGTTATTTGTTTTTATTTAAGCAATAATTTCTGAGATATAAGAGTTTAAATATGACAATTACAAACTTTAGATAATCACCTATGTGAGTGCATTTCAATGCTTACTAATATTGGATTGGCAAAAGGTCTCCTCGTTTTTTGGTTTGTACATGTGATTTTCAGGACTCGATTTAGATATTCTAAGCTCTTCTACGATATCTCATATAATTTAATACGGATTATTTTCGATTAAAATGTTGATTTGATTAGAATCCACTATATTTTGGCCTATCAGAACATAGCTTGTTTTCAATGGAGAAATTCTCATTTCGAAAATTTGCATATGTGCACTATATTTTTTTTTCAGATCTCCACAACATTTTTACCTTAAAGTAGTAACATAATATAATATAGCGAAAATGTGTTTTTGACTTTTCATTTTTAGACCTTTATAATACAATAGTAAACTCTATCGATCTCAATACTTTTTTGTTATAAATTGATATGTAAACTGTTAGGTTATAAATACATTTGTGCTAAAAAAGTGTTTACACCTAAAACTTAATATCCACTTGCTAACAAAAACGAGAAAACTTTTTAGCTAATCCAATACTACCGCACGCATAACTCATGGACAGGTAGCTATCTAAATGTAATCTGTAATTGACTATATATAAATCCTTATTATCTCAAAAATTACTGCTTAAAATAAATATTCATAAATAACTTTTTTATTTGATTTTTCGAGAACTTTTTTGTTACAGTATTTTGAATCGAGAATTTAGAGACACCCTATATATATATAATTCAAAGTTCAAATCTAAAATTAAAACTCAGCAAAAAAGTATGTAAATAGGAGAAAAATTTTTCTCCTATTTAACTGCTCTTAAAAAACTTAGTTAATTCATGAAAAATCCTTTGTTTCCAAAGACAGATACCATATATCAGAGAGAAAAGTCAATATTTCTTTGTTTTAAAAAAATATTGCAAAAGTATATCTATCGTTAATTAAAGGATAAAAGAACGATTTTCAAAAATAAGTAATTAAACTAAGAATGCTTCAAACTACCTTTGCAATTATGTTCCTTTCATTTCTACCTCAGTAAAAAAGAATGGAGCTCGATGGGAAGCTCTTTATACCGGGACTGTATTTTAAATTCTTTGAAATTCGCGTTTGCATCGTGAAAAATTTTCTTTCGATATCTTCTCGGCGTCTAATTCACTCGAGAGAGAGCCAACGGATTCGCAGTTCCGAGCACGTTCGCATTTGTTGGTCGAAACAAGTTATGCCGTCTATGATACAAAATAGGAGGTGAAAATCGCCACTGATATCTTCCGAAGTATTTACGGAAAGATTTTTGATTTTCGACACACGAACGCGAAACGTGTTCTTCAGCGCGAGTGAGAGCTGAGGTGTTGTGGATAATAATAAGATTACTTTGAGAATCAGTCACGAAAATTCGCCTTGCCAATCGTCCTGAATCTCTGCAAAAAGATCTTGCGACGTATATGACTAGATTCAACAGAAAAAGCAAATTTTGTAAGATTCTTGAATGTGATTGGTTCATTATATTTAGAATATATTTAGAAATCAGTGAGAAATTAAAGGCAAAAATGTATTGAGTATGAAGTCGATCGACATCACACGTCAGAAAGATATCAGATTTCGCATCTATAAAATCTGAAATTATTTGCGTCAATCGCAGAAAAATCGCATTAAAATATACAATGGATAATTAAAGCTCTAATTAAATAACTTTTCTTAGACCCGATTGTTTCACTTTTTGGTAAATTTTACCTATTGGGTAAATAGCAAAATTATCCAATCACACGCGGATTGCCAGATTTACCGAACGGGTCAAATTTACCAAAAGATGGAACCGGTCCTTATTCAAAAACAATTATAGAGATACTTTAGCTTTTATAATTATTATTTACAAATTATTTAAAATTATTCTCTGGCATATTTACAAATCAGGATATTAGACACACTCGTTTTTCAAATACGCGACAAGATAAAATGTTAATTTTACTTTATGACTTATAGTATAGTGGATATTATTTAAAATTAAAAAAGGTGCGATAGAGAATTACATTGTAAAAAATAAAATGTTAATTTTAATTTAAAGACGTATAGTGAATTTCTGAGACATACAAAAATGTTAAAATTAACACGAAAATATTAATTTTAATATTTTTGCATATCTCAGAAAGTTCACTATATGTCTTTAAATTAAAATTAACATTTTATTTTTTACAGTGTATGTAATTCTCTATCGCTCCTTTTTTAATTTTAAATAATATTGAACAATTTAATAAATTATATTTCTGTTAATTAATTTATTAAATAGATAAGAATTACGATTATATACATATTCAAAAATAATGTCATTAAAAAATAAAAAATTACACGCGTATTAATATTAATTAAGATCGATTTTGGATGGATATCTCATAGAACGATTCGCGAGTTCAATGCAGTACTGACGTTATATTATAGATACTATATGCGGATTAAGTCGGATTATAGGAACCTACAAAGTATCTCTATAATCGAGATCGTAAAAGGCAATGATTGCCGATATAACGTTGTTAGTATCTATATCTCGATTTACTATCTATAGCTATAATGATGAACAATACATTGGTTTCATATCAGCATCATATGGGTAGTCCGATCAAATATTAAACCGAGATAATAACGATATTAATTGAAATCTTGATAATAAAAATGAAAATCGAATAATTATTTTAATTACAAATTTTTAATCAGCATTTATAATAAGATATAAATAATAATGTCATTTTTATTATAATCAGAAATGAAATATTACATGATATTATTTAATTAATTTTAAAATATCACGTATTTAACATGCGCGCGGCACAAGATTCCATCGACATTTAATTGCAGGAGCATTCGTTTGCTGTAAAACGCACAAAATTTTTTTATATTAAATTAAACATTTTTTTTTATATTAAATTACATTTAAAATTTAAAATTTATTTTAAAAGGTTTTTTTCACTTCAGTTCATAAAAACAAAAATGAAATATTTTGTTTGTGAACAAGCAGAACAGAAACTAAATATTTCGTTTCTATACCAGAGGTTGACACAAGCGTTATATATTTTTTTTTCAGTTTCCAAGTCCAACAATATGCCTAGAGATTTCAGTTGTATTTATCCACTCATATTTGCATTGGCAAATACTGGCGTATTTCTTGGTAAATTATTATAAAATATTAAATAAAAAGAGATGTTTTCTTATTAACTATTAATGGACAATATTATATATCATCAATCATTTATACTTTTATATGTCAGTAATAAAGAAAATACAGGCTATTGGAAGCACACAGACTATTGCAATATAGGAATTGCATTTTGTATGACTGTGTTTCCTCTTTGTATGTTGCGTCATTCAGATATCATGCAAGTTTAAATCATACATCGTTGTTTCGTAAGCTAATCGAGCTACATGTAACTATTCGAACAGAGGAAAATGGGAGCAGAATAGTTGTTCTAAATATGACGATCGATCCGGTGCGCCTTTTACGATTAACATATCCGAAAGCCGCGGCAAAGACATGCCAACGCGTCCCAAATAGACACGTTAGGTCTTTACACGATCTCGCCTATATGCTGCTTTATCGTTACATCAAAGTTTCACTCGGGCGCGCTTGTATGGCCCTTACACGATAAATTAAGAGGCGCTAATTACGGTCCATGCACAGACACTTCATCCAACTTAGTCCTGCATATAATCAATATATCCGAGATCTATAACGAGGATATATCAGCACGAAGACCGTACGAACGTTGTAAGTTTAAATTAGGAAAGTACGTGTGGTTTTCAAAGAGACAAAATTCATTTCACGTAAAAGACGGATGGATTTTCGATAGAAATAGTCCAGATAAATTTCTTGAAATTCATCGCGAATCAGATATGCAAAATATCCCTTCGATATCATATATATATATGTACATGGATTGCTAGTACTTCCTACTTTTCTCATATATGCAATGCTTTAAACTGAAATGAGGATGTTATATATATATTCTCTGTTATCTAAAATATAGATTAATCAAAATAAGAATGCATTTGGTTTCAATTAACAGCTAGGCTATATAAATTCGAATCATCTTTAGTAAAACAATAAATGCATATTTTTTATGTTTTCCTTTTAAATTACCTTTAAATTACCTTTAAATACTAAATACTTTCGAAAATTTATTATTGATTCTTGATTTTTACATTTAGATAATGGGGACGCATTCCAGTAATATCAATATATTAGAGTGTTTATTTCTTAGAAAAAATCTGAAATTTCCAGATGTCTCTTTTTCTTGAAAATTAGATTTTCATGTAATCAAAACTCAAAGAAATTTTTTGAATTTTAAATCGTACTTTTAAATTTTAAAAAATTCTATCTTTTCCTGAAAATATTGTTTTTTCATCATTTTTTGTCTTGATAGTACAAAATATTGATTGGCAATAAGAATGGTATATAAATCCGTGTATATTCTCATGTATCTCGTAAGTTTTTATAACATAAATTAGAATGACAGAATAGAAGACAACTCACTATTTTGTATATAGTAAGCTTTGTTTATACTATCCTAGTGGTACCAATCTCTTGTGGTACCAATCATAGAAAGATATAAATATAGTCTCGTGGAATATCTGTTTTCTATAATAACCTTTCTATAATAACCTTCTATAATAACCTTTAATATACAGTTGGCTACGTTTCAATTTATTTCAAAGATGCATTAAAAACTTCTCTGGAATTTTGAATAAAAATATCTGAAAAATTCTCCAAGATTTTTTTACAAGATTACAATAAATACTCTGATCATATGAAGTTAGTATTCCATGAATCCATGTGTATATATATAAAGGAATATCCTCACCGTTGGCTGCAGTCAAAGTCTCATTGCAGATGCTTTAATTGAAGCATTTGATTGACCAATTAGAAGAAAGAATTGTAAATACAATTAACTTAATCAAAAACCGTTTTCTGTAACATCACGTTAACGTACTCGATGTCTGTTGACATAACAGACCGTCACGTGTCTCAAAAGCAGCTTACGAAATGACCGGCGCTGCGCATTAGCATTCTTAGCGTGTCAAAATTGCAGAGAGGATCGATTCTTCATCCTACTCCTTGCAAACTCATTAGTTTACACAGCAACACACCGTACGCTTCGCCAGACAAGGGGTCAGAGAAGATCAATGAGTGGATCAAGTCTGGCACGTTGATCGAGCATCGTCGTTCCGCGAGTATCTAAAAGCTTACGCTACGAGACGACGCTGAAAAAGCGCCCGAAGGGACTAAGATTAAAAGAGCTCGAGTAAATAACGCAAAAAAGTCCTCTCCCTTCCACCTTAACTCGTGGATATGCGCGCAAAGTAGGTAAAGAAGAGACCCTGCGGTTTACTTTCGGCAGTTAAGAGAAGATACAGATGGCCCAGAGTTACATCAGTCCGGGTTGTAATGTGGTGCATTAATTCGAGAGGGATGCAGGCGCGAATGCGGGCGACGTTCGCGGTGCACATTTCCACTTGACAAATTGATGTACCCGCGAATACACATCTTCCGCACTTTAATTTCTCATACGCAATAATTGCATAGGTACGGGTAGGAGATGGGCTAGAAAGGACCCGATGCTTGCAGAGAGAAGGAGAGAGAGAGCTCAAGATATAGTTAAATGTGGTGAAAATGGACCCGTGCGAAGAGGCCCGCGCGTCAGAGACAAGGCTCGCCGAGGCCGCGGATTCGATCGCGTATCGCGCGCCATGCAGCATTAGGATGCAGTGATCGGGAGAGGGTGGTGGTGGTGTGGTGCGAGGTCAGGTGAGAGGAGGTCCGCGAGAGTGGACGACGACGATGCATCACGCCGGTGGTGGCGGTGGCGGTGGCGGTGGCGGTGGTGGTGGCGGCGGTGGAGGTGGCGGAAGTGGCAGTGTCGGCGGAGTCGGCGGTGGTGGCGGCGGCGCCGGTTACGGAAGCGGGCCGCAGGAGCGCGTTCACCAAGCTCCAAGACCGGTCCAGCCTGATCAAAAGTGTCCCTACGAGACCTACCAGGCGCAAATCCCGGACTGCTGCGCGGCTGCGGTAGCGGCGCAAGATCCGTACCCACGGCCGCCCAGTGGCTACGATGCCAGGTGCTACGACGAGTGCCATCGCAGGACGCCGTATCAAGAAGAGTCCTATCCTCAGGTATGAATTTTATTAGTTCCGACCGTATTAACCCTCCGAATCTGAACTGAAAATTTGTAACACATTTATTGGATCTATAAAATCCATTTAATTTATATTAATTAATCTGGGAGCGGTCACACGATTTTTCTACATAAATGATCATCCAGGATATTTTTACACCCCAATTAAAATTACTACCATTAATAACATATTGTATGTTATTGATTATTTTCCAATTTATATTAGCATTTGAGAATATTAATGATACGAATTTAATCATAATTTAATCATAATTTTCTGAAAAAACAAGTAGAAACCAAATAAATATTAAAATAAGCACATTAAGTAGCATACATTATAATAATATTTTTAAAAAATAAAGGTTTTAATTAATATAATGTTTCTTTATTGCGAATTTTGCAATGGAATTGCATATTTAAAGATTCAAAAAGAATAATTATTCAAACAGATAGAAAATATGTTGAACAATACAAAGCAATATTTTATAACAATTTATATTTTTTTTCCGCTGGAGTATAAAAACACTCCAGCTGTTAAATTCGCAAAAAAAAATCTACGCCAAAATCTGTAACACAGTTCCTGACGTTGAGTCTGTGAAATCCATTTAATTTATGCTAACTAAATTCGTATAAAAAGAATTAATACTAAGTACATTTTAATAAGAATCCAAATTTTTCCGTGTAAAATAAAGAAGATTGAATTGTTTGACATTTTTGATAAAGAGATTTATAATTGAATAAGTCTAATGAACCCACCGTCAGTTCCGCAAAGTTAACGATATTCAGTGTGTCGCGCAAAGTTTATAATCCCTCGTAATTTTATACGAACTTACCGATATTATTTTCTCATTCTTCGCATGTACGACAAGTTCGAAGAATAAAAATATTTTATTTAAAAAATATGAAGCAAGTTATGTATAACGGCAAAATATGCCTTCTCAAATATTGCAAAGAAATTCGGTCGTTAAATAAGAATTAAACACGGTTGATCCGATTGCGTACAAAAACATACGAATATTGCATAATGAAAAACTTTTCGCCAGCACAATAGATTGATTTGTGTTATTAGTACTGGAATTACTAGTTTCCGATTGCTTAAAAAATTCGATCAGTATTGCCTTTTCGTTCGAAATTACATTATAGTTATTATTACTACTGGATATGTATTATGAAATTATTCGAAATGAATTCCGATCGGAATTATTCAATTATTCCCTAGATTTCTATTGTGTTCCCTAGGGAAAAACGAAATCATTCCGATCGGAATCCATTTCGACTTGTTTCATGATAGGTGCTTTATTCTTTTGTATGCTTTATTCTCCATCAAATTACATGTGAACAAATGAAAAGTTTTAATAAAATAATCAGACAAAATTTAACTTTGAAAGTAGTTTTAAAACATATTTACGCAGCACAAACGAATAAGTCCCATTCATACTTTTTGTCTGTATCTTCATGAATAAATGGCATATTTTTCGTAAAAATATTTAACAAGTAATACATAAATTTGCTTTTCTGTCGTCATAAGCTAAAATTAATATTGATAATTAAGATAAACTATAATTTATCTTAATGCGATTAATATCGCGGTTATTCGCATTGAACTTCGGTACAAAGTGTCACTGCACAAATCGACGTCGATTAAATTTGATATCCCCTCTAGATATTACATGATAATTATCCAATAGAATCGAACGAGTTCACCGTTTTATAATGTAACCGCTCGAGTCTGGTATTTATGATTATCGAATGGCGAAAATTGAATTTGCTGCTTCCAGGGAAATAGGAGTTTAGTTAACGTGGAAAGGGCAGACTTTAAGATCGCCATGATTCAGCGAACTGAAACGATCGCTATCCGATAATACGAATCGCGAGAAGTTTTCATGCATAATAATGTGCCTCACTTTAATAATGTGCTTTTCTGATATTAAAGATGTAAGAAAAATTATTTATGAGATGCAATCTATAATTCATAATTCATCGCAATACATAAACAAGACAAAAAGAATTGTCATTGCTCTTTTTCAAGAAAATATAAACTCAACTTACCAAAAATTATTAATGTATTGTAATACAGTACTTTTTAAAAAATCAATATAAAAAAATAAAATAAGATATCGAGCGTTTTCAAATGCCATTCAATAAAAATGCACTAAGCTCAAAAGAATACGCCTTTAAATCTTCCACCCACCCATTTCCGAATACTCCGTATATTTTGTCGCACAACGCAGAAGACAAACAACTACAATTAGAACTTTGCGGGTGATACGTAAAGCAGAAAAAGAATGTATCCTCGAAATACTCTGGAATCGAAGTTTAATGCAACGTCGTAGCTAAAAGCGTCGCATCGCTAATCGCGACGAGGTTATTTTTTTCCACCCGTCAACTCAACGGCGTTTATTAATACGATGCTCGTAGGAAAAGAGGCTCGGTATTTATCTTCAGATAGTCTCGTCAGCAAGAGAGGTTTCCTAATAGCCGTATGTCACGAGTTTCGTCTCTTCGCTTGTGCAAATTCAGCTAGAGTTCGCTTTAACTTCGCCGCGGGAATCTTCGAAGAGCTATTATGGGTTTTCGGTATCTGAAAATTGATTCGGCTCGACGCGCTTCAGCCCTTCAAGTTTCACCATACGAGCATTAGTACGGACTATCGATTCGATGGAGGTCGTTTCCGTCGCGAGATCACGTTCCGTAGAATCGCGAAAATGACGGTAAATTGAGAATAAAATCGACGTTATTGGATTGAATTAATTATCGCACGAAATAGAACACGAACAGTATCAATATTTTGTTTTCTACATTGAATACTACTTTTAAAAACGATGGTTGTAATCATGCGTGAAAATAGCTAAAGGATAAAATCGACATGATATCGAAGCTTTGAATAAAGATGCGCCGAGTTGCATTGATTGTCCTCGTTTAAATTCGATTGTTCAACAAGTCTTTGTCTTTCTTATGTATCATGAACATTAATATCAACATTTATGAACGAGAAATATCGAGAATGTTAGAGAAAATGTCGATACTTGCGGTATTTAAAACCAAAAAGTAAAAGTATAAATATGCTATTAAATTTCGACATCTCTAGCCGCGAGCGAGCCACACGTCGCCTGCGGACACAATTTCGCAAATGCATAACGCACAGCGATCACGTGCCGATCATCTGTCCACCCGATATTTTCTACAGAATGATATCGCCGCAGGTGACTTCTCATTGTACTTTCTCTATTTAATTACACTGCTATATTATTTTTCTTCTAAAAAGGATTTATTAATACAGAATTAGATTATAGGAGAATTTGTGAAACTTTAACTCTATAATCGACATTCATTCCAAAACTTGTTTAACTAGTATAATACAAGTCCATTTTAGAGAACAAAATCTGAGAAATAAGATTAACTTAAAATTATGTAAGTTGTGAAAAATATTCATTTTTAACAATTTTTCATAATGTAATTGAAGAAAATATCTGAGTACACTGGATCCGAATTATGATTAGAGTTAATTAACAAAAAAGAAAATTTAACAATTTAAATAATTAAAAATATTAATTTTTCAAAATAAAAGATTTTTCCCAAAACAATGTTATGTATTTTCTCATTTATGACAGCTTTCCTCAGTTCATTCTTTTTTTATCTGAATAAAAGAAATATTTCATACTTTATTTAAGGATACGCGCACTTGTCGTACATTATTGTTATATTGAGTACGTATCATTTTGCGAGATCGATCGAATTTACAAAGCTTGGGATACGGCAAATCTTTAAAAATTAGTTATCGATCGAACGCATCGTTCAAAAGACATTATCCCGCGATCGTAAAATCGCGAAGCAAGGTGCGAAGATATACTTCTACAATCTCTATCGTTCAAAATCGTATAGCGATGACGACAGAACATTTCTAGGCGAATTTCAGAATCCTGCACTGTGCATATGGTTTCGGCCTCGAAGACCGTACATGCATTCCAGTTATTTTAGAGCGATATCGTTACTTTACTGTTACGGGAAGCCATATCGGTGGTGGGTATAAAGATAGCGACGATAGAAAGCCACTTGATTTGCACTGGCGGTCGTCGTTGTGCATGCAGCCGCCGACGTCACGCCGTCCATATCGAACGACGATGCGACAACATAACCGCGGAATATGGTAGCTCACAAGCCATCGAATACTGCTACGCGTAAGCGTGATAACTGCAAGTGTACCGAAAAAAATGAAGAAATAAACATGACGAATAAAATTCCCTTTTTTTTATAATTTTTTTGCTTTAAACTCACCGCGATACACGTATTTATATTAGAAAAATTTAATATCTTCGACAAAACTGTTTAGTCCAGGTGACTTTAGTCCAGGTATTTTTTAACAACCAAATATTTTGTTTTATATAACAAAAAAATTTAATTGCCTCTGCGAAATATATTTTTCTGTATTTTGTAAATAATAAAAAACAAAAACATTTTTTTACAAAAATATTTTATATCAACTAAACAGTTTTGTTTGGTATATTTTAATCAAGTATTTTATTTTGTTACAGCAAAATTTTGGTTTATGAAACAAAATATTTTTCCTATTATACAAGTGTTTGTTTCAAGAAGATTTGGAATGACGTAAAGATATAAAATGATATCAATTTCAGATATATGTAGTTTATTAATACATTTATTTTGGATCATAGATTTGCAAAAGATTTTCGACAATTAATTCATGTTTAAACGATACATGAAAATATAGAGTGTTCCATAATCACTGTATAATATTTTAATAGTATTATAATTATCAGATTATATCAGTGAAGACAGAATTTTCAAATTTCAATACGCAAATATCCGGACACAAAGAGAAAAAAGAGATTGATAAAATAAAATACAACATGTGCGATAATTATTATGTATAAATTTATATAATATTTGCAATATCATTTGCTAAATTCGATAAGAGATTACAGATTATACCATATAAAACCGAATTCAGATTAAGCAAATGCAAATGAAATATTGCAGATCTCAATCTATGTGAGCGTGTAAATCACTGACCAACTATAATCGCTTATAATTCGAAAATTATTACTTTAACATTTTCATAGGTAAACATTCAACTCTAATTAATCTCCAAAATAGATTATTAAAATAGAGCGATTGTGAATTATCGCATTACTCTTGTATGAAAAGTGTTCCTCATATTGCCACGGTTTCATATATTTTCATTGAATTGAATTGACAACAAAATATTTCTGGCAAAAGTTTACTGATTTTTAATAAAAAATTAATTACATAAAAAGAATTTAATTTTTTAATAAAAATTCGAAGTCAAATTATGTTTTTTTAAAGTGAAACTATATATTTTCCTTTTTATATTGTAATACATAAAAAGATGAATTTATCTATATAGCATTATTTTGATTATTTGATCTCAAGATAATTTAATTAAAAATTAAAAATAATTTAATTTAATTAAAATTTACAACATTAAATTTATGTATTGACAATAAATTCGTGGATTATGTTCTAAATATTAATTGAATTATCTTGAGATCGAATAAACAAAATGATACATAATGTTATATCAATTCATATTTTATGAATTCATTTTTATTGTGTGCTACAAAAATATGATGGGGAGACAAAATTTCGTTAAAAAAAATATATAATTTGATTTTTCGATTTTTTTATTAAAAAAATTAATAAATTTGAAATTTTCTTAATAACACAATTAATTCTTTATTAAAAATCAAATTTTAGAAACATTTTGTTGTCAATCCATTGAAAGTATTTCAAAAATTATGACAATCGAGAAATATCCAGTATATTTTCGCACAAAATGCTTTTCTTGTTATAGATCGTTACTTATTGCAAATCGATCGTTACTTATGCAATTCGTAACACAAGTCCTTCTCCTTGTTGCATAAATAAGGAAACTGCCGTGGATGTATAAACCGAAGTGAGTAATTCCGCATGTTATGGAAAAGATTTAATCCGCAGATGCGACTGGCACGTTATACATTCTCTTACGCAATTCCCACGCCAACGCATTCCGCCTTTGTGTGCTGCATTAAGACGATTCTTTTCAAATTTTAAGTGCTCGCTGTACGTCTCGAATATTAAATTTCTTCATATTCCAAGAGATTCTTGGCATGTTTTGTTGGCGAACGATATCTCGTTTGCGAAGACGGATTAATCAACCGAATTGCTTTCGACCAATACATACATATACAGTAGGAGCATAAGAATACTTCAATTAGATAATCTATTTTGTTTTATACTACTCTACCATGTATTAGTGTTAAAAATATAATTTTATAAATATATTTATAAATACATATATATACAAGTTAGTTTATAATTTATTTTTTAAGAAGCAATTAATATTTCTTCGATTTTTGCTCAATATTACAATTACATTTCATTCTTTATTTTTATTAATTTTTATCGCTTACGTAATATTGATAACAGTTAATTTAATTCGATTTACATGACTTTTTCCCGACAATGTTTCAACAAAAACAGTATTATTTTCAGATCATTTTCAGTCAGTATTTTGTATACAAAAAAAGCCAATTAAAGTTGCTATTCAATGCATAGAAGGTACATGCCATTCGTTTTAACTGATACATACATACAACAATATCCCAACCAACAAGCATAGAATCATATTTGACACATTCTCATTGTTTATCGTTTAACAAATCATATTTGTATGATTTTGAATATGACACAAAAGGAAAGTTTGCGAATTACAGTAAAAAAATAACACACGTATAAAAAATAAAATTACTTGTTTATTAAAAATAGTTTTATCAAAATTTATCACTAAAATTAATATTCAAATTTAAAAAGCTAATAAAACTACGTAAATTAGTTAAGCTTTTTGTAAAATTAACATATATATCTTGAGTTATAAAATGTCGGAAATGCAAACTTAAAATTGATTTACTGTGAATATAAATATTTAATCGTGAATAATTAAAAAACCGATACATTCCCGGAAGAAGAGTTTGCTATGAGATAGAAATCGTAATATTGTCGGTTGCATTAATTATGAGTTGCCAATCGCTAACTTTAACGATCGAGACGAAAGACTAAATGATTTAAGTCATAAAAAGAATTTTATTTTCGAAATGGATTTTGATGCTTAATAATATTCATTTGCAAATACATATTTTAGTTCTACTTCTGACTTGCGCCCCGATTCAATTTGTTAGACTTGAAATGCGATCATAAATTAAAATTGGAAATAGCATAATAAATTATATTGATCGTCAATTTTAATAACGATGTTAATAAACATCTTTAAAAGAATATTACAAAAAACTTATTGCGAAAAATATAACCTCAGGCGGAGTTTAAATCTAGAATTCTCAACTACTAAGTGATTTGTTGCAAGATAATTTTCCTTTTTTTTTTTTTAGGATGTATCCTCGACATTCCACCGGTCCCAGTCTAGACTGGGCTACGAGGAACGTCCTCAGTCCCGGGTGGGATACGCCTCGGATTCCAGGTGCGCCAGCGGGCTCGGATACGACGACACCGGTGGGGGTTACCTGGATCAGAGTGACCCGAGAATGTATTGCACCGGCGGCTATTGCATGGGAGATACGATGATGGCGACGAGCAGAGGCGTATGCGGCGAAGAGGTCGAACTCGACATGCGGAGGCACATTCAGGCATGCGCCTGCACATGCAACCACATGGGCTATGGAAATTACATGGACTATCAGGTGAGGCAGAAATATACGCTCGATGATAGTTTACTCAATCGTTAATTCTACGGAAACAAATGGGATTACTTCG
>Ga0157363_1002082_pt1 | contig 17349 bp, 3 predicted proteins | sample AttsexASBM1_FD_111477 | JGI IMG/M metagenome (GOLD analysis project Ga0157363, IMG submission 111477) | Fungus gardens microbial communities from leaf cutter ant in Ribeirão Preto, State of São Paulo, Brazil - Atta sexdens ASBM1 | ecosystem: Host-associated > Fungi > Mycelium > Unclassified ... | reverse complement strand
AGCTATAGAAGCTGTTAATTACCATCGTATAAAACCGTAGGATCGAGTATTGACTTAACGACATCAGGAATGGCTCGATGCGATTAACTGAGAATGTCGGAACCGTATTGGTTTTACTTTACGGCACACCTTACAGTACACATTGTGCAGTAGATATAGTAGAATTGTTTGCACGAGCTATACCACTGGATTAATGAAATCCAGTAAACGAAATACAGTTGACGATGTTCAGTTGACAACTTTTGTTCAATATTAACACGAAGGCATTCTTACGATCCACGCTTTAGTTCTAGAACTCCATACATTTTTAATAATAAATTCTATTGTCCCTTTATTATCTCAATAAATTTTTAATTTAGCTTTTAATCTGATTTTATTATAAAATATTTGTTGAAACTTTTTTTATTCAATAATTCTATTCATTTCTACTTCATTTATATTTTCTATTCGTTTTAGTTTCTATAATTAGTGTCAAGATTTTTATTTAACAATTTTATTAAATAATTTTTTAACAATTTCTTTAAAATAATATAAGTTTTAGAGATTCATTTTTCCTTCATTTTCAATTTTAAATTAATAAATGTTTCTGATAAACGCATATATTGGAAGCTTTGTTTTATTTGATTAGTTCTCAATAGAATCATTGCAGCGGCAATAATATACGTATTTGGGAAAATGCCGCATTTCTACAGAAAGACGAATCTTGTCTGCAAGATCCGTATAATTGTGGTTTCTGCCGTATGCCTTTATTAGTCAGTACGGTGATGAAATCCAGTTAGTGAGAGAAAAGTTAAAAATGCGATTTCAGACATGAATATCTCTAAGCGGTTCACTTCAGAATCCAAATCTTTACAGTATAATTATCAGATAATTGTTGGTCTGGATTTACACGAATAATAAACAAAATGCGATGTTTATTTCGACTAACAAAAATTACTTTAATTTATCAATGTGAATTAACGTTAACTTCAATTTTATTTAATTTTAAGTAAGTTAAATCGAGATTAAAATTAATCCACATTAATGGAAAAGGACATTAGCTTTACAAATCTACAATTAAAATAAGAGAGACATACTTCGTGAAGTTTCTTCATTTAAATAGATACAAATCTAGCTAAGTGCACTTGCAAGTATTTGATTTCTTATTTTTAATTAATTATACGTCGTATCTTAACTAGTTCTTTTTTTATCTACACTGAGCTGTTAAGAAATAACTACGTCTATGAATTAATTAATAAACGTTACTTTTATTTGACGCAATGAAATGGTAGAACTTTTAAGGAAATTAATATTTCAAAGTTGACAAAAATTTGCGTGTAAGTTTACAATTAGACAAATTATTTTAGAAACGTCGTTTAGAACTTTCCAATAATTTGATGCAGTCGGCGCCAGAAAGAGAGTGATTAAATACTGCGAAAGTTCTTTTTTAACCTACGGCGAATTGCAACATGCTAATATCGCACTTTCGGCCTGACGGAAAAATTGGAAAAATTTTACGGTATCACGTAGATTTGATGCACTCGGGCATTTGCGGATGTATGCGCGTGACATAAACGCGAAACAACGAACAAGATGCAGATATCTAGGTGCATACTGCACGACAGTAGCAGACAGCACGATATATCACGTCATTCGAAAGGGACGCGATTGCTGTCGAATCAACCATCCCCGTTCTTTTTTTTTTCCTTTTTTTTTCCCGCATATTGTCCCGTGCAGAGCGAGCGGGCCGCATTGACAGACTAATTAACCCGGAAACCTCTCTACAACTTCCTCTATGCCGCGTTTATTTTATCTGTCGTTCGAGAGCCCGCGGGCGCGTACACACACGCACGGTTGATCGATTAATTGAATTTTGGTGCGCTCAGACAGGCGACTGATGATCTCAAAGAGCAAAAATTACCTCCCAGAAATTTCATTAAAATGACAGTCGCATTAATTCTTTAAAGAGAGACATGCAACATGCATTTATTTTTTATGTTGAAATATAATATTAGAAAGTAATATATCATGAAAATATAATATAATAATAATTCTTTCTGCCTTTTTAAAAGACATCCATTATTTTTAAATTTATTTTATTGATTTATCTTATTTATCTTTATCTGTTTTATTCAGAATTTTTTGCTTTGCCATCAAACAAAGCGTAGCTTTGTATTCTCTTATAACACAAATTTACATTATCTAAACTGTTAACCATTTTTACAGAAAGATCAATATCTTTATTTAAATAATATTTTCAAATCTGCATGTATAATAAAATATATTTTTGTTTAATATTTTCAATTCGCTCGTTAATTTTGTTCAAAATTCTTTGCCTTGCCGTGATAAAAGTACAATAGGATTTATTTTTAGTTCTGAACTCTTACAATAAATTGTGAATTACGTTTACACTATTCCAACTGTTTAAACTATCAATGTTTTCATTTAAAGAGATCAATGTTTTCATTTAAGAAAATCAATTTCCAATTTCTCTTAAGAATCTATAAAATTTCTTAAATCTATATACATAACAGAAATATATTACATTCTTATTACACAGTATATTTCTGTTTGACATTTTCGATTTGCTTGTTCAGCAAAAATCATCGAAGCATCGAGCAGTGCGGAATATCCCGGCGGTATCCAAAAGAGTTAACAATCAGGATCTGCCACTGGGGCTCTTCCGTCGATGAAGATCCCAGTGGCGTTTCCAGCAGGCGACATGAATTATAGAGGTCGATGTGACCTGTGCAAACCGGGCGTCCCCGGATACGATCGTCGCCGTATTCGTGCACACGTATCCGCTCGAGGGCGAGAACGTAACGCGTGGGTTTGTTGGCACGAGCCCGCGAGCTTCGTAAATCACTGCAGACAGTGGTACCGTCGCATAGGTACTCGCTCCCTCGTGTACTCGCCACGTACGCTCGCCGAACACACTTGGACAATGAGCGTTCCGCGTGAACTGCGTCGCGATCCCTGATGTCTCAACCAGATAGCACAGGTCCAGAAATCCTCCCCGAAGTGGACCGCGAAGTACGATCGCTCATTCCGTCTGACATCCGTAATCCTCCATTTGAAACGGAGCCCATTAGTTTCCGTTAGGGAATAAATATACATTTTTGCTACCCTACGGGAAAGGTAGCAGGCCTCGAGCAGCGGCTCGTTGAACATCTTTGACATGTGGAAATGACCTGATTTGAATATACGTGAGGCGATCATTCGTAAAAGTAACTGTATTAGTATATCACATTTGCAAATTTTATCGAATAAATTTTAGCAATAAAAAATACACAATATAGATTTTTCGTTTTAGTTTTTGCATTGAAAGGTGTTAAAATTTATTTATATTATTTATTTATTCTTGGAGCCACAAACTACTTTTATTTTAATCAAATCGGTAACTATAAGAGCCTCAGATTGAAATAAAGTTTATATAAGTTAATTAAATTATACATGAAAAATAAGTTTTCATTGTCTTTTTGCACCTCTGAAGTTTAGCTCGCAGCAAAAGTATTTTATTTTAATCTTGCAAAACGAAAACGTTATAAATCCCATATACTTGCAAATTTGATCCTATTTCTTCAACTTCTTATTATGGAAATGAGATAAAATACATCAAACGAAAATTTGAAAGAAAAATATTTATTAATTCATAAAGCGAAATTTAAGTCAGATAAGTAATTTGGAAATTATTAAATTGATCGATGCAAAAATAATTTCGAAAAGTAATAATAGGATTTTGTATAATAATAAAAAAAATTATTTTTAGTAGTTTTAGTAGTTTTATACAGTACCATTCAAAAGTTTTATTAAATGCTGCTTTTAAAAAAAAAACACGAATTAATTGCTTGCCAAATGCATTCATTCATTGGGTGTTGATCTTTTATATATTTAATATAAAATATACATTCATAAAATCAAAGTGCTCAAACGAAAATTTGAAAGAAAAATATTTATTAATTCACAAAGGGAAATTTAAGTCAGATAAGTAATTGGAAGTTAATAAATTGACCGATGCGAAAATAATTTCGAAAAGTAATGGTAGGATTTTCTATAATAAATGTAATACATTATTTATTTTGTAGTTTTTTTATACAGTACCATTTAAAAGTTTTATTAAATGTTACTTTTTACAAAAAAAAACGTGAATTAATTGCTTGCCAAATGCATTCATTCATTGGATGTTGATTTTTTTTATATATTTGAACCAAAGAAATGTTGATGTATTACATCTTAATTTAGTTTCCATGCAAAGAAATAAAGAAAAAAATAAGAAATTTTAAAATAAATACTCTAGTAAATATTTAGTCAAAGTTAAAAATTGTGAGCAGATAAGTACTGCATTCTATTCTACAATGACGTACAAAGAAGAGTGGGAGAAACACAATCACAGTCTACAGAAACAAATGATAGTGTGCTAATGGTTAAATAAACTCTTGATTAATGTGCATTAGTTCATTGTAATGCAAAAATTCTGAGAGTTGGAATATTATATTTTACTTTTAAAAATATTAATTTTACAAATGTTTAAATATATAAAATGTGAAAACAATTTTTCTATTTTTTTGTCTGTTTATTTTATAAATTTTGCCATTTATTAAAACTTTTGAGCAATACTGTTGATCTTCGTTAAGTCATTATCTTGTAACTCACGTCGAATTTGCTCGCGAGCTATGCGGGAGGATTTACAAGAGGAAGGAGGTATGATGAATTGGGGATACAAATTGCTGGGCTCGATTACTGTCTACATAACTCGGTTGATTTATTGACAAGGGAGCAATTTCCTGATGCTCGTGGCGATTATTATAAATTTATTATCCGAGCATAATCGAATTAAGCGCATATTTATCTTACAATTAGATTTCTCCTCTCTCGCTTTCTATAAATTTAACATGAACAGATGCAGGGAATAAAGCTTAATAAACGAAGTAAAATTTCTGTAGAGATGTAGGTCGCTTCACGATTGAGATCTTTCGATTGTCAAACGATGGCGAGCGACTATCTGCGACGCTCGCTCGCACAGTTGCAGTGCTTTCAGATTCTATACACAAAAGGAAATAATAGCTGCTGAACGAACGACTGACAACCACAGTCGAGTTGCGAGATACGAATCGCAGTTCGATTAGTGACACAATATACCGAGGAGACTTGCAATGTTTACCAATCATTGCAAGATGCGATTCAATTTTTGTGCAATCCGATTATAAATTTCCTTTACATTTTATTTTTTTACAAATCTTTGTAAAAAACTTCCATAATATTCTACAAGTACAAAGACTTACATTATTTTTGTAGTACCATCAAATAAGATAACTTTATATTATTCTACAAGAGAAATTAAATTGAGAATTTCTAGAACTATTTAAACAAATAATTTTTATTTTTATTCTAAAAGTCACTATTATTTATTTTTATTTATTTTTATTAACGATGAGAACTTAAAAGTTTTATAAGAGAAAATAAGTTGAGAAATTTCTAGGATCACTTAAATAAGTAATTTACATTTTTTTTTATTTTTGAAAACTAATTATTCTTTTTATTAACGATGAGGACTTTAAATTTGCCGATGACATAAAAGTTATTCCTGCAGAAGCAAAAAGTAATTGAGGGTAGTTAAATCGTGAGTTTTTAGAAAACGACGAATTCGTAAGCAAATCGTACGTCTTAGACAACAACGGACAAAAATGCTTCTTTCGCGCAAGCAAATGCGCGCCGGATAAGAATAATAAAGGCAAACCGGAACTCTTGGGATGCAAGTCGACCGCGTTCGCGAGTTCGTCTCCCGATTAAGTTGAGCAACGGTAAACAGCGCTCGCCGCGATCGTTACGTAGTAATTGCGATAAAAACGTTGTCTCGAAAGAATTCGCCGTGCTTGGTGGCGAGGTCCTTGTGAGAGATAGAAAAGAAATTTCTCGTCCAGAGGGGGCTTGTTGTTGTTAGTTGTCTGGACCGGAAGTTTTTCTCGCATTCTCAGCGAGCGTATCTTTTTTGCAAGCGCGCAAGTTTTTCAGCGAGGCGCGGCTTCCAATTTCGATTTATCGGAACGCGAGCTGAGAGTTTCGTCGGTGTATAATTCGTCGCCGCGAGTCAGGTAGGCGAGAATTATCCGCAAAGTACTCGTGCAATCAGTGTTAACTTGGAAAAGCGTCTCGGATCTTATATTCGATCGAATACGCTCGTTAGAAGACGTTCTCTCTCAGCTCGCTTTGCCATGAGGCAAAGAAAAAATCTTTATGAGATTCTATCAGAATTCTACTTGAGGCGTATTCGTGTCTCAAGTAGAATTCTGATAGAATTCTGTTGCACGGTTAAAGATTTCTCTCTAGTAAGATGCGTAAGCATGGTACGAATGTACTATGTATAAGCCGCTTATCTGGAGCGAGCAGTGTAAATCCGGTTATTATCAAACGTTTCCGACTCAAATATTATCTGAAGAGTTGTCTCAGTAGGATTTTGGGGAAGCTAGTCTACAATGTTTCCGAATAAACGTAAATAAACTTTCCACTTGAATTAATGAGAAAGTAGAATACGCCTATATGACAAATTGGGATCAAAAAGCAAGAATAAGTGATGTTCCACAGGTTTCTAGCAACTTTTTAGTATTTTACGTAGAACGGAGCAGTTTCGAGTTTCTGCATAAAGTATTCTTGCGCGAGGCATGTAAGATACATCGAGATTTATCCATGTGATCAGCTGATCCGCATCGATGTGTTCAAGTGCAGTGAGGAAAGAGTTAGTATCGCGCGATTTTTGTAGCGGCACGCTTGAATTTTTTAAGGTACAGAAGGTATCGTTCGTAATGCTTCTCTGCATGCTTGTAAGTTTCACGATTAAACGCGCGCAATTACTATGCGAACTGAACCCTTTATTACGCTCCGCGTACGAAGATCGATTTTATAGATAGCTTTTGCATGGAATACCGTAACAAACGATTCGACGTATTTCGTACGGAAAGAGATAAGATTAGAATAATGTTCCATGCATAGCTAGCTCAAATAGTGCTATAGATATAGTTTATGACACGCACGTCGAATATGAGATTATAATGGACGAATTCTTAATAATTTATTATGTTGCTTTATGAAGGATATTTCTGAAATTGCCATCTCTTTTCTCTCTAGCTTCAAAAATGTACGTTGAAATAATTTTATTCTTTCCTTCTCTAGATTTTAAACAAAAGTCTTAATTTTATAACACTAATCATCAATCATCAAAGACATCGTGATTGCACATTTGATAATAAATACGCGCTCAATTCTTCCGGTATCGAAATGAAATAGGCATGTAGTATAAGGAGTATCATTACGGAGTAGCCATTTAGACACGCATCATATTCCGCATCGCATTCCGAGAAGCATTTTTTCATGCTTCGAACAACTGTTCTATGCTTTCGTCCTCACTCGTAGTCGACCTGTAGCAAGTTCAGTAACTATGCTGGGCCACATCTAGAAACGTCAGACTCTCGCGAAGGAAGGTAAATCCACGTGAGAGGTTCTGGAATACCGAACATCTCGGACAGTGAGAGATGCTAGCCAACTTTTCGGCCCGTTGGGAGTGCCAAAAGCTGCGTTCTTCGATCGTCTTACGCGATATTATCGCGCGGTAAACTGCAGATTGTCTCTCCTTGATTGTCTCATCTTATCTCTCCTTCATTCTTTTTAAACAAAGTTAGATTTTAAGAGAATTGCATGAGATACAGAAGAATAGCATTTTGCCTTGCGTCACAACGTTAAGATGATAATGCTTTTTATTTACGTAAATACAATCTCTCGCGCTCTGTTGCTTTACGATATATCTATAGCATCCGACACATCGAGTTTGATATGCAGTTGTATATAATGCAAACTTTGCAGTTGTGTAGGTGCAAGTTATTCGCTTTGTCATTCTTTGTTTGCATTCTAATTATTTATGTTTATTGACGTAGACTTATTATCTCATTTATTTAATGCACACTCAAGTGATATTACGATTTTTATTTTCGCAACTAGTAATGAAACTAGAAAACTGTCTCATAATAAAAAATATGTGACTCTTTGACCTATAATAATTTTAGTTCTAATCTTATCTGGATAATATTGAGATTCAATATGATTGAGATTCTCTGTAATTCGAAATAAATTTTTTATAATATGAAATTATTAATTCGACGAAAAAAGAATAACATTTTTTTGCAATACCATTGTTGTATTGATATATGATATTTTGGTGCAGAGTATAAACCGCATTTTACAACTTTCATAAAAACTTATATTTTACGGATAAAACGCAAAGATTACTTTTTACGAGTTATTAAAATTTGAAATATCGTCTGTGTTAAATTTATTTATTTTTTAATTCCTCTACCATTTTATTCGATATTTTTCAAATCCGAGCTAAAATACTAAAAGGTTAAAGGTGTCGTTTCCATTTTCGCGATTTGTTACCTATATCAATGCAAGCGGTGGATTAATTCAACGCGCGGAAAGCATAAATAATCGATACATGATTAATATTTGCGATGCGTTTGCACTCCGGCATCCATTTCAACGGCCAACATTCGCACGAGCGCGACGCATGTCGCGTTTTTATGGGCGACGAGCGTTGCTCGGCGTCGCGGACGTCGTGGCGTCATTATCTCTCGGAAAGTAATTGCTGTTCGTTAATGACGTCTTGTGCTCTGCCCCGGCACAAAAGCGTCGTGGTCTTTCTGAGAGATCCAGCGACGTAAGGAGAACGAAGCCGACCGATTATATTCCGTAAGTCGTTCTCCTAAATCTCCGGAAATCAGAGGCGTAATTAATGAACTCCCGACGATTTTCTGGCACGAATTAAGGTGCGACGAATTCATTTCAAGCGGGAACAACGAACACTATCGACAGCGACACCCGCTAAGAAAATACGACTCGCGTTTTGGTATCATCCATCTGCGGGAATCGGAAAATCGATGTTTCTCCGTGATAGATCGGTGTTCTTACTTTGCTCGTTTTTATTTGAGAATTACCGTGTAATAAAACTGGATTCAACATAAATGGAAATGAACGTTTTATTTTATAATATTCAACCGTGTAATCGTTAATAAACAGAGTTCAGATGTACCGACAAACTTATTTTACAAATTCCCGAATAATTAAATATATCCAAATTGGATATATTTAATATATCCGATTTAGATATTAAGATCAAATATCCGAGTGCACGCACGTATACATATTTGTAATTTATTATTATAAACAGTGCTGAGGAACTCTTTCGAATCGAAAAATCGGCTAATGCGATTAATGTATCGGATTATACCTTCCCCCCTTTCGTAATTTATGCATTTCGTGATGATACGATTAAAAGTTTTGCCATGCAAACTAGGAAAGGATTACAAACCATGGTACGGAATTAATATCGGTTTTCGATTCCTGACTATCATCCATTTGCGATCGCAGCGAGAGATCGATGTTATTCTAGACTTCAACCCGTTCGCGTGCGTTCGCGAGCGCGACGCACGCTCCTCGTACATTAATAAAAGGTGATAATAACGTACTAAACTAAGTGGACCAACGTCTCAAACCACATATGGAAATTCTAAAAAGGGTCGTAGCATAGGGAGACCCGCTTGAAAGTGTTATAAGTGCATCACGTTAACCAATCGGCCGATCGATCGTTTCTTATTAATCACTTTCGTAAAAAGCCATTTACGATTGGAGCGATGACACGTGGAAAAGCGATTGTGGAGATAAGAAATTCGCTTTAATGTGCACTATTAGATATTAAATATACTTATGAAAATTGGCGAACGTTAAAAAATAAGAAGAGAAAGTGTGCATATGTGACAGGAATTCAATGTTCTGAAGACACGGAGTAAGAAATTTTATATCAAGATTTATCGAACGTTAAAATGATAGATAAAAAGAAAATTAGACGGTTATTGATTAAAAATTTAATAATTTCAATCGTTTAAATTTAAATGACGCATGTTTAAAAATTATAAATTTTATGTAAAGAAGGAAATCAGATTCCTGTAACGCATATTATGTCTTAAATTTCTGAAATAAAAACTATAAATGTTAAAAATGAAAATTTTATAAATTTTAAATGTTAATATAAAATTGTATATTACTCTCTCTCTCTCTCTCTCTCTCTTCTTCCCTCCCTTTTAGTTTATGTTATTATTAATAAACTAAACTCATATCTTGAATTGTATTTAATATTAGATTGGATATATTTTATCGCGTTATATAATGCAATTTCATACGTACGAGTATATATAGCAAACTATATTATTCCATTACGATCATGTCTAAGTTTATGAGACGATATTACGTTTTCCGCTTCAATCGGAGAAATGCATTATCGGTACTGTATGTAAGTTACAAGTGTCATGACTTGCAAATCTCACGGTGTAACAATGATAAATGCATTCGAGGAAATGAAATGTGTCGCGATCCGTCGGGCCGATCGGTTAATCGTTAATAGACATGTAGATAGAAAATATCGATATCAGCTTGAGCTACATAACACGTACCACTGTCTAAAAGAATTAAATGTGCGAAATATTTCCATAAATTATGTACATATATATATATATATATATATATGTATATATATATATATATATATATATATATATATATATATATATATTATATCTGTATTTATATACACGAGGCACTGCAACTTCTTTTTCTAGTACATTTTAAACTACCATTTTTATTCTTACGAGACGCTACCTTTTTTATATTTTTACTAAAGTACGATGCGTAATGTGTACACAATATAAACGCATCGCGTAGACATTTCGACTAGAAAAAAAATTATATTCAGATCACTAGACTGAACGCATTATGATAAAAGATCTAGTCGTACTCTATCCAAATTTTGTTTTTAAATCCTTTCTGTAATGCTGATATGTAAAATGTGCATCGTGCGGTCTGTATATGCTTACCCTTCGTATGTAATAATATTACCTGCTGGTTAAGCCACTCGCTGTCATTCCTTTTTTTAAAGATTCAATCAATTAAATATTTTCATTGATAGTATTATCAGCGATTTGTAAATTCTAAGCGATTTAATTTAAAAACCGATAATACAAAAACTGTTTTGAAGTCATACATAAGTGAAAACATAATGGATATGTTGAATTGTATACAATTCGGACAACAATATTCCGCAGCAATTGTGTACAGAATACTGCAGCGAATTTTATTGAAATGAAATGTTAAACGAAAATAAAATTTACATTCTCCAATCAACGAAATTCAATTCATTTCATTTCATTTTTCTATATTTCGTGAAAATGAGATATTAAAATTTCACGTGAAGGCAATGTATCACAAAACTAGTCTGATATAAATGGTCCTCTGATAAAAAGATAATTAACAGTAAGTAAGAACTGCATTCGTCTTTTCGAAAAAAATACATATATATAATTATCCTACAGCTGCATCTCCCATATAAAAGTCCCATTATCCTGATCGTAATAATTAATCTTTCGAGCACACGTAAAGGTGCCTTAAGTTCCGCGTTTCACACGTTGGCTTGGTTCACTTTTGTCTTCGCTTCTTAGAATATTAATGGCTCTGCCCAGAGACAAAGACACAGAGACGATACGACGGACTTCTAAAGCGATTAATATCCTAACTTTCCTCAAACGAGTAAGATATGTTTTTTTTTGCTTAATTAAATGCACGTATTTGTGTTAAAGTAATCACTGAATATGTATTGTATGACGTGGTAATTCATTCATTCGTGCATTCGAAAACCAATCATCGTATATAAAGCTTGTAAATCATGACGAATGATTTTCTATTAATGTTATAGCGGATAACGATAATATTGTTCCAAATAGCATTAATCTTGCTATTAATTCATTTTACCATTGTCGTTTGACAATGTAAAATAATAGTTCCATTTCCATTGATACTAACTTTAAATCGAGATGTTTTATCGTATTTATATATTTGCATTGCACTTCAGATTACTATGTTGGAATGTAAATAAATTATTTAACAATCGATCTATCAATGTATTAAATTTTTGCCAATCTATCTATGCTGATATTATCTTCTTTTGTATCGTCGAGTGTGTTGAATTTTCAAGCTTCAGTATGCGATTGTCGATGTGCGTGCGATAATTAGCCGCAACGTCCACGTATTTTGCTCACTCGGCGCAATTGCAAAAGATAGTGTAAATATATTATATATATATATATATTATATATATATATATATTATACATATATATTTTAGTGTGCGTGTGCCTACTTCGTCTTATAGTTTGATACTGTTGTATATACGCAAACTGTATGTACCTCGAGTTACTGTAAAATACTTTAACTGTCAATTATGGAGTTTTACGATATACACAAAACTTCAGCCAGCGTAAATTACATACCGTAGGCATATACATACATATATACATGTATGTGTGAGTATGTAAGTACGCGTATAGTTGGTACACATATATATATATATATATATATATATATATATATATATATAAATGTGAGATGATGGCCTGTGCATAATTCTAAATTAGATACGTTTGAAATAATACCCGTAGGCCCGTATTTGGCGATGAGAGAGATGTAATTCGATTCTAGGAAAAGAGCATCGAAAAAGTAATTTCTAAGTGTATCGAGACGGGTAAAATACTGTCTCGTCCGTTAACTAATCTTAAAACATATTCGGCAAGATCGTATTTAAAACGCTAGTTTCAGAGGGCCTATACTTTGAATCCTTTCTACGCCTTGAAACGTGTATATATCACAAGGTATCGTAAGTACAAATTGTACGTTAATATTTCTTGCTTCTAATTATTTTTTGTAGAGTGCAATTTTGTTTCTTGGAAAGATTGGATAAGGTCGCTAGACTTTGTTTCTGATACGAAACGAAAATCTATACAATACGAAATCCATTACAGCCGGATACTTACCAAGAAAGTATTGGTATCTTTGCAAATCCATCTCAGCTTGTCTCTTTAAAACTTTCATGGAACGATCACTATTCTTTAGAGAACTTTGCTCTTACGTTGTAAAGGAAATATTCCGAAATAGTATTTTACTTGTTGACGATTACCTATACGTATGTAACTATTCGTCGTAATTTAAATATAGAGTTGAACGATATTAAACGAATTATTAAATCAAATGGTGATTACGATGTTTCAAACGATGTTGTCTTATTAATGCATTTGGCCCTTTATAGCTTCAAATGTTCCTTAATTTCCACTCGTCGGTTGAGGTAAGTTTTAGAATGATTTAATTAATTCTAGCTGCGTTTTATCTAATCCGATGTATTTATTTACAATATAAAACGATTATATATGAATACATATAAATAACGTAAGAATACAATGAACATATCGATCGTTAAATGCGCACGCGTTACGTTATGTTATATATCTGTATGCTTTCAGATATATATTTTTGTTTAGAGTTCGATATCTGCATATGAATTATACTTTTATTAACGGATTTTTATTAATTGACCAATAAAGTTATATTATTTAGAAAAATATGATAATTGTAAGTGCGTATTTCTTAAATTTTAATTAAATGTAAAAATATTAAATTAATATATGTAGGATATATAAAAATACTTATAAATACAGGAATAGGCAGTATGAATCTTGATTAAAAAGTTCTATTTTTGCTTGAAATAATTCAAAATGCGAATTTTTTTTAAATGGTCATTTGTAATTCCTAAAAAATATGAAACTTTCACAAAATTTGAAGAACCATGTTATTCTCATAACTTAATAATTTATTAAAGCTTCTAATGACTTTAAAAATATCTTTTTTTTTTGTAAAAAATTCGAAATTGATTTTTTGCTCAGAAGTTAGATTCTGTAACTATTAAAGATAGTATCGTTATATGAAAGTAGAATATATAGTAAAAAAGTTGTGCAACGACACCATCGTTAAAAATTACATTACAAAATCTAATTGCTGAGAATAAAGTATTGAAAGTTCTATACTACGCACTTATATTTACAATATCTCTAGCATTCGATAGTTTCTTTATTTCGATGTCATGACGAGAAATGATTTAGAGAATGATCTCTTAAATAAATACACAGTAGGATGATTCGCATGCTTACACTAATAAGGCGTCCTCAATAATTATATCATGCTTGAAATTTGTTTTTGTATTTCTTTTGCCAGTAATCTAATGTAAAGATATAAAAAGAACGTATACGAAAGATTTTATAGGACACGAGTAGATCGAATAATTTGCTTTTTTACAAATACACACGCTATATCCTGTCGAGCTTTTTTCCCAGCACAAGAAAAAGCGTGTTCCACTGTGAACTTTATCGAGCAGTAGTGCTTCCTCTCAGATCCTTTTCGCTAATTAATATCTCTTAATTAATAGCTCTTAATTAATATGTCTTTGTTTTTCTAACTTATATAGGAAAATATATTCAAAATGATGATAATGTGTTAGAAACGCTCGATGCGTTCCAAGCGTTTTAATTTTCTACAACGGAAATGACGACGCGATGACAATAATTTAGAAGGAATTAAGTACGTAAAGCTACATGCATATAAGGTTTAAATTCCTGCAGTCTCTCGAAACTTTCTATGTTTAACGTAAAGGCCAATAATAGAATATCTCGAGAAATCTGTAGACTTTTTTCGATGTAATATTTTTAGATTCTCTTTTAACCCTAATCAGTCCGAAATTTTCTTAATTGAGTACAGTGTACATTAAATTAAATTAAGTTTTTTTAATTATATACGTATACGTTGTCAAAAATATTTTTCACAACTTTATATAGTTTTAAGTTACATAATCATATTTCTCGAATTTTGATTTTCAAACTGAAAAAAGTATTCTTTAATTATTAACTTTAATTACTAACTTTGAGCAAAAATACATTAATTTAAGATACACTGAATCTGCGAATACCGATTATAGGGTTAAAGAAAATCCTTTTACGAAATCAGGTATTATCGAAAATAAATCCTGGATATTTCTCACAAATAAGGAAGCTCACAAATCCCCTTACGATTTTCCATTGCTTCTCAAAGCACGGAATTGTCGATCGCGTGTGCTACGGATTCGACGACAGTTTGCTCGCGGCAGAGAGATTTATCGCGAGTCGTCAGTTCTTCTTCGAGAGCTCCTGGAAAAAAGCCTCGATAGGTAACGTCGGTTCATCCGTGTTGATCTTGAACTGCGACGAAACGAGTCTGCTTTCCGGCGAGACCGCTTTGAACATGCCCGGTTTGTCGTACAGAGCGGAGGCGGAGCTCGTCAGATCCGCCACGCTCTGCGACGCCTTGGCGAATAGTTCCTCCTCGGATTGCACATCGAACTTCGTCGTAGTAGTCTCCTTAGTTTCCGACTGTCCCTCTTGTGCCGCATCGCTCTCGCTTCCGGTCGTCGTGGAGATTTCCGGCTTCTCGACTCGACTCGTCTGCTCAATCACATCACTCGAAACCCGTCCGTGATCGTCCTCGACCAATGCCGCGTCGGTTGGCGCCGCTTTTGTCTCCTCATTCTGCGAAACAGTTTCTCCTTGGTTTTTGTCCTCCTGCACACCGAGTTTCACCGAATGGTCATCGAGCGACGCCGCCTCTCCCTTCTCGCTGACGATCTCGTTGCTCACAAAACGATTAGTCGACGAAGCAGTCGAGTAGAAATTGGTTTCTTCAGCAGCCATCTCCGTAGATTCTTCTTGTCGTTTGCTATTCGTGATCGCACTGTTCTCCTTCTGCAATCTATTCTTTACGATCGGTCTCCTGCGTATCGACGACGAATACACGTTTTCAGGTCGCGTCGAGCTCTGCCTAATATTTGCCTCACTGCTGACCTGAGATCGTGTGGGACTAATCGTCGTAGAGGCAATTCTACTTCGGTAGATGTTGCCACTGATCGGCCGCCTCTTTGGTATGAACTTGTTGTTCTTTTCTGTCGTCGAAGACGCGCTCTCTTCCGAGTATCGCTCGTGATCCCTTGCAGCTGTAGGGGATGACGTAGTGGTTCGATAGTTTATCCTGGAAACGTATTTGTACCTGCCGGTGGTCTCTCGTACAGTGTCGCCCGTCAACTGTGTTTGTTGGCTCTTCGCGTTCGACGTTCTCTGTCTGTTGTGAGGACCGCGCGTTAAGGCTTCGTTGGATGGTGTCGGTGCCACCTCCGTCGTAGAGCTTTGCGATAGTCTGTTCTTGTAATCCATGCGGCTCTTGTAATCCTTGATGCTGAAACGTGGTCTAGTAGCGTTGCCGTATCTCAACGGGCGACCTATCTTGTGAGACCTCGATGTAGAGGTGACGATTTGAGGAGTATGCGTTGCTGGTTGCGGAGTGGTCGTTGTCGTCGATGTCGTTGTCGTCGTCGCGGTTGTCACGTCTGTGGTCGCGCGATCGAAATAATTACCGTCGGTCTTCACGTAAAGCTCCTCGAACGGTATGGCGGTGACGATGTTAACGTTTTGCTGGCGAGTATCGGCGTTGTAATCTTCGACCTTGCCACGGTTGATCTCCGTGAAGTACTCCGGCACTTGTTCCGGTACAATGCTCTCTTCACGATGTTCCTCGCGTTGATTCTCGCGATATCCCTCATTTTGCCGTGAAGAATAATACTGATTAATTGGCTGGCTCGTTTCGTACGAAGATACGCTTGGTTGATTCGTCGCGAACTGATTGTTCTCATCGTAGCTCGGCGCGGATTCCGTGATTTGTCCGTAAGAATTTAGGGAGGTGTGCGCATTCTCTGTGACGATCTGCGTGTCGTATGACTCGTCGTGGCTCACTTTCGTACGATGACTAGGTCGTTTTCTGACGTTACCTCTTTTCTCCACGTCCTCGTTGTAACTCACCTGGGTGGGTTTTATTCGCCTTCTTCGCGTAGAATCGTGTTGATTATGCTGCACGTCCTCGCTATTATACTTGAGGAAGTCTTCCTCCTGATAAGATGTCGTGAGAGGCTCTTGCGTAGTCGTCGTCGGCTTTCTTCGGCGACCTGGAACAACTGGACGACGAGTTCTAGATCTCTGCGTCGTTACCACTGGCATCGTTTGCACTTCCGGTGCCACCGTCGTCTGAATCGGCACATCTTCCGCATACAAAATCAAGGGAGTGGCGGTTTCTGGCGGTTGATTCGGCGGCTCCGTCGGTGAGAGCTCGTGCGTGATGCTCGTTGGCTTTTTACGGCGTTGCGGAGCACGTGACGGTTTCTGCGGACGATACGGTCGCGTCTCGGTTTGAGGCTCACGATAATTGACCTGTTGCTCCTGATACCCATTCTGATAATGCTGCTGATATTGATAATTCTGATTCACCTGGTTCTCTGGGATCTGGGATATCTACGACAATTTAGAATCTCATTTTTTATATAAGAAAGTAGAAAAAATAGCCAATAAATAATGATTTATTGATTCTATTTGATTGGATT
>Ga0157363_1002081_pt1 | contig 17349 bp, 8 predicted proteins | sample AttsexASBM1_FD_111477 | JGI IMG/M metagenome (GOLD analysis project Ga0157363, IMG submission 111477) | Fungus gardens microbial communities from leaf cutter ant in Ribeirão Preto, State of São Paulo, Brazil - Atta sexdens ASBM1 | ecosystem: Host-associated > Fungi > Mycelium > Unclassified ... | reverse complement strand
TCATCTGTATTTTTATTTTCTCACTCAAAACTGTCTATATATAAAATATATATATATATATATATATATATATATATATATATATATATATATATATATATATATATATATATATATATATATATACATATATGTATTTGCAATTTAATATGCGTTAATTTATTAGACATATACATACTTAATATTATAATCGAATTTATTGTTTAACTAAAACTGTAACAATCGTTTCATATATCATATTTCAATTTCATTTTTTCTATTTTCTAGTTTTAAGTATTGTTTATTATAAATATCATATATTGTAACAATCAATTTATTTTGATATGGTCCTAACAGCTGTTAAGAGATTTTTGATAAATAGATTAGTTTTCAAAAAAGAAAAATGAGATTATCACTAATATATCAATCACATTGAGCAATTTCTATATTACAAATTTCAATGGATCATACTTATTTTTAAAAAAAGATAGAACACGAGAACATCCGATATGTATCAACATTTTTAATTTTATTAGATAACTTATGTAATATTATAATTTTGATCCGAAAATCCGATAACTCTTATGTAATATTATAATTTTTTGAATTCGTTTATTCAGAATGACTCGATCGGCATCGAAATGTTTGTTATTGTATTTCTTTATATTTATTTCGAAATATTAAAATGTTTTTAATTTATTTTTAACTCGTAACTCTTCTATTTATTTATACTTCTTTTTATGTAATATTTTTATGTTTATAATGTTATTTTGAAATATGTATTTTATGTTTAATATTTTTTGTATTTATTAAAGTATATTGCAAGGATCGCTGTAAGTATACTGATAAATAATACATTTGAATTTAATGATATAACTAATGATATAACTTATTGACTGTGTTTAGCAGAAGTCAGCGTTTAAGCAGCGCTTTGTGTTGTGCAGCAGTTTCTGCAATTTCTGAAAGCACTTTTTGATACTCTTTGTCTTTATATGTATCAATATATAATCAAGGTGTTACTATATTTTGTAACTTTTCGTGTACATCACGTGGGGCAACAATATTGTACAATATGTCATTGAAGATATAATGTTGTTCATATTCGTGTTCAGTGTTATCTGCTGACTGATGACTGACACGAATAGAATTAATATTTTTATTTAGATCCATTGCAGATTATGTTCGTTATCTTTCAACATGTTTCACTTATTAAGCATACTTTCAATATGGAAAAAATGGCAGCCGCTTAGCAAACATGTTAGAAAAACGCAAACCGCTAGATGGCGTTTAGCAGAGAATCTTACAATAGTTTTTTGCATCAAAGCTATTTTTCCTGCTGAACATAGCCAATTTTGATTGGTCACTCGATTGTCGTGATTACATCCTGCGCATACCCTTATCTTATATCATAAGACCCTTTTCGGAGCTCGTTCTAACTCGAGTGAGGAGAGGCTGGATGGTACCGCAGAACCCTATATCTAGTAGCGCGGGACTAATCTTGAATAGGGGCTAATGCTCCGCCGCGTGATCTTCACGCGACGGCGGTCCGGATTGCACCGGATAAGCCCCAGACGATGTGCCGATTGATTTATAGTTGATTAAATAGTTGAGTAATATTGATTGTGCTTAATTGACTTTCAGTCGACTTTCAAAAATCAACTAATAGTCAGCAATAGTCGGCTACTATAAAGGGACTGTAAAAAAAAAGTCGACATTAAGATTGATTTTTTTAAAAGATACAACCGACACATTCGACATACGTCGCTTTTCATTTACTATTTTGTTCAAACTCAACACTTCACTTTTGCTAGGGAGAAGAATTAGAAGTGTCAAGTGCGATTTTGACGAATTTAATGATATTAGATTGCACACGCAAACCTGTTTCTACCTAATTTTCTTGTTTTTTGATTATCTTTGACTAAAATCTTTTAAAAAATTAGATATTAAAAATTTGCATACACTCACTGCACATATCGCGTTTGTGTTAAATATGTTTCTAAAAGGAAAGCAACTTAAGGCCTAGTTTCATAATTCATAGTTAACTCTTAACCGAGGTTTAACTTATTCCTTATCTCTTTCTAATGCTAGAATTGGAAAGAAATGAAAAATAAGTTAAACTTCGATTAAGAGTTAACCATGAGTTGTGAAACTGGATTTAAGTCAACTGGCAACAGCTGACTGACAGTCGACTTTTCATAGTTCGATTGTAGGTCGACTGGGAAAAGTTGACTGCAAGTCAGAAAACAGTCACTCGTATTATGTGGGTATTGTCATATTTTTTGTCGTAGCACAATTTTTATTAATTTTTTAATTTTTAAGAATAAGTCTAATACTTCATTTTTTTTTCAAATTAAACTTTACTTTTACATTTAGACACGTATGATTATGTATATATATGTATTCATATATATGTAATATATATTTTGTATGTATATATACAAAACGTTATTGCAAAAACTAATTTCTATTACGCTCGCAGCAATCACTCAAGCACGGCAATAGATCTTGACTTGTAGTGGGAATAATTTTGTATAAGTGTATCGTGACTATAACAATAAGTTGAAAACGAATTTTTCTCGAATCTATAATGAACAGAAAAAAAATTTCTTTAAATTAACTTCAATTTAATTATGTAAGAAGTGCTCCCAAGCAGCAAAATAAAACATCTTGATCAAATCAAAGTCAAATCGCCCTAATTAAATGAAAAATTACTAATTTTTGACATAAAAAAATGTCTTAAAAGTCAAATATCGTTTAAAGTCTTGTTTATAGTTTATAGTCTTGTCTTATATATATATCGAAGTTTAAAACAAAATGCTTCCAAAATTCAGTGACTTTAAAATTACACATTACCTTATAAATAACTAAATTTTTATCAAATATGCACCTTCATCGATTTAACTTATAAGTCAAAATTAAAACCTCTGTCTGAAGAAAATGTGACCTGGTTGTATTTATTAATTTCAACTTCATAGGCGATATGCCTATGAAGGCGACTAATTGATCAGAATTATCTAATTTTTGCCTTATTTGTGTTCGACTTGATTAATAGGAAATATTTAAGGCACGAAATAATTCTCGCGGTCGTGCTGGAAGCTAACTATAAAATTAATATTTTCCTACACTGGAAATAACCTATGAGAGAAATTGATTCAAGATTAGGTCCAAGCAAAATTGCCCTGAAAGTTAATTATTGGTCTTGGTCCTTATTGAACATTGCCACCTATTATTATTGTGTTCTATTTACTGTGCAAATTTTATAAGATCTTTGTTCATCACATTAGCTATTCCCTGCTCAATATTGACCAAAGGAGGCTCGAAAGATCGCTCTGTCAGGGAGAACACGTTTTTCTTTCTGCGTTAAGGATCTCTTTCACCAATTCCGATTAACGCTAATCGATAGTTAACTCAATCACCACGATTGCCACTGTGAGAACTAAACACAGGAAAAGAAAAGAGAGATGTTCTGATACATTAAACTGCTATTGGTACTTTTGCGAGTTAATCGCCGATTAATTTAATCAGAAGTTAGTGAAAGAGGCCCTAAGTGATACTGTTGCGTGATCTCTAACATTTTGGTTATGTATCGATTTTATGTATTGCATTGATCCAGAGATTCTTGATTTTGAAATCAATCTAACTTATGAATAGGGAAACTGAACTTGTTAATCAAAATGCCTTATTGATTGACAAGACGCCTTCAAAGTTAACGATTTGGAAGTAAAAATGCCTTGATTAAGGAAATTTGCCTTAAAGTTAAGCATTTGATCTACACAATAAGAAAATTCAATCATATCGAAATTTAGACGAAAATATTAAGTCAATCATCATTACGAGAACAGTTCTGTCCGCCATGATATATTAAAACACTTTTCAAAATTATGCATTATAAAATAAATTGTATCTTTCGGAATAATTAAAAATTGAAAAAACATATCTATTTCACGCTATTTTTAACATAGATGCTAGATAAAAATATTTTATCTACATCTACATTAAAAATAGCGCGAAATAGATATTTTTTTCAATTTTTGTTAAAAGTTTTTTGTAATTTATTAAGATTAAGTTTTGATTAGAATTAGAATATTGTTTATCAAGAAATGTCTAAATTATGATCTGATTCCTTCACACTTAAATGGACTATTTAAGCATGATAATATTTTTTTTATATTCTTGCAAAAGACTGACAATGATCCAGCGTAAAAATGTAAGGGCTATTTTAAGATTGGAATTCAGAGCATGCGTATACACATTTACATTTATAAGAAAAGAAATTTTTAAAACGGCTAAAATCATTCAGACTTATTACCTTTGGATGTAGAAAATTCTTTTTTTGATTTTCAAAAAAGAAAAATTGGTGTTCTGATCGAATGAGAGAAAAAGAATTTATTGAACAAAATCAATTAGTTATATATAAAATAAATCATTAAATCACAAATTCAATCAATTACTTATTCTTGATTGATTTCAATAAATGATTCGCGAGCTATTTAGTCTTCTGAACATACAGAGTTTAGAATAATGCCGTCTAATGAGAATATTCAAGTGTGATGAATGCTCACGTTCTCTGATGAGATTACCGATATTTGTGTATCAGCTAATGACTTTAATTGTGAATCACTTTTAGATAAATTCCATGAGAAATGATTTATCAACTTAAGTGATACAGAGATTCCCCATAAAATAAAATGTTTGCTACAGTTAGGAGAACGGTTCGCTTTACCATTAACTAATGACAAAGATAGGATTTAATAGAATTTATTAAACATATTGAGAACAATGTTGTAGACCATCCGAATAACATTGTCAATTATGTTAGAAACCAGTCTATTCCCATTTTACACAAACTTTTCAATAATAATTTTTTGTTTAATTCTAATAATAGATTACTTTTTAACTGGGTTAAAGTTATCAAAGGATTTATCAGAAAATATTCTAATTTAATTTTCATTAAAGCAAATAAGGGAAATGTTATGGTCATGGACAGAGAGATTTACAATCGAGAAATGAATTTGATGCTTTCAGATATTAATATGTAAAATGATAGAAAGGGATCCTATTAAAGAACAGATTAATGATTTACGCATTCTTCTTTCTAGATGGAAGAAAAAATATATCGAGGGTCACACTTATTGTTCGCTTTTAACAATAGTACGATTTCTAGAGTTTATGGGCTTCCAAAGGTTCATAAGGTTCAAATAATTGAGATTGATTGTTTCTTCAATTAACAAGCCTTTGTACAATCTGTCTTTTTTTCTTCATATAATCATTAAGAAAAGTATTCCAGAGACTCTTAACCAGGTGACAAATAGTTTCCAGTTAGTCAATAAACTGAATGAAAAAAATAGTTTGAGGATAATTATGTATTAGCCTCTCTGGACAATGTTGTTTCGCTCTTTATCAATGTTCCTTGATTTAGCAATAGAAGGAGTTGGAAAAAGATGGAATTTTATTAGTGTTAATACAAAGATTACAAAAGAACAATTTGTTATTATTATTAGATTGATTTTTCATTCCACATTTTTTTTCTTTTAGCGGCAATTTCTATAAACAAACATTCGGGACACCGGGGTCCCTGTCTCCTATCTTGGCTAATATTGTGTTAGAGAATCTTGCATTGGAGAGTCTTCCTATACAGATACCGGTATATTACAGATTAATGACAATTCTTTTGGTTGCTTTGAATGATATTTTGACTGTTTTTAACTCTTTACACACACGATTGCAATTTACCATGGAAATAAACAATTTCAATTCCATTAGTTTTTTTATATGTAACTTTAATTTTAGACAACAATAAGATTATTTTTGACCAATCGTAAACCAATGTTCTCGGCTAGATTTTTAAATTTTCATTCTAATCATCCTGTTTGTCACAAAAGAGGAATAGTGTATGGTATGATAAAATAGTTCTTTTGTCCCATCTACGTTACCATCGGAAAAACTTAATTGAGTCTGTTCATATTTTATTAAATAATAAAAATTAAATATTTTATTAAATTTTATTAAATAAAATTAAATTATTACCTACTTCCTTTCATTTTTTCCAGCTATTAGAATGAGATTGATATTTCATTTTCACATAATTCTAATAACCTTCCATTAAAAAATTGAATAGGACAAATATTTTACAATTGCTTACATAAAATCCATTTCTGAAAATTTTCCTTCAATAGTGTCAACTATAAACTTAAAATCAACCTTTACGATTCCTAATATCTTGAAAATTAAATTCATTAGAGTGGATAAAGATGTTTTGGATTCTTTATACATCAGGATATGGTGTACAAAATTTCATGTCTGGATTGCGATGCGAGTTACATTGGCCGAAAAGATGGTTACATACAAGAGGCACTCTTTTGATATTAATAAAAAACACAAGATCTCCTTCCGTCATTTCAGACCACTGCATTAAGTTCAATCATAATTTTGAATGGAAAGATGTGAAAATATTAGATACTGAACCGTACAATAAGAGATTAATATCTGAAATGGTGCATGTTAAAAAACAATCTCAAGGTTTAAACAAGCAAACCGATATCGAATCTCTATCCGACAGTTATCTTTTTATACTCCAGTCACTATCTCCTTCTTAATATCTGCTAGATACTCCCTCATTTTATTTTTTATTACTTGTTGTCACTCTTTTACCTCTAATTGTCACAAAGTATCAGATTAGATTTATCTTTACCAATGAGAGTACTGGATCTTAAGATATCTCAATTTTTCCGTATTTAAATGTTACTCTTAGATATTATACAATATCTAAGATATTATACTATCAATTAACAGATACTTATTATTTATTATATTTTTTACTTTTGATTGTCCGATTTATATTTTTAACCGTTTCTATACTTTAATCTTTTTATAAACTTTTATCTTAAGACATTTTATATATATACAAGTTTTAATTTTATTCATGTATTTTTTATTACCATTTTCATCAGCTAGACACACTTTTCTATTTTATTTGTTTAACTATCATCATAATGGAAATTTGGTGTATGAGTTGAGAAATTTTGATAGTTTGCGACTTCCATTTATTTTTGTAAATTAAGTTTTAGACAATATTAGTTTGTCAGTTTGAGAATGAAATTCAGTGCGATTGCGTTTTTAAGGTCACTTTATAAGATAGCCGTTTGATGACTACTATGCGCTGTAACGTGTCTATAATTTAGTCCCATCTCCATTGGTTCTAAAGTTGAATATCACATGATATGATGACAAATATAAGTTTGAAAGAAAATTTTCTATACAGATTTGTATTTTACTAAAACCAACCTTCGAAAATAAATAATTTAAACAATTATTAATTAATTGTTAATTATTTAACATTAATATATTCTACACTTAGTACAATAAAAATATATTTTTTATATATATTTTTTAGTAAAAGACAATATGCTCAAATAATTTAAAATAATTAATTTAAAATAATTTAAAATAATAATTTAAAATTAACAATAAAACAGGCTACAAGCTAGATTTTAATGCTGGATTAACTACAAAAACATAAGTTTATTAAAACAAACGTTTCGACCCCTATTGGATAATTCTCAATGTTAAATTTAATACAATTTGAAATCAATGATTCATTTGAAAAACAATAACTTGCCAATACATATGATGATTCAGACGATAAATGTAATAAAATATAAATTCAACATCGTGTATGTACAATTTCATTATGATTGTGAACATTATTTAAGCTATAAAGGTGAAGAAATAGATGATGAATATTCGCACAAGTTAATCAGAATTAGATCAAAATCATGATATTACAGATATTCGATCTTTCTTCTGCTAGGTTTATTTGACCAAATCTGACTTATAGGACTAAGTGCCTGCATTACCTGATTTCGACTGTAAAATGACTTCAACTTTTTTTTCCACTTATTGTTATTTGATGTCGATTCGTGGTAAAAAAAAGGCTTAGTCAAGAAAACTTTTCGACCTAATAGAAAGTTAAAAAGAGATTATTTCGTTCTATTTTACTGCTTGGGCTTTTATGGTGTCTTTCGTTAATTGTCAGAAAGAAATTCTTTTTAAGTTCATTTCGAACAAATTATGCTAATTCATGAAGACGTTAAAATGAATTCTTTTTGAGTTCAATGGATCAATTGTGCTATCTGAGTAATCAGATTAAGTTATTCGCAGTGATTCTTTTTAATTCGTAGCCATTCCGAGTCAATTGAAATCGATTAAAAAATGGCGATATGAAATTTACCGATAAAGTTCGGACACTAGTTTATTCCTGTGTGAGTATCTCCTCCACTCGACTTTCAACTAATTAACTTTCGTTATCTGGAAGCACTGGCGTAAATACATCATCAATCACATAATTAATGTTTCGATAAATCGTTTTCAGTAGCTTAATTGCTTATCGTCTTAGCCGATAATGATGTTTGATTGTGTCCGATTAATTGTGTCCAAAATCAACGTCATTTGTGAGAAGTTTTAATTTATTATTTTTTTCTAAAGAAAAGTGCAGCTAAAAATCATCATTTATAGATGCAAAAAACATGCTGCATTGATAAGCATATTCTTCGTGTAAAAAGTGATTTAAATGATTTATTGAAAGAAGTATAATTTTGATTTGGATGATAAAGAGTATAGATATCAATGCGATAAAAATAATAATCGTTTACATTTTAGTCTAATGACGTGTATTATGTTTTAAAGCTGCGTTAATACACAAGTACATGTATTGACAATTTCAATATTTTAATATCTTTTGATTTCATATTTAAAATAAACATAAAATTTAGCTAATAAAATTATGATCGTCAAATAATATATTAATAAATTAATATATTAATAAATTTGCATTTGAATATAAAAATAGATATTATATTAATTATTATATCACAGCTTAAACTAAAAGAATATATTACATAAATATTGTAAAAAATTATTATATTTTTATATTATTATAATAATAAAAATTTAAAAATGACAATTGCAATGTTTCTGGAATATTACAGGCATATTACTAACATCTTGCAGACATATTGTTATAATTTACATTTTTGTAATACCTCTGCAATGTTACATTGCAATTTGTAACATTGTAGCAATATTGCTGCAATTTTCTGTGCTGTATAGGACAAAACGCGGCGATTACAGGCTGTTCGTCGCAACAATCGTTGTTTATCCATCATTGACAAAAATAGGCGAGTAATTTTCAGATAATTTCTGGGATGTGAATATTTGATTGTGATAAAAGCACTGACGAGATATTATTAAAAACGGTCGACGGTTATGGAAGTTCGCAAAACTGTTAAAATTTAAGTGATTAAGACCCGTTGTATTAACACATTACTTTGATTTTAAACAAGCTAGGCTTAAATCTTTCTCTGTCTCTATCTCTCTTTTGCTTTAAAGCACAGACAAAGAGATTTTAAATCTTGCTTAAAATCAAAGTAATGTTGGCGCAATCGAGCCTAAGAGTAAGAAATGATAATACTAATTTCATGATTTATTAGTTTTATAAATATGTATATATGTTTAAAACTTAATAATACTCAATTTATATTTAAAACTGTGATTTTAATCATCCGAGTTATCATCCGCGTTTGATTATCAATAGAGATGATAACTCCAGAAAAAAAATTGTAATTTTTTTGCAATATATTACAGCATTAAAAGTATGCGTACTTATTTATACAGCATTTATACAATAAAAAAATCACGAATTTAGAAATAAATTTTCGGTAATGTTATTCTGAGGTCCCATTGATAGTCACAAAAATTTGCCTGGGTCTCTAATAGTATCTCGTCAGTGGCGGAAGTAATATTCTTTCACCATGTATTTTGATGTTGAATGCAAGCACTGGCTGGTCTGTATTAATTAATGATGGCCAGCAGCGCTACGCTCAAAGGCCACATTCCTCCAGCACGGTGCAAGAATCGAAAAGTTTTCGTAGATAATGACAGAGAACGCGTATAGTCCCGGAGGAATATGTTTATTCGATGAAAATTGCGCGTTAAACGCATTAAAAGTATTCGCCGCAGGATAGATCGGTATACGAATGAGAAGAAAGTTTTCGCTCACCTGGAGATTTAATTCGATTCACGCGGCTTTATCTCGCCGCGGCACGGCGTGATCGCCTCAGCTTCAGATGCTGGAAATATCCGATTTTAATTCCTAGAACAATTATTCTATCTGCTAAACCATCATCACCATTAGTTTTTAAACGGTCGAAGATTCCGATTTTAATCATTATAAGAACTTTATTTATATGAACTCTATTTATAAGAACTCTAGCGAAGAATGCGTAAGAATCGAAAAGAGGGAAATATTTTTTTTTAGCTGGAAGAGGAGTTTTTTTATTTATTAAAAGAAAGTAAAGAGAATAACATTCTTTTTCGTGAATATGATGTTCTACTGATATTGCTTACGTCGCGCCGCAGCGATTCCCCACGAAACAACACAATACCTGCGGCGCAACGCGACCGGACAAAAGGAACTTTTCGGACTACGCTTGAAGCGATTTTCCCGCTCGAGAAACTTATTATGTTTTCGAAGTTAATTGTATGCAAACCGTTGTACATACCAGGAAGCGTCTCCCTTTTCATTCCTGTCTCGTCCCAGCCGGCTTTTCCCAGTCGCAAGCGATTCAGTTCCCATTATCGTGGAACGTTTGAACGTATAAAGTTCATTTCTCGTACTACAGACTTTTGTATTTTTTAAACTCGGAAGCATTATCGTTAATGAGCAAAATAATCGTTGGAAAAGTGCTGCCGATATGAACCCCGAAAGATGGGGCAACTTCAGGAAATTTTTGCGCAACTAAACTCCTAATGAGCTGGGCGAGCAATATCGAAGAAGAAATTGATCGGTGGAGTGGAAAAGATGGAGACAGCGATTAATCTAATTCTGTCGTTCTATTTATTATGTTTTGCGACAACCTTCAATTATCTGTTCGCTCTCCTTCTTCTCCTTTTTCTTCTTTTTCCTCGACCTTTTTTTTTACACATTTCTTTTCTTTGTGACACATAATTACGCTTGTGTAACAATGCCCGTGTAAACGCGCTGTTACGAACTACGAAATAAATTTCCACTCGTCTATTTTCTCTGAGAAATAAGTTTCCCTACCTCCGCCTTTGTTTCGCCTCTTTCTTCCTTCTCCTCTTTCCCTCTCGTCATCTGGAATCCGTTCAGGTGTTCCCATGTCGTTCTAATTTTATGGAAATAATCTGCGAGAAATCGTGAATGAGATATTTTTCTCATCTCCGGCTTGTCCTTTTTTGTAATTCAACTTTTACAAAAATTTGAATTAATTTAATATTGGAAAGTACTCAAAGGTAGTATTTGGTAGTGTTCTTATTTACTTAAAATAAATAATTGATCACTACCTAGCAAATGAGAAAATTGGATTGAAATGAATTGAAATGGATTCAGATTTTCAGAAATATTGATTCACGAATGTTAAAATGAATGCTATTTAATCCTGAATACATTTTTATTCATTTATAAGAATTGCATGGAGTATGTCTCTATGCCTTTCAATCTAAAAATGATATTAGCTTAATATAAAATTGTCAAAGCTTTTTTAAAAAACGAGCAAATAGTTATATATATTATAGTTAACTAGTAGAAATTCCTCTTTAATTACAATCATATAATGCTAAATTTCAAACGTTTCAAACTTACAAAGTCTTCATCAGTGATAATAAAGAAAATATATTTTTGTAACCCCATCCAATGTCATCGAACTAACATAATTACATAGTAACAGTTATAGCTCTATACTAATCTTATTTAGTTATTTTTAAAATTTTACGGATTAAACTAAGTATCAAATCAGAAGCTTGAAAGTCCTTAATTGTAAAACTGTGATAGACTAATTCATCGGTTGTTATCGAGAATCAGCTCAGTTAACAATTTATAAAACGTCATTCCGATTCTCTTCAATGACTATATCCTACTATATTCTGTACAATTAAATGTCAATTTCAAATTAAAAAATTATATATTTTATTCAGTATTGATGAAATTTATATTTTACTTACGTTAATTATATAGAATAGTCAATTGAATCAATTTCAAACTGAATCCTCATGTATATGTAATAGAACGCTATTGATTGTCAGACGATATGGAATGGACGGAATATTGTGAGTTATAAAGTATATATGTGTCACGAAATAAACAAGTATGTTCTAAATGTTAACAGTTATGCTCACGTATGTCGTCAAGTATGTTAAAATAAGATCTATGCAACAACTCAGTATCTTTCATTAAATTATACCCCTTATTATTTTGCCCCTTAATGTAAATCATTTCAGAAATGTTTCTTTTCCGGAAATTTGTCTCATAATCCAAAATTTCAACATTTTCCCAGTCAAAGCTACGATTGGAGCTAATAATATGTTTTGTGACAACTGAGTGTTTAAACTGATCTTATATTATTACGGTGCTCTTTCACTCTAGTTCGGAGCTGTCTCTTCGTTTGTCCGACATAAGAGACATCACAATCATTGCAATTAATTTACATTGCTATTATTTAGATGTTGGTTTTTATTTTTGTGTGTCTTTATAAATTTGTCTAATTTATGGAGACACTATCGGTACACTATCATCGTTTTTAATTTGTCTATTATTGTATTATTGGTAATCTTATTCGTGATCGATCTAATATAAGGAAATATAATCATGTTTTTAATTGTCACATCTTCGCTTTCGACATTAAAATTATTAGTCTCATCAAATTAGATCCATTAACTGCTAAGTTTTTTATCCGTTTATTAATATGATCGAAAATCATTTTCAGAGGATAATCATTGTTTAATAGAATCTCAATAATAAGTTCTAAGTTCTTTTTGTAAAAAAATAAATTAGACAACAACAACTCTCTATTCACTAATCCGAATATAGTTCCAACTTTATGACAAGTAGGATGATTGGAGAAAAAAGACAAATATCTACCTGAAAATGTTTTCTTGTACCATTCAATAATAATTTGTTATCTTTGATAATAGATGTAGTAAGCAAATTCAAACAAATTCTCCTCAAATTCAACTGTGAGTTTTATTCTGTCATGTTGACTATTAAATGTGTCTACAATGTGAGGATCCATATCAATTGGAGCAATCATAAATATATCTAGTTGTCAATATATCTAGTAGACAGAGATATCACAATTAAGAGAACTCAAAATCTTCTCCTCCAAATCAATCATAACAATATCAGAAAAAATTGATGATAGAGGGGAGCCCATAGGCGTACCATGAGTTTGTTTGTAGATGATTATTTAATCTAATTAAGGACTTTCAAGCTCCTGACTTGATACTTTAATCCGTAAGTTTAATCCGTAAGATCTTAACGCAGGAATAACTAAATAAGATTAGTATAGAGCTATAACTGTTACTATGTAATTATGTTAGTTCGATGACATTGGATGGGGTTACAAAAATATATTTTCTTTATTATCATTGATGAAGACTTTGTAAGTTTGAAACGTTTGAAATTTAGCATTATATGATTGTAATTAAAGAGGAATTTCTATTAGTTAACTATATTTGCTCGTTTTTTTAAAAAAAACTTTGACATTTTAATTTATTTCGTTACATTTACACCAGCCTACTTTTGTATATAATATCTTTTTCTATGCACAACACACACATTGTGAATACTGTTCAATTCAAAATTTTGAATAGGAATGCAGTTTTTCAATTGCATCTAATTGGATCCAATTAAATCTAAAAAAAGTATTCGCTATTTAAAATACGCATTCGGATAGAAAAAAATTTCAATCCATTTTAATCTATTCTCGTTTGCTATTATATGATATCTTTTAGTATTAACCCCAATTAGTATTCGAATGGTATTGATATTTGTGAACTCAAACAACGTTTTCAATTATCATATCTTTAGATAGCTTGTTTATAACAAATATTTTTACATAATTTTAAGTCACAAATTTATTCGTTCAATTTTGACTTCCAAAATGAAAAAAATATTCTCAAACACCCCTTCCTCTTCCTTGCTTAACACAGTTTATACATGTAAAAGTCCTCTAGAGGAGCAATTCAGTATCAGTGGTATACGCTCTTCGCCCTCGATAAAGTTCGTAAAACGTATTATCAAATTTTAGTATCATAGATTATGATACTAAAAATTGCCAACAAACCTTTTGGCACTTCCGCAAAAAATCGTTCAATTAACATTAAAAATCGTTACACTAACTTTAACCAAAGATACATTCAAAGCACGTCATGTATTTAAAATACTTTTATCTGGAGACACGGTAGTGTCTCGGCGCTAAGTAAAGCGCAGCGACACTGACGTGACTACGTAGCTAATGTTCATGATCCGATCGGTCCACGATTTTTTGGTTCTATTTTTCGCTATGTCCACGAATTTCGGCCCGTTAAATAGACAAAGCGAACAATCAATCTATCGACGCTTGTTTCACTATTGAGCAGAAAAACTCGCGACAGGCCGGCGACACGAGACGAGCTAGTGGCGATCTTGTCGTTGAAAACACTTGTGAAAACACTTCCCTCACCTCCATTTCGAGCTCATGCTCGTTTTTTCATGTGTTGCTTTATTGGTAAATAATTTGAAAAGAAAAAGATTTCCTTCTGTTTATTCAATTTTTAATATAGATGCAATAAGCGCTGAAAAGCGCCCATTTTTTACAAATTTTATACTCGCCAATTTTATATAAATAAAGAAATTTTATCCTTATAAATGATCACATGCGTGCACGCAGTATAATTATGGAAATGAAATTATATGATGGTATTTGTTAACTTAGTTACGAAATGATAATGAAAAAGTTATTTATCTCAATTTGTTTATAATTAATATTTAACAAAAGGAATCCAATGGAAATGAAATTATAAGCTGGTATTTGTTAACTAAGCTGAGAAATTATAATGACAAAGTGATTTATTTGTCCTCGATTTTTATTTGTTTATAACTTAATATTTAACGAGAGGAGATCGAATAGAAACAAAATTATAATAGAATTCGTGCGAATTACGGAAATTTTCTATTGTAATTAAACTTTTTTGTTAGAGCATTTATCATTTTGAAGTTATTTCGAGATTCACACTCTTTATATACGTATAATACTTTTAATCATTATATAAAATGAAATAAATGGCAAATTATATCGTAATATGGCAATTACGGATAATGTTAAGATTTTTTCATTTTTAGCACAGTAGTTTTGTATACTGGGTATATATATATATATATATATATATATATATATATATATATATTAGGTGTAGTAAAAAAAAATCCATTATTTTTGCATGAAATTGAATGGAAAAATAATGGATTTCTTTTTACTACACCTAATATATATCCAGATAGCACAAAACAGTTTAAAAACATTCGGAGAGATATCTACAAAAGGATTTATATTATTATGAATATACTCAGACTATTCGAGATACGTACTGCGATATATTATGTACTTACTATTGATGTTCATACGTTGTTCGAACGACATCATGAAAACATCTTGTAGTATATCTATTCGATATCGTCAATATATTATGTGTACGTACTCATAATAAACACAGCTTATTTTATATATTGTTGATTAGGTTAGATTAGGTTATAGATTAGGTTATAGATTAGGTTTTAATAATTTATGCTTTTTTAAAAAAATATTTTAATTATCAAATTTCACACACACACACACACACACACACACACACACACACACACGCGCGCGCGCGCGCGCGCGCGCGCATCCATATACATATAATAGCTGTTGTAATAACATGTACATAATGCATCGCATGGCTTTTCTTTTTTAACATAACGATTCGCTTAGATACTTAAGGGCCGCGTTCAGGAATTACGCCTAAGTAACTGTAAGCTACGATTTATGTTATATATATATTAAAGCAAAAATACACAAGAGTTATCCGTAATTTCTGAACGTGGCCTAGTATTTTAATATTTAATTTTTTAATACCATTTTAAGTGTATATAATTGTCCAAATCATTTTATATTAAATTAACTAAAAAAATTTTTTAAAGTAGCAATTAATTAGAAAAAAATTAAATATATTATAGATACATCTCGTTGCTAAATCAACATTATATATTGCATCATTTCCCATGAAGATACATTGACTTAATCCTTAAATGTTTGCCAATTAATATGATTGAACAATTATACACAATTAATTCAAATGACCTTAAACCTTAATTAATACTATAAAAATTTAAGCTTATACAAATTAACAAGAATAATATTTAAATCAAAAGGAAAGAACTCAAAAAGGTACTAATAATTATATAATACATATATCTAAATTTAAATGTACAAAATGTAATATGTATAGTTATGTACATACAAATGCAGTGCTAATGGTAAATATAATATACAAATCATTTGCAGACTTTATCAAATTATAAAACATATCAAATTATCAAATGAGCAAAAGACAAGCAAGAAAAAATGGAATTACATAATGATGACATTCAGTTTTTAGTTACATATTGTACTGTAACATTTTCAGCTACATTTATTGCTATGTTTTCAGTTGCGTTTACTGTTACGTTTTGAGATCGTCTTTCAATACGTTCTTTTGCATGATCCAGTCATATTTTAATTGGGGCAGAGATTTTCTCGTCTGTTGCATCTGTGTATGAGACTTTCGAATTACATCTAGAAAGAGAAAATATTTTTTATTTTATTATTTTTTTATAAACTGGAAAAAATATCTATAATGCAATTAAAATTAAGAGACTATATATATGCTTCATTTGTAACAAGAAATAGAAAAAAATATTAATATTTATAAATACATTTAATAAATTGAATAAGTAAATACTAGACCCTTATAAATATATGAATTTATAAAGGAATTAATTACTGATAGTTTCACAATTCATGATTAATTCTTAACCGAAATTCAACTTATTCCTTCTCTCTTTTCAATTCTAAGATTAGAAAGAAATGAGAAATAAGTTGAACTTCGAGTTAATCGTGAGTTGTGAAATTAAGCTTTAAGAATAAATGAAAATGGAATTATAAGTATCTTACTTACTCAAAATGACTATATCTCTTGCGAGAAAACTGGTTTCTTTTTTGCTCTACCAACTGTACTTTATAGCAAGTTCATTACATATAACTGCTCTCATTCTTACACAAGTAGCTTTAAATCATCATGTGTTAGATGTGTTGCTTAATCTGCAATTATTTCAAATTAACATTATTTTATTATTTTCGAAATCTATTGTATTAGGTGTACAACTTTGCTTCCGCAGTTTTTTTTCCGAAATTCGAGGCTTTATTGTAAAAAACTGGTTATACATTTATGATTCAAAGTATTGTTCATCGCTGGCCACTACTTTCTCCCATCTTTCGGGTAGCGTACGAATCCCGCGTC
>Ga0157363_1002080_pt1 | contig 17350 bp, 3 predicted proteins | sample AttsexASBM1_FD_111477 | JGI IMG/M metagenome (GOLD analysis project Ga0157363, IMG submission 111477) | Fungus gardens microbial communities from leaf cutter ant in Ribeirão Preto, State of São Paulo, Brazil - Atta sexdens ASBM1 | ecosystem: Host-associated > Fungi > Mycelium > Unclassified ... | reverse complement strand
GGGGAGGGGGAGGAGAGAGAGAGAGAGAGAGAGAGAGAGAGAGAGAGAGAGAGAGAGAGAGGGGGTAGTTTGTAGTTGGAGTTGGAGAATTGCAAAACACTATTTTGAATTTCATAGCGATGGTACAAGGGATTCTGAAATTAATCAGATTCAGTCGCACAATTCTGATTATAGAGTCCGTAATTTGATTTATTTGAGCGTTATCGTCGTGCCATTTATTTTACGATACGGTATACCGCCGGACGCCGTAAACGGGCGAGCGTACTAGATCGGGACGGTGGTACTTCGCGTACTGGAATGAACTTGGCCGACCCTAGCTGGCCCTAGGGTAATTTATCAAATTGCATGCTGGTAATCGTTATTACAGCACGGTTGGCTATTATCGCGACCAAATCTCAATCCGCGTTGCCTTTTAGCAGACCATAATTGGGCCTTTAACGTGTATCGCGTACGCTTGCTAGGAGCTTTTTACGGCGTTTCGTAAGATAATCGATGTGAATGCGCAATATCAACAATGCTGGCTTTGATAAGTTACAGTCTTAATAAAATTATATAGGGGAGTATATCGATTGAGAAGTATGCGTAAAATGGGATAATGTTGCCTCGTATAGAGACAGAGAAAGTTATCAAAGTATTGATGGATGCCAAAGTAAATTATTTATTAAATATTAATACCAATTTTGGTCTTTCATTATTATTTCATTTGGGTTTGCACTGTCATCAACGAAATTAATTGAAGCGATGGAAATCCTTTCCGCCGCGATTTAATACCGTAGAATTATTCTTGTATAAAATTCCTCCTCTCTTTCCTCTCCCCTCTCTCTTTCGTTAATAATTTCTAAACTGAAATATTTCGATTTTCCCAATTTTGATATTTACTGATGTCGTACATACGATAAATAGCGCTGAATAATTCCGCGGATATTTTAATTACGTTACGAGCATATTAATAAACGTTTCCATATCGCCGCAAATATAATAGTTGCAAAAGGGAAACATACCGTAATTAACAGTGTAGCCGGCATTCATAAGCCACCGCGAGTGCGACGTGCAAAGAGTGAGTGCATGGATAGTAGAGGACGAGGATGAGAAGGGATGGGAAAACATTTCACGAAGTTAATGAATTCCCATGGGAATGCCGTAGAACTGGCTTCGGGCCATTAATACGGTCCATTCACAAACACAACTCTTCGCTCTCTCATGCCAGATGCCCTCGTTAAAACTTTCGAAGCGCACGAGTATCTCCATTTCGGGGGCAATGGATGGAGAGGAGCGGGGGTGAAAAAAGAGGAGGTTCCCTTCGCGTAAAAACAAACGGAGAGTGCCTTTAACCAATCCCCATCCTCCCTCAACGCGACGGACAAAATACTGGCCCTTGTGCTGACAAAGCCTTCACGTTTTGGGAAACGTAGGATCTATGTGATGTTCACGAATATTATCCTTGACGAGACTAGATTCATGCCAGGAAATGTTCTATCTGAGTACTAATGAAACATTTAGTAACACAACATTGTGAACATATACGGTTGCCTGCTTACTTGATGAAATCCGATAATACTATCTTTGCTTATTGAGTGTCTTGAACTATTCACTTCGCTACACTGAGAGAAAAATGGTTGGTATTTTATTATATTAACTATATAATAAAATAATTATAATTAATAACTCCATTTTTATAATTATTATTGCTTATATATTTATAATTTACTAAAAAATATATAGCTGATACTGAAAATGATCATAATTATATTTAAATTATAATTTTTTCTCTCAGTACATAATTTGATCAAGTAAAATTGTTAGTGAGAAAAAATCGCAACGGATGCTATAATTTATATAATATAATTTGTATAATTTGTATAATATAATTTGTATCACGCTCTCTGCAATGAAAGAAAAGTTTTTAATATTTGAATATAATTACATAGTAAAATAATTATGGTTGGAAACTTTATTTTTATAGTTATTATTACTGTAATTGTTAATAATAATTACATTTATAGTTTTACCACAAATATATAGTTGGCACCACAAATTATCATTAAATTATTGTAATTGCAACCATTTTTTTATGTGTATAGTTTGAGACAAAATTGTTATAACAGAAAAATATGAAAGCTATTTGTATAATATAATTTATAATATAATTTGTACTATGCTCCATTACTTGATATTTACAGTTGTTTTATTTCAGATAATTAGATTGAGAGATCAAAAGTCACGCGAAATGTTTAAGACATGGAATATTTTCAACGCTCTTCGTATGTATTGCACATTCGAGGAGTCATCTGGTCCGAATTGAGGTGGAAATCTGTCTGGATAAGTTGAACGAAACATGTGCTACTGGAAAATTACCAGCTTGTGATATCCGTTAATTTTACGACGGGAACTAAAATAAATACGTGAAGTTTGTAACATAAATTGCATATGTCTCGCACGTGCTCCTGCCATTATCTTGAGTGGACATTCGAATAATCGGGCAGATACTCGGTACGAAAGCGTTCTAGGAGCTAATTAAATATTTAACTTTGTATCCGCTTCGTTTAGTGTTACGCGAACGTACCCATCTGTATCTTTGACCGAGAGATTAAATCGATAATTTATGAGTTATGCACGAAATATCAGAATGCTGGAATATTTTTTCCATAGAATACATCACACAATCCGTTTGTTTGACTGTACGAAAATTCTGAAATATTGCTTTTGTGTCAAACAACCACTAAGAGAAAAATTTTTGATATTTGTACTCTTTAAATTTTTTAGAGTGAAAATCAAGCCAGTCTTGAAAAAAGAATGAAAACTTTTCACTCTTGAACAAAAGGCAGATTTTCACTCTTTTAGAGTAAGATTTCATTCTTTTGAAGCGAGATTGATTCCAAAAGAATAAAATTTCACTCCTTTTTTTTGAATGAGATTTCCTTCTTTAGTGTAACTTTCACTTCAAAAGAAATCTTACTCCAAAAGAATGAAATTTCACTTCTAAAGAGTGAAAAACTGCCATTATTGTTCAAGAATGAAAATATTTTTACTTTTTTTCAAGAGTGGCTTGATTTTCAATCTTTTGGAGTGAGATTTCATCTCAAAAAATTTAGAGAGAGAGAGAGAGAGAGAGAGAGAGAGAGAGAGAGAGAATAATAATTATACTTACATGATATTGTAATTATAATCAATTTTGGTTACTATAATTATAACATACTCTCTAAATTTCTTAGAGTGAAATCTCACTTTACAAGAGTGATCTTGTGGAATTTAGTATTATTTACCTATTGGTTAGGTTGCATATAAGTTTAAAGAGTTCTTAAACAAAGAAAATTTACAGCAAATATCATAAATCAATTTTTGAGCTAAAACTTTAACTAATGATTAATAACATACTTAATATTTTTGGCCCAGGATGTATTTGTTGATAGAACTACATACATATATATATATATACATATATATATATATACATACATATAATTATTATTAACACTATAATAATTATAATAATTATAATTATAGTAACATGTAATTATAGTTAAAAATATCAAAAATTTTTGTTTTTACAATCAGTGTACATTCTTGTTTGTTTCAATGTAATGACAGGAATAAAACTCTTTAAAGCAATATAGGACGCATATTATGCAACTCTATATACCATGCATGAGAATGTGTATGCTATTAGAATGTTATTAGTATTTATATACTAACATACATACATGTATACATGTGCGTATTTACGTTGAGATAAACGAAGCAATGTTTTTATCCACTGTCTGATATTTCGACGAAAGCGCTTGGCATTATACTTTCATATAGGAAAGTCTACAAGAAAGTCTATATGACATTTATGGAAACATTTGTGGACACGCCATAGAATTTTATTTCAACGGCGCGTACGGCGTGCATACGTTAGGAAACTAAACAAGCTTTGGATAATAGATTCTGCTATGTTGAAAACATTCTTTCGACTTGTTGTTCCCGATTTTATATTCTAGTCAGTTTTCGATGCTATTCAACTCATAGCGTATACTTCGCAATCGTTTGGACGTTGGTATTTTGTGAGAATAAAGAATACTTCATGAATCTAACAAGGAAACGAAGTCGTTTGATGTATCCAACATAAACAAAAATATAATATGATGATGCATGAAATTCAATTCTAAATTCTAAAGAATTCTGAACTTTTAATTCTGACGTTTTATTTTTTACACAATTGGAACTTTTGTATTAAATTTAGTGCATGTCCCAAACGGTCTGTCTAAATTTTTGTGTTAATTTTTATGTTAATTTTTAATGCGAAATGATACAATAAGAAAATGACACAAACATTATGTAGAAATTAATATAAAAAATTTAATACTTTGACACAATTAGAAATAAATTGCAAAAAAAAATTCCTTCAGTAAAATTAACATTTTATAATATGTTAAATTAAAACGTATATTCATTTTGTATTTATTTACCTTTGATTTTACAAAACTACATTATTTTTATGTTCATTTACTCAAACTGTGCTATTTTAATACCAAAAATTAAATATGTTACAATTTAACACAAAATATTCAAATAACATAATTATATTATGTTAAATTAACACTCGGGTATATTAAAATTTTAATACAAAAATTTTAACAAAGATCAGTTTTAATACAAGTACAATGCAAGTTTCAATTCTCTGGAAATCTCGATTTTTTTGTCTTTAATTATTAAATAGTGCACGTAGCAAATTTTTTTATATAGGTCATATCAAAAGGAGTTTAAAATGTCAAGTTTAAAAAGTTGTAATATAGTATTATATTTTTTACATTTTTAACGAAGTTTTTCCAAAGTAGTTACAAGTCCAAAGTAGTCACTGCGTTATTTACAATTAATTACATCCATTACAAAAATTTATTAATCTTTAACCTTCGAATCTTAATCTTCAATCGATAAATCTCAATCGATAAATTATTATTTTCAATTTTCAGTTTACCTCTCATTTTTAATCATTGAATATATAATGCAGAACACGTACGTTTCCGGTACGTAGCACGAGAGAATCTGGCGTACGCACGTTCTTACTTTGTAGGTACTTCGGGAATCTGGAGGAAATAGATTCGTGCGTGATCCATCGGAATGGCGGCTCGCCGTCGAAGAACAGCGCGCCTCGGTTTTCGCCATTCTGACACGTACGTATCATTTCCGTGGTAACGCATCCCGTGACGAGGGATGTCGATAAGTGGATATTGCGAGGAACAGAAGAGAGTAGGAATCGAGGGAGAGGAAAATCTCCTGTGGGAGTACCACGTACGGCGTATCACGTATATCCCTCGGATACCATCGTATACTGTGACGAGTTTTTCCTCGGAATCTATCCTCCTTCGATTCACCATCCTTTCCTACGCCCTTTCCTTACAGTGAGGTCGGATTAACGATTGAATCGCGTCTCGTCGATCATTGCCCGGGATTTCTACTCTCTCTTTCTTTCTTTCTCCCGTTGTTTTGTAGCCCGTCAGCACGTCGATCGATGGTCGGAAAGGCAGTATAGTGACGCAGTATAAATGGCGCAATAATCTATCGCAATCTGGCAAATCACTTATCGCGAAGTTAAATTCGATAAAAAGCCATACTTTGGAAAAAGATATATTCTTTGCTACGATAGTACTTGTTTTAGATACGAACATATTGATGTTAATCAATAATATCTATTTATTCTGAAAAGCGATTGTCTTGTAATACGGGAAATGTATTAAGTAAATTGATATTGTCAATTTTATGCCTTAATTTTTATCTCTTCCCTTTGACTAATGCTTTTTTAATCTCCTTTAATGTTCATGTTTAATCAAACGAACGGAATAAACTCTCTTTTGTGTGACTTTATATTTTGCTTAACGCAGAATCGATATTACAAGTGGACAGGCTCATCGCATCGTTAGTGAATTATACGTCCGCATGAAGCGGTCCTAACGATGACAGCATCGTTAATGGATCCTTATTCGAGTTCTGTTTTAGAACGATATGTCGTGCTGACCCATTCACTCCGCATCACATGTGTATTTCGACACGAACACGCACACGCTCGTACATGAATGCTAGGATGAAGGGATAATGGAGTATTCGAGATTTAAATTCTGCCAGGCTATAACGAGGGGAACGCTTATTACACTCCACGACGGATCGGAAAAAGAGTAAAAAGCGTTATATATTTTGCAGTACGCAAAAAAGGTGAATAATTTTACTGAACTCCGAGAAATTGCGGTTAATATCGTTGATAAATAACTTAACAGGCTTTATGGCAGATTAAGGCAGGGATATGTACGTTGTGGTAACGGACATGAGATATAACTTGTAAAAATATTGTAATCTCTTTCTCTCTTTAAAAAAAAAAATACATGTTTTATACAACGTAAATTGAGTAAAGTTTTTGATCAAACTTGTCGAGAATTTAATGTGATGTATCGAGGTACTTTTAACCCTTTGAGGACGGAAGCTTTTTAACTTTCAAAGTAATTTATGAAAGACCTTGTTTTCTTCTAAAGTGTTTTTGGGGTCGCTGAATTCAATTGGCCTCAGAATTATAAAATTTTGTAATGATAGATCTAATATACATACCGATTATGAATTTCAAAAACTAATCCAATTATTATGTAACTCGGGTTTTAGGGAGTTCTTAAAATTGTTGAATTTGGAAATATTAAAACTCAAAAGAGTAGTAATCTCCAAGGAAAGAAGAATTGTATCATAGAGTTCACCTAAACAAATAACGAAGAAGTTTCCATTTCATATAAAATCTTCTATTATTCATTCTTCAGTTATCGCTTATATAACGATATATATAATAATATTCGAATAGAGTTCTCTATGATGAATGCCTATGATGAATGCCTATTAATTTATGACATTTCAAGACTATACTTTAAGACTGTCTTAAATACAAAACTGAACTATGAATATCAAGAAAATTGAATACTGGCCTCTGATTGGTTCATCTTGAGATTGTACTTAAAACAATCTTAAATATAGGAATCGACTATGAATAATATTAATATTTAGAGTAATCTTTATCTGACATTTATAGTAATAAGTAAAAAATCATATTTTTTGAGTTGTGTTACTTTTGAAGTAAGAAAATGATAACTTTTGGAAAACACTTCGTTAGAAAATGAACGTAACTAAGTGCAACTTGAGTATATAGGTATCTCAAGATTTCCCTTTCAATTCGCAATAAAACGGTGCATTGTTTCGTTTATCAGAAAGGAAGTGACGGCGGATTCAACCTCGTCGCTTTACGAACGCGGAAGAGAGCAAAATTAAGCGATCGAGAACGGCGATTCCCGTTCCATTGCAATGACATTGCGGAAGTGAAGTACAAGAGAATGATTCGTTTTGCGCAAAAGGAATAAAACAAGACATATATAGCCTCATTCTTACGGTAGGTCGGAATCAATGCCGCGATAGCCGTGCGCGACCGGAAAATCGATGGTCAGCGGATACGCGCGGCATAAATCTTTCACGCATTGTGTTTTTTTTTCTTCTTCTTTTTCTTTTTTTCTTTTTTTTCCACTGTCCACCCACCGGTTGCGCGTTTCCTATCGGGCGTTTTCCGGTCGCTCTTTTCCCCGGTGCGCGAGTATGCGCGGCCTTATCGGCATTTCCGTAAAAATTCATTGCTCGTACGAGTCTCGATAAGCAACGCGAGATCGGTCAAGGATACAAGTTTGCGAGCCCCGCCAGATTTTTGTGGGTCTGAACCACATTGAGAACCACTATCTCTTTTTTCTATGTCGCGTAGCGAGCTTTTGCGAAACGATTTCAACTTCGATTGTCAATTTGGAGCTTCCGATGTGAGTATCGGAAACAGATTTTTGTCGACTCTCTTGCGATCATGCTGCTGCATGTAAAATGTAGATGTTCATTTAGCATCTCGTTTTGCTTCCAAAATGCACATCGTCTAGCTCCTTTAAACATTCAGTGAATGGCATTGCAGTTTCCTCGCAAAATGAGTTTCAGAATAACGAAAATAAAGGGAAGCTATGCTTTAACGTCATTCAATGTGATTGCATTATTGTGTATCTATTACCGTACAGTGCGTACAATCATCTTTCTTTCAAAATACAGCCGTTGTAGAATTTTGAGAATTAACCCTCCAGAATTGACGGTGGATCTATTCAACCCATTACAACTCTCTTTGTCAAAAATGTTAAACAATTCAATTTTTTTTATATTACACCTGCAAAAAAATTTGGAATAGTATTATTAAAATATACTTTGTCTTTATTCTTTTTTATGCAAGTTTATATCATTTTGGTTCTTTGGAATTAATTAGTGCCTTTTAATTAATATAAATTAACCCTTCGTCTGCAATCATATTTTCATTCATTCCATTTGCAATCTGGATTTATTTTGTCCAGCCAAAGTTTTTTTTTATTGTTCTAGCTTTTAAAAAATGTGGAAAAATTTAGGGTCACTTTTCAACGTTCCTATAATATTATCAAATAGATGTTATAAGATATTTCAAAAGCAGAAAACAGACACCGTCCTTCTTTGTTTCGAAAAATGAAATTTCGTACTTGCACTCAAATTGCAGACGGAGGTTAAGAGATGTAAGAATATAGGTTTCCACTCTTACCACATTTCATTAAAAAATATAGTCCTCAAGATGAGAAAATTCAAATATTTTAATGTAGATGTGGCATTGAGTTTAACACTTTATTTACGAGAAACAAAGTTTTTGTGTGTGAGACATATTTCTAATACTAGTAGAGAGACACTTACTAACACTAGTAGAGAGACATGCATAGATGTTATTACAACACATATGCCACCTTGGACAGGGTTGGAAAATTACTTTATGAAAGTAACTTGTTACCGTTCTTTTTTCTGAAATTTATTATCATTCTTTTTTCAGTAACTTATTACTGTTACTGCTTTTTAAAAGTAAGTTTTCATTGTTAATAAAAAAATAACAATTTCTGTTATTTTTTCATTGAATTTTGATGATCCCTTTTTTAGACATCTATTTGTCTTGGTTAATTGATCAGTTTCAACTACGTGATTTGTAGTCACATGATGTGATTGGATCAAATATAATATTTTCTTCTTTTGAAACTCGTTTATGCACGTTCCATATATACGTTCATTTGTTATTGAAAAAATGTAATCGCAACGGTGATAATGTTACAAGTAACGAATTATTTTCCAATCCTACTCCTTGTATTTAACTGTGAAATATCCTCACAAAAAGGCCAGTAATTTCATGTAAGAGATGAAAATATCTATATTCTTACAGCATGGTTAAGACCCAGCTTTAGTAACTGTGTCACAATATTTTGGCGTCAACTCCATAATATTAAAGCTGTATGCGTTTCATATTTCATATTTCACATTCTATTATGTCTTTGTTGTACTTTGTTTGTTTAATTTTCACTTTGCTACACTCGAATGTAACTTTCCGTCATTTTATATGAGTATTTTATACGATGGAATTAAAGCGGAACACGATTCGAGGAAGTTTATTAAACTCTTCTGCGAGATCCTCTTCGCAATCAGTGTTTTCTTTCCTTTCACGGTAAATTGCTGATTCCTAGAAGCAAAGTCGCGCGGCTGAAAGTACTGCATAGGCGAAGTTACGAGGCCAGTTGCAATGAAGTTAACATAAATACTCGCTGAGCTACGGGAAGTATATTTGCATAACAAGAACTTTTGGAATTGAGTGTCGAGGAAATTTTCAAGGGGAGCTACGGCGAAGCATCTTTCCAATATTGAATAAGTGCGAGGTTACTGATGAGTTGTGAAATGTTATTTGATCCTATTGTTATTGTGAGTTTTAATATTTTTCTATTTAACTCGCATTATCTGTAATTCACAATAGTTTGTTGCTCATTGTGTAAATTGCACATGATATTTTCAGCTTCTTTTGAATTATTAGAATTATATTTAATAACACTGAATAACAAATTTTAAGCAATAAATTTTCAATAAGTAATAGGTTCTTATAAGGCTTTCTACACTAAAAAATAATATGCTTTCTAAAGAATTTCATCACCTTTCAATTTTTAGAAATTTCGGTTTAAATTTCTATATAATAATACAAAAATTTATAACGTATACGTAAATATATGTAAAGTTATAAGAAATTTAAATAATTTTTAATAATACATGAAAATGATTATACAAAAAATGGTATGAAATCTTTTTTATTATTTATAATTTTAAATAATATGAAAATAATAAAATTTATTGGCAATATTTGGTCAAAAAATTACATTGATTTATAAAGTTTTTATTTTCAATATTTAAATAATAATTCTTATGTATTTTATTCTGTAAAATAAAAGAAATAATTGTGAATTGTTTAAATTTATAAAGGTTTTAAAAAATAAAGTCCTTGATTTTTCAAAATCTGTGAATGATCAAACTTTTTTATTCATGGAAAAAACGACCAAAAATCATCCGATACATTTTTTGGTTAATAAAAACTATGATATAATTATGATAACCGTAGATTGTTATGTAATAGCTATTAAGATATGTCTCTCTTACGATTGTCACTAAATCGGTGGGCGAAAATTTTCATTATTTTCCAGTTGTGGCAACGACCGTAGCGTTTTTTCTGTGTTCTTATATTCTTTTTTAACGGTTAAAAATACCTTGTAAATGAGTGTAACCGGTTTGTATTTATTGATTGACGTTTCTATTTAATGAATCCACATTTAATATGATACAGCAAAATATAGAAAATTTAATGGAATTTCAAAATTATCGTATTTTTTTAAACTCGAGTCATCAAACATAGATCTTTTTCTCAATATTATGCTTTGGCCTCTACATATTATTCTTTGAGAGCTCGGGGACGAAGCTCTCTGAGAAGAACGGATCTCACTTCCCGTCTTCGAGTGAATTGATTATCGCACCACAGTTTCCCGGACGTAAACCGAGTAAATGTTCCGCGAACAGTCGAGAAGAAGGACAGCTGTACGTTTACTCGAAATGTTCAACGAGACGCGAGAGGAGCTCGTTTCCAAAATCTATCAGACGTTCAGATTGGAATCTCGTGGTAATCTCGCGGCTTTTCCCCGTAATGTGTGTATTTCGCGTGTTGCAGCAGACATTTCTGTCGGATAGATAACGCTTTAACTTCCATATAATCTTCAATATTCTGAAAATGGCATTGCATACAGTATTCTGAAATGGCATTGGATACAGGAACGGTATTTATATTGAATTATAATTATTTGTTAATTATAGTTATTACTGCTAGTTAGTAATAATGTAACTAAATAATTCCATCAACAATGTATGTATATAATGTTGTACATAATTGATATCGAAAAAACTAGAAATTATAGTTATTATTATCATAAAGATAATTGCAATTACTATAATTTAGCTGTAATTTATAATAATTGTCATTTTTATAATATAATTGTCTAAGACATCGCCCACGCTCGAAAGTCCTTGCTGAAACTATATTTTTTGTAATAAATTATTTACAAGTTAAAAGATACTAGTAGTATCAAATTGATCATTAATTTAATTTGTGAGATTATTATTAGTTTCAGTTGATTATATTGCAAATTTGAAAGTAATCGACTTGTAATTGTATATCTGAAATAAATCTATTTAAAATGCATGTAGAAAAAATATTACTCCAACATTTAACTTCCATCGTAGTTGATGTTTCTCTTATTTGATTAATGAAAGATTAACCAAATATTTGATTGCAATTATTTGCATCAAAGCATTTTGTCATTTATTAATTATTTATATTTGTTTTTAGATTTAGTATCATCTAGATTTGATTATTATTACTATTTTTTAATTATTATATTTTTTTCAATGTGTATATTAATATATGAATATTAATTAAGCATTCTCATTAGCGACGATTTGTTTACGCGATTTTCGCATTACATACAATACAACTATTATATATCTATATCTATATATATTTACATATATATATATATATATATATATACATATATACATATAATGTATTATCGGCAGCTTGAACAAGAAATGTGCGCAATGGGCAACGCCCGATGGTGAATGCGATCGCTAAATACAATACTGATATTCAGGTGATTGTATTTATATCAAACACGCATCGGCCGAAGACAATACACGGATGAGACGCACACGTGGATCATTAGTAGTCGCGCGGGAATTGCGAATGGCGATAATAATCGGCGCACGTGCGTAGGTGAGTCAATGCAATAATCAGACTGGGTCTTCCTTCCGCGTTAACGATGCTCGAGATCCGTGATTTCGTGTTTACTTCCGGTCACGTGCGCTGGATCGCGGAATTTGCCTTCTCCCCGGGCACATGCGTAGCGAGTTCCTAGTGTACGCGTGTGCCATCGCTTTGCGTGTGTCCACAAGGAAACACACACGCTGACCATTATGCCGGCAGCTACGTGACAAGGCTACGAGACGATGAGTCTGTATACGTGGGTGCCGCGTGTGCTTGTATGCGTTTGTATACACCAGTTCGCTCTCCACAACGGGGAATATCGCCGTGCAATATTGAGTGAATCTAATGAGGGGTATGCTCCCGTGCCGGTATTAATACTGCTAATCCAATTAGTTGATAATCTGCAGTGCTCAAATGTGACCGGGACTATTAATAGGAATTGGTTAACATGTCGAAGCGAAGAGTATTAGACCCGCTGGATTACCGCTTAGACGAACCGATGTGATCCTGTGGGTAATGAGGAGGGTGTAGAGAAAACGGAGTCTTAAGTCTTGTATCCACGTGTTAGAAATTGCTCCGAGATCTCAGCTGGGGAAAGAATTAACAAATCACACTTGAACAATCCGGCCAATTAACTAATAACAATTGAAGCAAACTTTCAAAATGTGTTTTTTTTTTCAAAAATTTCATTTTTTTAGTTAGAAATGACGTAGTGTTTAGTATTGAAAAATTCATATTATAAATTATTGTGGGATGTTCAGAAAGCATTTTTTCATCGCTAATTTACACGTATATGTTGAAAAAAAACCTGGATATTCAAAGTGCATCAATATGTCCTTTAACTAACTTAAAAAAAGAGACAAACAAAATGCATTTGTTTAACATTTTTAGCAATTATTTAGCAATTCTGTTTAACATTTCACATCCTACTGATTGATATATTATCATTTTTTGTAAAATGTGTAATTTTTTGTGATTTTTCTTTTCTTTTCTGAATATTAATATAAATTTGGACAAAACGCATTTCAAAAATCTGCTCTTTAATCTGCTCTTTAGTCTCTTTCCGTTCGAGATCTCGGAATGATTTCTAACATCATAAACACAAGATTTTATATGACTTGTTGATCTAACTTTAAATTAGTTTTAAAAAGATTAAAGCATAACTGACAACGATTTCGTAACGATGTGAATAAAAATTTTATTAACTTCATTTCAATTTTTTTTGAGTATCATTATTGTGATAATGTTCGGTTTCAGTGACTACGTTTCCATTTCTAAATACAATATAAATTAATTTAAATCCCGGTTTAATTTATTCTTTATTTTCTTTCTAAAGAAAATTATTTTTCTTTAAGAAATGGACATAAGAGATTAATAAATATTATTAGTTTTTTGTTAAGTTGAAAAATAGTTTTTTCTTTTTTGAAAAACTTAACTTTTTGAGTTGCACTTTTGAAGCAAGAAGACGATATATTATCAAAGAAAAGGCAATCTTTAAAAGCAATTTATTTTATTTGCAATAATCTAAATCTTTGCGAAAATTGCAAAATTTCAAAAATTTTAAAGAATTAATTACAAATTTTATTAACACTTGATTTTATTATTTCAAGAAAAGTTTATAGAATTATAAATAGATAAATAAAATTCCATCGAAATATATATATATATATATCGCATAATTTCTTCCCCTTTTAGATTGTAATAGAGTTTACAGAATAGATTATGATAAATGAGTAAAGTGAAATGTAATATGTGAAATATTGACTTTATGTTAAAATAAAATTCGTCATCCTGAATTAATTCTTGTAGTATTCTATAATTGTATTACCTTTGTAATTGTATACTATTGTCATGAGGATCTCGATCCTACGAGGTATTTATTGCAACAGTATCATGTAATATGAATGTTCATTAGAGCTAATTTATCGTTATATTGAATCATTTAGTTGCTAAATTGTCAGTAATGTAGATTATTTGGAATAGTGTACGCTGAAATATTTATAATGTGGCTACACACAATAGTTAGATTGGAAACCGATTGAAATTAAATCCATATTGCCTTGCGTAACAGTTACACAAGTTGGATGAATTGCATATCGTATGATGATATTATCATCTCATTAAAAGTAATTACAAATTTTTTTGAATATTATGTTTTGTATTTTAGATGTGACAGGTAACACATTGCTGAATTAATCTGCACGATCTTTGATAATCAGATAATTCTGTTATGTGCGAATTGAATTCTCTCTCTCTCTCTCTCTCTCTCTCTCTCTCTCTCTCTCGGTACATTGCTGTCTATTCAGCTGTATTCGAATTAATCAAATCTTTTACTTTATGTCTATCGAATCGAGAAAGCGAGTCCGATTTCCTGTCCCTGATGAATATCATGACGTCGCGATCTCGCGGACAGCAAGATATTAATAATTTCATTTCCCGTCCAATCAAGCCCCAATACTTTTTCTTCCTCAATATCGCGCTATTTGTCATCGGGTTCTGTAATAGAAATTAAGGAGGAAACTTACTGTAGCGAGACTACAGAAACGATAGCGGTGTTCAATCGATCGATCGGTCAGACACGTAATCAACTTCGAGGAAAACAAGAAAATGCGGCTATTCGATACCGAATAAATTGTTTTCTAGTTGTCCCCGTGTAGATTGCTTTTGTCCCTCGTACGGAGGTGCGCCGTATTTTCTGATAAGAAGATTAACTGTCCTTTACATTCATTCCGGCCTCCATTAAATCGAATTCATGGACATACGAAAAATCGAACATACATTTGTTTTCTTTCTGTTTTATTTAAGACCTATATTCAGTTTCTTAAATCGGACATAATCGAGAAAAAGTAAATGTTAAATGTATGCGACATTTTTACTTGAAAGGAACTGTTTTGCTAGAATATCTAAAAATTTAGCTAAATACAAATCTAAAAATAATTTTGTTGAACTAGCAAAATAATTGTATAGGACGCTAAAAACAATTTTTTATTTCGATGCGCAATTTAAAGAACTCTATATATATATATATATATATAAATTCATATATAGAATTATATACAAGCACTTAAGACCCATTGCTTTAAACTGTTAAAGGCATTGATCTTCTATTGGTTGTATAGATACTCACATGTACGATTCTATAAGATTCTTAATTTAATAAAAATAATTTTGTTTTCTAACAAAATAATTACATAAAACGCTTAAACATTATGGATGTCTATCTTGAGCATCTTTCATAATTATTTTCATAATTATTTTGATGATATAAAATTATTTCTATAAAATTATTTCAGATTTAAAATATTTTCATTTAGCTAAATTTGTAGATGCTGCAGCAAAATTATTCTCTTATCATGTGTTGATTAAATTGTATTGAAGAAAATTATTACACATAGAATTATTTAAGCTAAAACTAAACGATCCGACTTGATTATTCTTGATTTGTCGTGTGTTCACATTATGGTCTAAAAAGATATTATATTTAAAAAGATATTATATTTATAAGTTATGTTAACCTAATAGTTTACTTTATTGGTATAAGTATTATATTATTATATAATAAATTCTAAATTTAAATGTACAGATCTAAATAAAATAACGTAATAATTAGGAGAAACGAGGCCAATATAAAAACAGTGTTCTTTTAATTATAATATTATATATTTTTACAAATATATTTTGTGCGGATTTCGACTTAACTAAGTTCTCATCAAAAATCAGATTTATATGATACATATACAGTACTAAATACAACTAATATTAATAGATCTTTGAAAATTGCCAGTATAATCACACAACATGCAATTATTGCATTTGCATAACATATCTCAAGTTGCATGCGTTTTTTTTCCTACTTCTTCTTTGGCTAGTTCAAAATTGAGTTTTCCCACATTAAACTTTCGCGGTTTAAACGTAGGCGGTTCAAAAACAGTATGATGTTTTTTGAAACTTTTTACACAAACATCAATAGCAACTTTTACGACGTTGAGTTTTAACTTTGACGTTTGCTAATGAACCTAAAAACGTCAAAGAAAAACTAACATGCATCGTGCAAGCGAAGTACCAGACGTGTAAGAAATCGGAGTAAACGGTAAAGGGCGCGGTACAAAAAAGGAAAAAGGAAATGGCAAGATGAGTCAAGAGGAAGGTGGAGGAAAAAGTACTTACATAGCTTGCCTTATGCGCATTGCGCGATTCTTCTTATTCGCTTTATTTCCCTTGCTGTGCGAAAGAGTGTCGTAGCTTAGGCGGGAAAACGAAACGCGCTTTTTCGCGAAAGCGTTTCGAATTTTCCCTATCAATGAAAACACGATCAAAGCTGTCCCTCAGCAAAGAGGTCTCTCGAGATCACCATCCTTACCATTCGATATTTTCCGTGCTCTTTCCGCTTGCACGATTCACGATTCCCTTTCCGCCTCTCTCTGTCTCTGAGAGCTCGTCTCTTCTCGTCTTTCGATAATGAATTTCGAATATTCGTTTTCTCTCCTCTTTCTTCTCGTTTATGATCATTCGAGAGACACACACAACGTAACAAACCGAGACTGCTGTCGTCATCCACCGAGGCAGAATGATATCGATCAAATCGAAGTGTCCGGCTCTCGCTTGCGAGTACATTTTTCTTAAAAAGATTACATTTCAAGTTTGTTTTTTATTTCTATACTAGAATTTTCTTTCTCGCTTTCACTAAATTTCAGTATACATATATATATATGTACTAAATAAATGTATTAAATTTTACTAAATATTTGAATAGTACTGAATATTTATTAAATGTAAATATATTTATATTTAATACAAGAACCATGAATTTGTGATTTAATTATTATTTTTTATGTCGAGTATCTAAATATTTATTAAGATTTAGTAATTTTTTTTGTAGTACCGATTTCATTTAAATACAGAAAGTGTTCACTGATTTAACTAAATACCAGATCTTCCATTGGACGCACTCTTTCTGGACGTTGCACCATGTTCCTACAAAAGAATGGGAACATTTCGCGGTGCTTGGCGCTAAAAAATTTCAGGATGCTGGACGATACTAAATAAACGGAAATCATGTAACAGAGATAGGAATAATGAGATAGGAACTACAATCGATAATGCTCGTTGCCTCCAAACTATCTAGGTCGTAAAACTGGGTCAACCGTTTTATCCTCTTGCTCGTTGTATCGAGTTACTATCGTGTTTATC
>Ga0157363_1002079_pt1 | contig 17352 bp, 22 predicted proteins | sample AttsexASBM1_FD_111477 | JGI IMG/M metagenome (GOLD analysis project Ga0157363, IMG submission 111477) | Fungus gardens microbial communities from leaf cutter ant in Ribeirão Preto, State of São Paulo, Brazil - Atta sexdens ASBM1 | ecosystem: Host-associated > Fungi > Mycelium > Unclassified ... | reverse complement strand
GCAATTACTGCCTCGAATGATCGATGAATTTTGATAGACACTCCGAAACGCCGCTTGACACTTCCACCCTCCTGAGTAGGGTTCCTTTCCAAGACAGAGTGGAGAGTGAAGGAATCCTTCAAGACGAGGATGAAGGGGACATGGAAAGTGAGGCCAGCGAGACCCACACCAAGAACACAAGTTGCGATAGGCCTCGACATACTAGTATGATAAGATGAGAAAGTTCTCCAGTAACATAAAAATACCCAGAGTCACGTGTAGTCGATGAGGTAAATTTAGCTACAGTTGAACTAGAAGTTTAGGCGTCATTTAAGGCCAGCCGCATTACGAACCGTGTACGATCCCGATGCACATACCTGTAGCTACTGCTCTGCTGCTCAACACCGCCCTTCTATCTCTCGCCCAGCTCCCCTTGCCAAACCCTCCGTATTTACCCCCCAATGCATCCTTTGGCGCCGTTCCATCTCTTGGTGGTTATCCCAACCAACAGTGGACCAACTTATTGGGCGACCTACTCTATTTCTATGAGGCGCAGCGCAGCGGAAATATCCCTAGCTCACACCGCGTTTCGTGGCGCAACTCGAGTGCGCTAGACGATGGTAAGGACGCTGGTCTTGATCTAACTGGTAAGTACCCTTTCTGGATGTCAACATGATACACGCTGGAGGCGATTCTTTTAGGTGGATATTATGATGCAGGAGGTAAAGTCGAATTGATCTCCCCCTCATCTTCCTCATTTATGTCTTGAGAATAGACTATATAAAAGCGACATTTCCTCTTGTACGCATCACCTCTAAATACCCCATTGATCACCTCATTTAAGACTTTATGCAGAGCTTTACTCTTATGTCCACTTGCTGGGGGGCTACAGACTTCGGCAAAGGTCAGTGGGCAGCCTTGCGTCTAGAATAAGGCTTGAACTTTATCTTAGGGTATGATCTCGCAAATCAGACTGCTTATCTAGATGATATGTTGCGTTGGGGCCTTGATTGGCTCATAAAAGTATGTGTCATCTTCGTTCCACTAGATGTTGTTAAAAAGTAATGTTTCTAGGCGCACCCGAATGACAACACCTTATTCGTTCTGGTTGATGCTCGTGAGCACATGAGCCTACTCTAGGTTTCTTGAGCTAGTTAACCTTATCTGTGCTGCTAGCTTCTCATGATGACGATTACTGGGGCGGTGATCGTGACATACCAGAACCTCGGACCTCGTACCAGATCAACAGCACGAATCCAGGGACGGACGTTGCTGCAGGTGCAGCGGCTGCCTTTGCTGCATGCTCGATTCTATATCGTGACAAGGGCTTCAATGGCACTCTTTCGGGCCCTGCGACTCTTACCAATACCACATACGCAGACATTCTCTTGACTCATGCCAAGTCTCTGTATTCCCTCGCCCTCAACACAAACGGGGGCCGCGAGGCCTACCAGAAATCAGTTCCCGTTATCTCTCAGAGTTATGGTTCATCAGGTTACGGGGATGACCTATCCATCGCAGCCCTTTTCTTGGCTTGGGCGACAGACTCTCAGGACTTGCACGATCAAGCAGTAGCACATTGGATGAAATACCAAGTGGATAGCGAAAGCCGTGTCTTCAATTGGGATTCAAAAGGGCCTGGGATTCCGATTTTGTTCACCCAGGTTTTAAGGAGTTCTGGATCTATCGCTGGAAATCTGTCCAACTGGCAAAACAAAGCCGAGGATTACTTGGATGAAATTATCGAGGACCGTGGTCAGGGGAGGATGACCAGAGGTTCGTCCCCCCTTATTCTGCCTGAGTGTATGTTACCTAAAATTGGAGCAGGCGGACTGTTATACTATAATGGTGACTCTGATGAAGCTTGTCTGAATCCAGCTCTCAATGCCGCCATGCTTTTTACACGGTATGCCCCCTATGCCTCTGGCATCGACAAACAAGTCGCATACCTGGTGAGTAACCTCTCTTCTTGAACCCAGAGATTTAACTTTGAAAATAAAAATAGCAATTCGCCCAGTCCCAGCTCAACTATGCTCTCGGAAACAATTCAATGTCAGGTAGGCTTCTACAAGCTTGACCACTAGGCCCATGACTTACTGCAGAAATTATCACTGTTCTACTTCAGTTCCGTATGTCGTTGGTGTCAACCCGAATTCCCCCTCCAATCCCCACTCCGCGATGGCTAGTGGAGGGACAGATGTTGGTGCTATTGACACTGATCCTGTAAACACTACCTATATCCTCTATGGAGCCGTCGTAGGCGGTCCCGACGTGAACGACAATTTCTTTGACATCCGCAGCGACTGGCCTCAAACAGAGGTATGCTATTCAGACTTATTTGATCGCGATTCGCTTCCTGAATTTGTTTCTTAAGGTGGCATTGGATTACAATGCGCCACTCCTGGCATTAGCCGCTTACAGTGTCATCCAAACCACGGTGGATCCGTTCTACACTGGTCTTGAAGACGGTGCTTATGAGAAGGTCAAACCCAAGGGCCGACCTTGCGATGCTGTATTCAATGATGGATGTCCTTCACCGAGACTCAGTCCAGGAGCCCGTGTCGCAATGGCCCTGGGGATTACCATCGTTGGTGTGATCCTCCTGGGTATGGCAGTGTATTGGTACCTGCTGGGACAGAAGTACAGGAAGATCAAGATCCCGTTCTGAAGATTCAAATGTCTCTTTCTACTCTCGTCCAGCTTTGCAAATGTTCCTATACGATTGATACTTTATACCATTGATGACCACATGTATGTATATACCTGGTTTTACCCCATCACCTATCTTGATATTGCGTTGCTCATAATTATAGTTTGAGTTGAAATTTACAAGGAACTCGGATGTATGATTGGTAGATATCGGAGTAAATATTCCAGTATGATTTCCAATGAATGTAATGATCATCAATAGACCTAGGAAGGGAGCCATTGAGCTGAGAAAAATATTTTAGACGCATTTTACTGCCACTGACCTCTAGAACGTAGCGCTCTTCCTCCTTTAGGCTTTCCAGGTACTCACCCGCAGTCGCTACATCATAATTTTTGGACTTGCCAAGTGCAGCTACCAGTGCCTCATAAACATCCGGAACTGGCCATGTTGGTCCACAGAGATAGAAAACACCTTTCTCATCATGCAACATTTTCGCCAGTGTCTCCGAGTCCTCCAGCATCTTGTGTTGAATGTACACCTTTTTCGGGCCATCACGCGAAAATGCCAATCCAGCATGAGTGATGAGGTTATCCAAAATCCACGCCTCAATTTCTTCACCATAGAGGTACTCCTGCGATTGATGCCGCGAACCAAAGTAATAGTAGACGGGACCAACCTCCTCACCTTGCTCCCTGCGCCATGAAAGATACTGAAGGAAAGCACGGAAGGGAGCGGCACCGGTACCAAGGCCAGCCATTATAAGGGGCTGCTTAAGACTAGCTGGCAACTAAATCCTTTTGTTGGCTGAATGGTCACAAGATGGGTTACTCTTGATGCGTACCTTCATCACACTAGGTTTGATTGATACCGTCACCTTTTGACCGATCTTGAGTCCTGCGAGGTAACGAGTGCACTGTCCATAACGGATACCACCTAAACCCGCGGTTATCGATAATAAGTCAAAGATGAAATAGTACAGAGCATACCACTGGGTGTAACCCAATCAACGGTAACGACGAGAAGGTCCACCCGATCTCCGACAACAGCTTGGGAGCTGGCAATACTATAGTGCCTCGGCTTGATATCACCCACTAACTCGCAAAGCTTTTCAATGCCAGGTCTCGCACTAGGGTACATCCTCAACACGTCAGCAAATGTGACTGTATCTTTTTCTGAATACTTCTTAAAGGTGGAAGCGCCCTCCGGAGAACCGATGAACAGTAATGCATACTTGTCAACGGGGTCTTTGGCAAAAGATGCAAGATCAGTGTAGAATGACTTGGTTGGTTTACCAAATAGATCTATTTGCTGTTGCAGTGCCTGGAAGACGGTTCGAGTGTGATATTGATCACTCCCAGGAATAGGGATGGTGACAAGGTGGTTGGAGTTCACTCCGTACCAGTGACAAAAATCAAGGACCTCTTGTTCGTCATTCCAACCGTGGATACCAAGAGCTTCGCCGATTGCATACTTCAGGTTCGTATTTGAAGTATCAAACTCGAGATGGAATACATTACGGTTATATTCCAAAGGGGTAAGACGACGATTGACTGTACAGGTTACGAGGAAAGTGCGATCTGGACAGTCAGGGCGAAGTGATGGATTTTGTGCATATTCCTCGATATTCGTGTGCGTTTCATCAGGCGCGTACACTGGGGGGAAAAGAAGATGTTTTGCGGCATCATGCCATGATCCAAGTCTTGAGCCATTAACGAGAGTCTCCCCATCAGGTGTCTCAAAGACTATAGCATTGGATTCAATAGTTCTGAGGGCTAGCGGTGCACTTTCAGTGGGAGGCACAACGGCAAGCTTGTCAAGGGCTGCCCATGCGTGGGAATTGATCTTGGCGGTAGGAATACCTTCAAACGTTGCATGGAAAGCACTTTCAGCAAGTTTCTGAATGATAGACTGACTGGCAGCAGAGCCGAGGTGAAGTCGAAGACAGGTAAGGTATATGATGACGTTCTGTACTGCGTTATGGGACGGCCCAGATGCACCCGACAGCTTGGTCGCAATATCCTTGGCATTGATCATGAACGTAGCTATTTTTTTGCCCGAGATGGAGGTAATAACATCGGAAGGGAGATCAGCAACAATCTCCTCATGCGTCCGTGAAGTTACGATCAACGCAACCGAGTTTGCTTTTGCAAGGTCGAAGACGTGGTGAGACTTAAGTAGACTTTGGTCAAGAATAGCTAGGAAGTCTGCAGAACCCTCCACAGAGGGTTCCAGGGGCACTTCAAGAGAAAGTGGAATGAATTGCTGATTATTGCGTTCAGATAGGATAAGACGATTGACAGTGATACCCCCTTTTCTAGAAAAGATATCGTGATCGACGAGAAGGCGCGACTGGATGGACTCCGTAGTAAATAGTGTTCCAACAACATCCGAAAGTGACATAGGTAATTCTTGCGGATTGTTGATAAATAACAGGCGCTTCATGGCTTGGGCTTGTATGTTCATTGAATCGGTGGGAAAAGATGGAACGATGTCATTAATGAGTTGAAGGAGAGCACCTGTTTTGTTCAAGAGCTGGTGGGTATGGGAAGGAGTGACTCTACGGGTATGTACAGTAAGTGGGCATGTGCATAACACGCTCAAAACGTCGCCGTAGAGGCTACCCTGCGTCAAGGTGCTAGGAACGTCGTCAAAGACGTGGACATTCCGAACGGAAGATGGTATGATGTGCCTCAGTGCATTCTCATCCCAGGGGCGCAACACATTGACGATGATCACAGCCAGTCCGCTGGTAGGGCTACTCTGCACAAATGCTTTGACTGCTAGAGCCAAGGGACCATTCAATAACACGAAAGCAGTGCGTGCATTGACATCGCCGACGAAGTCAAAAAACTGATATCCCGCGGCTGTCATGATCTCGGCTACAGATCCAGCAGAAGGAACTTGAGGCAACGGCGTGATGGTGTGGCCAAGCTCTCGACCGCTGGTATAGTGGTCGAAAAGATGGATAACGTGAAATTCCTTGAGCTGATAGGAGAGAGTTGCAAAGTCAGCGGCTTGCTGAGGAGTAGAAGAGAGTAACACGACAATGCCCTCCGCGAGTAAGGGCCAAGCGGAAGCCAGCGATGCAAGACTTGGGGAAAGTGTCAACGACTCCCCCGTAGAAATAACAGTTGGCACTTGAACCACAAGCCTACTTTCCGCGGAAGGGGGATGAAGGTAAGAGAATGAAGGTGTCATCAGCGCGAGCCCAGCCGGGGTCGTGTAGGCAGTCAGAATTGTTTTCTTTCCTGCGTCTGCGCTTGTACCCTGCAGCAAGCAACCGATCAAGCTCAAGCCTGCACCAGCTCTCGTTTGCAGATCCACTACAGTGGCAGATCCTTCAGCTTTTCTCCATGCTTTCGTCAGCGTCCCAAAGCCGACCTGCTCGGCGACATCGAAGACATAAACAAGAGAGCTGCTGGATTTTTGGGAAGAGATGTACTCCACAACAGTAGATGCTGGAACATAGATGTTCCTAAAAACAGTCTCTCGAGGGGCATCTAGAACCCATTTAAGACGTGGAGATGGAGGGGTAGAGAGTGTGATGCTGGACGATAGAGGACTTGACCAGCCAGATCCATTGACAGTGGCCATTTGTATGTGTAAGAAGATGGTTACTTGTCCTCATTTTCTGACTTGTCTCTTTGTAGGTTATACAATTTGTGCTAACAATCGCGTATTCAATCACGTGGAAGCTGGCTGACTAACAAAGGCTACTGGAGTCGGATGGTATTGAAAAGGCGATCCCCCTACAATAAATCAGTGAGACACGAGAGCTACTCATGTAGATAAAGTCATGTACCGTATCTCCTAGGCCTGGGCTGATGATACCTTCAGGTGTCAAGACAGGATCAACTCCAGCCACCCAAATCTAGCGTGAACATGATATCATTAGTCTTCTTAGGCAGAGCTGCTCATGAACCCACCTCAAGCTGAGGATATTCTGCGTGAATATTGCCAAGTCCTTCCTCCGAGGCCAAGATGGAAAGCAACTTAATCTTGTTAACTATTGAAATCCGTGAGTTACTTCCACTCCCCCTGTTAGGGATAGCTACCCCACTGGGAATACCCCACTCGATGACCATGGTCAGAGCAGCTATAGCGGTACCGCCTGTCGCAATCAGGGGATCTAATAAAAAGACTTGATCACAGGGCGGGGAAGGTGGAAGTTTGGAGTAGTCTGTTGCACCCGGCCATGAAGTGATTATATTAGAAAGTCGAGTCGCGAGTTCTTACATTCAACAGGCTGAAGAGTCGCCTTCTCCCTGAAAAGACCCAAGTGATATACGGGTGCATCTCTGCGACGATTTCATCAATACTGGAATCTTTAATTAGTCGGATTGACAACTGACGGATAAAGAGAGAGCTGGCGATACGATAATCAGTCACTGGGATCCTTCAGATCCTTGGATGCTCACTAGTGCATCTGTCATGCCAAGGCCGGCTCGCAGAACTGGTGTCAATCCAACTTTGGCCTTAATTCTCCGTCCCTGGAATGCGCTAATAGGTGTTTGCTGGTCTGACGGTTACTTCAAACTCAAAGTCCACGCCAGTTCCAGTCACATACACCTTGGAAAATTTCCGTTTGAAGGTCCTTTGAGGCCTCGTAACCGAGGATTAGACTGATTCTCTCAATACCCTATTGCTCACATTAACCATGTTGACATCAGAACATATACAGGGGTAGCTTGCCTCACGGAATTCTTTTGCACTGGTCGAAGACTGACGTAGTCTACAAAGCTCATTGCTGATGATGGGGTTTGCAAGTCTGTGGATAGTATTGGCCATGGTGAGAGGTCAGAGAGTTGCTAAAATTGCTCAGATGCTCAGAGTGGGCAATGCACTTGACGTCAAGTCAGATGTACCGATACCCGCAGTTCGACGGATCTTATTATTCCCTGGGGTGTTTTCGGCCACCTCCAGGCTTTCGAGGATTTTGGCCAGTCACAGAGAACCCTCCATGGAGCATGACCTTAGTCAACAGACTGATTCTCTTAGATCAGTCGTTAATTATCCAGAAAATGTTACGATTCCCCTTCAAGTGCAATTTGTGGCATGCAGCTGTAGTTGTAGACCACCAACTTCACTCCTATGCTCTCTATGGCAAGTGTTTTACAAGTAGCCGAAATCCTACTGGGTGGCAGTGTCCCCGAGCGGATAGCATCAACCCAATCCTCGGTTAACCTGATGCAAACACATTTCTCTTGTGTCAGCGTCGTTTATATTCGCATGGCTTCAGCATATTTCCTCTAGATACCAGCTCAGCCCATTCCATATCAGTCCTCGGTTTCCGTATAGACTTCTTGAATTCAAAAAGTATGAAATGAGTGTTACTCTGATCCTAACGAAACAAGAAATTCAGGGACGACACGTTGAATCAGGAAACAAGCATGCATTTACCTTTGATTTGAAGCGGAAGCCAACACTTTCCACAAAACTCTGAAATTCCTCGATATTCGTAAAACGACTCACAACTTCCGCTATTTTTAATTCTCCCCTGAAATGCTAGTAGTGAGTTCAAGTGAATTATAGAACAATCGCAACGTACTCTGGCTTCAGGATCCTCCATGCTTCTCGTAGGCATCTCGGCCAATTAGTTCCCATAAGACTCAGGGCACACACAGCAACGTCCACCACCTGAGCAGTTCCAGAACTCTTCTTATCTTTATTACTCTCTTCTGAGCCAGGAAGAGGTACGTGTTCACAAATGTCAGCTTCGATCACGTATTCGTCGTCTGATACTAGGTCATAGGACAAAACGGTTAAATCCCTGAGTATCGGTGTCTTTGCAAGAGCAGCGTCTCCACAGCCAAGATCCGCGATTACTGTCTTGGGAGGATAAGAAGCAAGGACCGTCATGTAGTGCTCTATGGGATTGGTAGGCCATGACTGAACTTGATGGCGGAAACCTATATGATACTTTCACTCTTCAAATGATGAATCTAAATTCAGGACATCAGGACATACTTCCTCAAAAACCTTCGGGTCGTCGTGCATCAACTGATGTGCTTCAGTGCTCTTGGATTTATATAGCGTTTCGTTGATCATCCTGAAAGCCATGAAGCTCCTTTTGCATGCACTGGACAGATCACGGACCTAAACCTGGCACCGTCTAGGCTTCGTTTCATGCCTTGTTGCAATGCAGTTAGCTTTGGTTCGGAAGAGGCCGAAGGCAAGATAGATGCAGTCATTGACGGAGATACCGATTCTCGTGCTCTTGCTTTTTTTGCTGGTCGAACCAACTTATCATCGGCAGATATTCGTGGCTTCAACGGCTTGGGCTTTGAAATGTTCAACACCGTACCGCTGCTGGACTTCGATCCTACTTTTATCTTCTCCCTCTCCCGTTTGTTTTTTCTGGATTTTTTTCTCTCCTCGTTCGTTCTTTCCTTGTCTCCGGCGATGCTTTTCAATTTCTTGTCTAGGTTGATTTCAAGGGCTTGGTAGTTATCCATGGTAGAACGTTTACGCTTTTTGGAGGACATGGTGTCATTGTCCTGCACGGGAACAGTCCCAACAGACCATCCGGTGACCTCAAACATGGAGATCAGGCGCTGTAAGGAAGCAGCGTCAACGTAATACCTTACATAACTACCGTGAGTCAGGGGCAACAATGTCCCGAGTGGAGCATGGAGCATGGAACACATCCCCAGATTTCCTATTTTGTCGCAAATCGTCAAGGCCTGATAGATTTTTTTGAATAGTGATTATCGATTATGATATGATATATAAGTAGGAGTTGCTCCAGTCATATTCTTGTTCATCACTATGTCGATTCATTCTACAGATAGCCATGATTCATCTGTTTGTGAATGGGATTTTCTCGACGAGCAAGCAATGTTCATGGATGCAGTTATTGAAAGCTTTTCAGGATTAACTGTTCATGAATGTACAAATGCGCCTCTGGTGATGCAGTCCGCTCTTAGCAGCCTGCAACACAGTGCAAATGACTCTCAATATGGTCTCTTCGGCCAGATCGTCTCTATACAGTGAGTAATCACTTCATCTATTTCTCTACATCCTCTGACTCCATGTTGCCAGTTCAAAAGGATCTGTTGAAGCTCCTTTAGATAAACGTGTATATATGAATTCAGTATGTCTTCCGCCATGTCTACCTTTTTCCTTACTGATTTGTGCAGAGTGCACCGTTCTCGGCTTTGTTGTGCGGTGTTCAAGGTATCATTTCTTTGGTATAAGTATCTTTGAGTCCAGGTTGAGCATGACATCAGGTGGGGGTAAATCCCATACTCTGGCGACAATGCTTGAGAATTTTCTTATCCCGAATTTCAAGCCGATTGGCTGGCTCGAGAAGGCCATGAGTGCCCTCGTTCTTCATTTTGGCGAAGGAGGGACCTCATCTCTTCCCAGTGAAGTCACTTGGCTGGGATCCATTTCAAAAAATTATAATGTAGAATTACCCAAAGTCCGAGTTTTTGTCTCTCCAGCCAGCATCAAGACAATGCGTAAAACCTATGGAAATGCACTCGGTGACAAGGTTGAGGTATTTCCCATGTATTTTACTGAGGCAGAGCTGGATGCGGCAGCCATTCTATCCATGATGTCCGTCAGCTCTTCCGAATCCGCACCTTTATACATGCACCTTGTCCTGGTAAGTGGTGGTGTACTTAAGTCTAATTGAAATTTGAGTCATCTGATATCACTTTAGGAACGTCTTCGGAAACTTGGGGAAGACTTTACCTTCCATGCCTTCAAGAATGAACTTATTGATCTGAAGGAGTGCTTGAACCCCCTTCAGAAGGCAAGCTTGGATCAACGTTTAGCTCTTCTTTATTCATTCTTGGAACCCGCTGTCCCCAAGGCTAAGTTGAAACGACCGGCTCGCTTTGCAAAGGGCCAACTCACAATCATCGATTTATCCGACCCCTTCATCGACACAGATTCTGCCTGCAGTATCTTCAACATTATCTGTAGGTTGTTTACACGCAAAGAACTTGACACGGGCAAAGTCCTTGTGATTGATGAAGCTCATAAAGTTGGTCATTTCAATTACAAGACTGGCTTGTCAACTCACATCCCTTCAGTATCTCTCTGTAGCCAGGGGTGGTTCTTCTGACCTAACAAAGAGAATTCTTAGTATTATCCGTCAGCAGCGCCATCTTGGAATGCGAGTCATTATAAGTACTCAAGGCAAGTATCGAATCATTTTTGTTTTTCAATACCTCAATCTTCTGTTGCAGAACCAACGATACTTCCACCAGTAATAATTGATCTTTGCACAGTAATCATTCTTCATCGATTCCAGTCCCCCGCTTGGTGGGAGCATATTGTCAAGCATGTTTCTGCCGATTTTTCTCTCGGAGATGCATTTGATCGAGTTGTCCGACTCCAGGTAAGATTTTTTGACTGTGGTTCAATTCTCCCTAAGTGGTCGGGATTTATCCACACTGTAGACTGGACAATCAATCATCTTTGCGCCATCTGGAATTGGCATGTTCAAGAGCGATAACGCAGATAGCTGTGAAGATCTTGGACTTTTTGGGAGGAGATACCTCATTTGCAAGACAAGAAAACGAGTCACGGAGGATGGTGGGGCTTCGATTCTAGCGACTCGGTCTTCTACAGTTTGACCTATTACTACTTGCTGAATTTTGCATCCATTATTGGACCAAGGTATTGGCTATCAAAATACTATATTGAATAACAAAGCTTTGGAACCCCACCTTTCATTTTGGTGAAGTTCTGCCTAGTGTTATTACTGAAGTCATCCACGCAATTTCCTAACCAGCCTTGAGTCGTCCATACAAAGTCAGTTGTAGTGAGGACAACTCTTCATGTTTCAGACAAATAGAGACCGAAAGGGTAGTTGTCAATTATTCTTCCCTGGAACTATCTATGGGTTTTGAACAAGTAGAGCTCCAATATACCAGGTAGGTTGGAGGCTGGTCGCTAGCATCTCAGCAGGTTTTCTGATTGCTACTATGTCGGAATCTGAGTAATTACTCAAGGTTCTGACGTAGTGACTATAATCAAAGTCTACTGTTTTTTCTTTTGAAAAAAGCTGATGGTGTCTTATGACTTCTTATAGCTTTGTGTATGATTGACTAGTCTGTTTGATTTCAGTGAACTTGTTGCAAGTTTTCTTCCTCGTAGCTACAAAATTTGGAAATGATCATGATCACAGCTCTGTATGCTTTCCTAAAACAGTAAATGGAAAAGTGTCCCACGAAATGCAGCATCCTTGCCGTTTAGCAACCCTAACTGTTCTTGTGACATGCAGGACCCACTTCGTCAAAACACTGGGCAAACGACTGCTATTGTAGAGTAAGGAAAAGACAAACGGTATTATGATTTAGTTGATTTCTCTGCTATTAGGACCTCTGACTTGAATGTGACACTGGGGGATGAAAGCTCAGATGAAGACTGGGAAAGCGAAAGGCGGAATATTGTACGAGCTGACAAGAAAATGTCTCGTACTTCCGCCACCGCACTGAAAGACAATGAGGACGAGCACGAAGGGTACTCCGGAGAATTCGTATATTTTGACACAGGATCCGTACCTCAGGATGAGCCGACAACTATATCTATGACGATGGAGACATCCTTCACGGAACACGTCGAACCTAACCAGACGCCTTTCCATGAACAAGCTCATTCGTCGTCGCCGGTCCTGGAGACACTCCAACCTCCCGTTGTGGCAACACCATCGCTACTGGCTCCGGAAGTAATTACTCATTCTTCCGTACCCTTACCTCCCCCAAGCCCCCCTTCTCCTGCACAGCTAGAGTCTCTCTATGCTGCGGCATCTGGTGGTGACTTGCCACTACTCAAGAGGCTCTTCACGCACGTAGTCGAGACCAATGCTGTTCAACAATTTAGCCTAGCGAATGATGTATCAATGCGCACAGGGTTTACTGTGCTTCATGTTGCCTCTAGTCACGGTCATCTGGAAATTGTTCAGTGGCGTAAGTATCCCTGTTGGCTACCCTAACATACGACATATAACGTCCCAATAGTCATTGAGGATTGCGGTGCAATGCCTGACCTTGAGGATAGAGAAGGAGAAGTATGTTAGGTAAACTAAATGAATACCTACTAACTCACTAATTCCTTCACCAGACAGCGCTTCACAAGGCCACCCTCAAAGCCCACATGGGAGTTATTCGTTATCTGGTCCTTGTTAAAGCTGATGTCCATGCTCGCGATGCTGATGGATGGACTGCCCTTCACAATGCATGTTCCAAGGTATAGAGTCTCGTTTCCTGTCAGATGGGCTGGGTTGATGAGTTAGATAGGGATACCTTGATATAGTCAAATATCTTTGCGAGAAGGGAGGAGCCACAACTGCAGTTGATGGAATTCCAGGGGTTGATATTCGAGGGGTTGATATTCGTAGCAAAGATGGGTGGACACCTCTAAGTAAGCAACGAATACCTAAGAGGATCTACCTATCGGTCTCAATGATGTTTAAGTGAACGCGGCATCCAAAGGGCACCTTCCCGTTGTCCATTATCTGCTCTCAAAGCAGGATGCCAATCCCCTGATTCGAAATAAATGGGGGGAAACTGCCTACGACGCTGCTGCTGCAGTTTTTGAAGTTTGGATTTGCGAGGTGTGTTTCACCTTGGTTCTGATTCCGGTAGCCAATGATCTTGTTACAGGTGTTACAACAAGCAGAAGCTGAGCGTTGGCGGGGGACGATTACACCTTATGATCCCCTTTTAGTTCATACGACACTTCCCATCATACTCTACGAATACCAAAGGCCCGATCTGCGATTGAAGACGGTTGCCACTTCTGGTGGTCGAGCTAAATTTTCTGCCTCTGGTCTCGGCAAACGGGGTCGCCGAGCTCCCTATGAGCTGAAGCTGCCTAGACCTGATGCAGATACTGGTGCCCAACTAATTCCTGCTTCCAGGAATGGTGTTCAGCTCCCACTGCGTGATGCACCTTGGGATATTCCACGTCCCGTTGATATCGATAGATCTGCCCCTGATATCACAGAAAGGAGCCATTTTTGGCTGTACGCCTTCTCATTAGGCCTCAACTGTACATATACTCATCTTTAAACAAGGTCTGATTGGACACTCGATGTGACACGTCCTGGAGTAGATGCTGAAGAAGGATGGCAATATGCGCAATCTTTCGATGATCCCGATGAGGGATGGACAGGTGAACGGCCTCCGCAACTGGAGAGAGTGTTGACGGGCAACGGGGTAGTCGCAGCTGGTTTTGGCGGCTCATCATCTCGCAATGCCTCTCTTTCTTCGATACCTGGTCGTTTTACTCTCTTCTGGGTCCGTCGCCGCCGTTGGGTCAGGATCATGAGAAGACGTTTGGACATACCCCCTTTACCTTTCCTTGAGCCAGATGGCTCGATGTACCATCTGGATTCAGATGGAACCTTGATACCCTATGTTGAGGAGCCGCAGTCGGATGCTGATGAAAACGGTGGGCAGGAACTAGGCACGATGTCGTCTTCTTTCTTTTCCTCCACTCAAGATTATGTTGGACGTGCTCGCTATCTGGTTGGAAATACCCCTCATGGCGATGATGAAAACAATCCTATGTCACCCATTGATGCCCGGCGTACTATTGCAAAGCTCGAACGCGCTACCGAAGAATTACGTAATGGCATATTGAGTCCGTGGATTTCTGGGCCCTGAAGTCTGTAATCTGATAGATGCTCCAGGTGACGAAGACGTGGACCGTCGGAGACAAGCCGAGGTATTGTTGAACACATACAGCCGAGAACTAGAGCGTCGCCGATTGGCGGCATGTGCTCAGGGGCTCGTTCTGACTGGTCAAGGTATATACTGAAATTGATTTTCTGGACATTATTTACCTAACAATAGACGATGACCAATACGACGACGAAGACGCAAGCTCAGAAGAGGAATTTCGGTATCCGTCTGCCACGCCTCCAACCACAAGGCCGACCTCAAGAGAGTCCCATCGGACCGACTATTTCAACCGGCCTGGAGTTTCCCATGCCCCGACTGATCTCACTCCCCAGCTTTCTCAAGCGCCAGAATTCCGTGTCCCAACCAGAGAAGTTCCTCAAAAGGTCTCTACTCCACACTGGATATCTCCAACCCCTCGTCAGCTGACTGTTCAATGGGAGCGAGATGACCAAGTCAGCCAATGCCGAGATTGTCAAAGAAGATTCACGTTCATCTTCCGTCGTGTACGTGTTTATTTTTAAATATCTTCCGACTTCATGTCTGATCTATTCTATTTTTCTACAGCATGTAAGTACATAGGACTGGTTGATCGTCGCAAATAACGGAAATTCAATCTTCCAGCATTGCCGCAAGTGTGGCCAGATCTTTTGTGATCGCTGTTCTTCCTTCAGGGTCTTGCTTAATCCCACAGACATTGTACATGATCAGAGCGGCCCCGAGCCAACGGGTTCTTCTAGCTCGCAGCGTGTGTGTCATACGTGCTATGAAGAGGTCGTCGCAGGTGTGCCAATTAGGCTGACCAGTCGTGGATATGCCATGGAGCGCATAATCGTTGATCAAGAAAGACTGTCCGTTCCGGGGAGTCTGACACGAAGAGAGTCGAGCTCTCAGCTCAGCGATCTCGCCGAGTATGTTCCGACAACACGATTGGAAGCCCAGAGTTGATAGTTCCTTAACAGTTGCCCTGTCTGTAATCAGAATCTGGACGAAGTCGGAGACGCGACAGAACAGGAGGAACACGTTAGGCAGTGTCTGAACGGAGGACATGGCCCTTCTGCCTCACGCTACCTTGTTTATAGGCTTCCTGCCGAAAGTGCCCTTCTTGGTGTCGAATGTCAGTCGTGTGTGTCGACTGATTTCGAAAGCTGACGATTCTATTAAAGGTGTCATTTGTTTGGAAGACTTCGTCAAAGGTAAAAGCTGATTCAAAACCAAATGTCAATTGTTCGGGACTGAGTTGTAATCCAGGTTCCAATGTCGCTCGTTTGAGCTGCTTCTGTAGTTTCCACAGTGGTAGGTGATCACACTTCACTAGAAAAAATCCTCTGGTGATCGATCCACATAGCTTGCCTGTCGTCTTGGTTGCAGCGTGGAAAGAGCTGTCCGGTTCATGCTCGCTGATCTTGCAAGAACGGTACAAAATTGCATTTATCTCCGAATATTAGGTTTACTACTATTTACGGTCTAAAAGTACATTTGATTTCGTTTGCTAATGGCTAGTCAAAATCGTCATGAAGTTCATAAAAAGTGTTGTAGTGGATTCTACTCTCGTCGATACGGATAACGTTGGAAAGATCGTCATAATCCGGTTCAATGATATCTTGACCTTTGCGGCCATCGTCTTGATCGTCTTCAAACCAGGTAGATGGATCGTCGTCATCTGAGTCCATGTCGGAGTCATCCTCCAGATCTGAGTCAGTAGGCTTATGGTTCCTACGAGGATGCTTAGAATTATTCAGAACAACACCACAGAACTGGACTTACATAAAGGCCCATATACGAGCTTCTCTTTCTTTCATGGTGTAGTACTCTCCATTTACTGGAATACCTTGCCTGCGCTTTTTCTCGCGGATGCGCTCTTCACGTTCCTTGTCTTTCAAGAATGCCTGTCGTTCGAGTTCCATGGCTTCTTGCATGGTGAAATTTGCGGGCGCGTTATCATGGTTCGAGCCCAACACAAAACTTTGACCCTAAGATTGTTCTCAGTTCTCGTGATGGTCAGGGATAAAAAATCAAACCTACAAATCGTGCCAAGGCTTTCTTCTTGGCTTCGATAGTTCTGCTTGTGGGAGGTTCTGGGAGGTCAATGATCATATCATCTTCGCCGCGTATCTTGGTGTTCTTCAGTCCCGTATTGATGGTTTCCATTCCGTCGAGCTCAAGTAGCCGAGATTCCACAGCAGCTTGCTCAGCTTGTACCCTTTGAACGTAACTGGAAGTTGACGCTCCACTATAATAGAATGATGTGTAGGTGGTGAAGGGTAGAAGGAGGGTATAGCGTACGGTGAGGCCAAAATGGTGGTATTCAGTCTGCGGAGGTCTTGTAACTCGCGGATCGTCATTTCTGCGATGGGCCGTTGTTTGGGACGCACTGAAGGGCGAAAGCCTGGTGGGACTTGCTGCTTGCGATGAGGTAAGGTTGGAGATCTGGGACCACCAGAAGGCAAATTCCTTGCATTCCTAGTTGAAATTGTTGCTTGGGAAGCCATTGTGGATGAAAGGATGATTTGATGTGCACAGTCACTTACTGACTTCCGTAGTCAGCTATTACTATACAAGGTAAAGACAAGTTTCTAATTTTCACAAATTGCGATACTATTTACAAATACATATTACTCTGAAATAGGAAAGTCAGTACACAGTCAACTGCGCCAGGTCAGATTCTAAGCTCACCGCGTCGGGCGGCATAAATTCGTCATTGTCAGGTTCTCCGCTTGTAGGGCCGATACTGCCTCTTCCTCGGCCTGGGAAGCCGGGCAGACCGCCTCGTCGAGGGTATAGCTCTGGCCCTACTGGATCAAATCTCGCACCGGGAGGTGCACCCATGGGTGATAAGTATCCATCGCCACCCCATGGACCTCGAGGTAACATACCACCGGAGCCCCGCGGGACACCAAAAATTGGATGGTCAGGGCCAACAAACATACCGTCACTGCTTCTTCTGTTTGATGGGAAGAGGCTAGGAGGATGGAACGGATCTGAAGCGAAAGGGTCAAGATCACGCCTTCCAATTTCCAAGGGATTATTTGGAAAGAGGGATGGAGGCTGGAATGGATTTCTATGAGGGGCCTCCGGCGGAGG
>Ga0157363_1002078_pt1 | contig 17368 bp, 9 predicted proteins | sample AttsexASBM1_FD_111477 | JGI IMG/M metagenome (GOLD analysis project Ga0157363, IMG submission 111477) | Fungus gardens microbial communities from leaf cutter ant in Ribeirão Preto, State of São Paulo, Brazil - Atta sexdens ASBM1 | ecosystem: Host-associated > Fungi > Mycelium > Unclassified ... | reverse complement strand
TATATACATACAGAAAACAGGGAGAAAAATAACTTAAAAAAAAAATAGTATACACATTACAAAAAAATTTTTACATATATATATATATATATATATATATATATATATATATATATATATATATATATATAGTATAAAGTCAATCGTCGAAAAAATTATTTTACAGAAATATTTTATACAATGGATTAAGTATAATTTTATTACTGATTTCTTTTAAGTAAAAAGTTATCTGGATAAATTAAAAAAAAAAAGATAATTATTTTTATTCATAAATGTAGATATTAGTGAAAATTTGAATTCAAGTCTTCGAAATGATAGATTAGGGAAGTATACACAAATGAATAAAATATATCAATCATTTTGTGTCTGTAAAAAGTTGGTGTGTTGGAAGTAGAGTTCGACCGAAATTTCGGTTTTAGTTTGATTTCAATTTCGAAATTAAGACAAAATTTCGGTAAAACTGTACAAGTTGCAGCGCCAAGTTGCAGAGCGTCAAAAAACAACTGTTCAATTTTAATTATTAATCGTTGTTTAAGCTTAAAATAATTTGAGTACAAATTTTAATATGATCCTAATAATAAATGTGATTTAATATCGTTAAAAGTTAAGGGTGTAATATTATTTTATTATTATAGTTAAATACTTTAATAAAATCTTATTTTTTAAAGAATACATATCATGATTTTTGAAAAATCACACGGTCCCTGTAAAATTAATCCAAAATTATTGATTTCGACTCCGTCCGAAAAAAATGTGACTCCGTTAGGTTCTTCCTGTTTTTCTTTTTTTTTTAGTCTCCAAAACTTATCTAACTTTCGGTTTCGATTGAATATTCATTTTCGATTTCAGCCGGAAGTCAAAATGTGGTCAGTCGAACTCTAGTTGGAAGTATTCTCAGTTCTGAATTAAATGCAAGGAAGTATAAATCTAAATCTATATATCATAAATATATCAATTAATCATTTAAGTGATAAACTAACATAAATGTAGAAAAACTAATAAGTATTAATAAAATAAAATAAACGTAGATATCAATTATTCAGCAAATAGTTCATAAATGCTTGATTGTGAAAAAAATAATTTTTATTGACATTTATCAATAATTAACTACTTAATATTTAAATATTTAACTTAAATATTAAATTGATGGATTACATGAGAAGGAAATATTTCTTGTTTGTGGAGAGAGCAATTGGGAATAGGGGAGAGTAACCTTTATCGAGCGTTTTCCAGTTTTACTCTGTGCATATTATTCAAAAGTCGAAATATCTCGAGCAACTATAATTATGTTCGCCGTAACCGGTAATTTTCGCGCCATAGAGACAGCAATCGGCTGATGTTGGCTCCCTGATGACCATATTTGCAATATCCATATATTACTCGTTCCACCGTTGCAAGGCTATGATTATCAGCCACGACCCGATCATTAAAAAACAATGTTTTAAGAGGAACAATTTGACACAAAGTAACTGTGACAAAATGATATGACATTTTCACCCACGTTAGAATAAATTTAAGGCACACAACTAAATCTGTATCACAAAATTCGAATATAACTCATTCCACAGTTTCTATGGCTGATCCATGCAGGCATACATAGAGGTTTTTTTCCGAAATAAATTCGGAATCGCAGAGAAAGAAATTGTCGATAATCTCTTTGGATTAAATGACCGGCAAATCTCATTTCCTGTTGCTTTAAGGCACGCAAAATGTCAAACACGTGTCTGTTTCTGTCGAGTATGACGACGCCACTCGTTCCATCTCTTCAGCTTCCGTCTGCCATGAACTGCTGAATCCTTTCGTCGAGATCGAGAGAAAAAGATCAACGATTGTGTTGTGCTTGTTCGAAGTGTTTTCATAAATCCCTCACCGATTATATATGCGTCAAACGCATATGTAACGCTTTTTCCGCAATTGTTCTATTATTGATAACGGCATTCTCAGGATGAAGAGAAAATTATTAGCACACTTCGCATAGTATACTCCAAAAATCATTCGATTTCAATCGGAGTTGTTAGGAGTATTTCGAAGTAGTTAAAAGTGCTTATGACGAAAATGAAAAACCAAACTCATGTAGCGTCATCGAGTATATTAATAAGATTAATTACTTGGAATCGTCGACACAGCGAAGATGAATGTATCATACGATTTAATCATATAATATCTCGTCATACTACTTAATAACATATTCTTTAAGTTTTAATTAAATAATTTAAGACAAGAAATAATATGAAACAAGAAAATAGCAAGAAGCATAGCAAAGCTAGAATATACATATGTATACAAAATTACAGCAATATTGATGCAATATCTCAGATAGCCAAGTCTGCAGAGACTTGGAGATTTTTTTAACAAAGTATGCTATAAATTTGTGATGGTAGAAAGGCAACAAATTTTACAAAGTCTTTAATATTTGACGATGTTGGTAAACTGCTGTCAACATTGTCAAATATTACAGAAAGAGGACAAAACCTACTTTGTCAGCAAATTGACGGCAGAAACTGAATAAAATTTTCAGCTCCTGTTCAATTTTTGCTGTTAGTCTGTCGTCAGATCCTGCCAGGTTTCTGCCACTAATATGCTGGTATAGCATCATCGATAGATCATAAGCTTAATGCAGACACAGATAGCTATATAGATGTGCAACGAATCTGATTGCATTTGCTACCAATACACCAGTAAACTGTTAGCATTTTATTTATCTCCATCCGAGATGATGATAAATATTCGATTTATACTAATGTTGTATTAAAATTCTTATCCATGTGCTAAAAGGTATCTATTGGGTTGTCCGGAAAGTTCGTGCCGACTAACCTATATAATTTAATAAATGTAAAAAAACTAAAATTTAAATCTTCTGCGTTTCAATTTTCTTTCAAAATCGGCTCGAACTTTCCGGACAATCCAATAATGTCTTGATATTTAATGTCTTTTAGATAAAATTTAATCAAATGAGACAATAGAAATAGTAGCACGTTCACAATCAGAATTCGAATTGTTCGTTCAAAATTCATGCAACACCAATAAAAGTGATATCGATACGATGAATAATTGTTCATTTTAATATTTTTTCCCTTCTTAATATTGAAAATTTTAATTATGTTATCCAGTAATATAATTCGGAAATAATATTTAGGCTGCATTCAGGAAGCACGCTATCAGTGCTATTCTGTCATTCTATCTTTATCGATCATTAGATGTAAAATAGAAATAGAATGATACAATGACGTTGATAGCACGTTTTTCGAAGTAGCAGTTTTACTTTTATATATATGTATATGTACACATATGGCACAAATAAATTCATATCGATGATAAAATCGCACAAAATTTGATTATCACAAGCTTCGTTATATTTATTACCATTTGTGAATATGGTACAACTAGTGAATTTATTTATTGTTGCACAGAATAATTAAAAAGATCTTTATATTTTTTATTTTATATTTGGTATCTGTCAAGCAAAAAAATATATTTGCAAGTTTAAAATTATATTGATCAATGTTATTCGAAATATTGTAGAATTTTTTGTTTTTAAACACAACGAATTTCTTACACCACAACGCAGGATGTTGGCAGCTAATATTTTATATTTTAATCACATAACAATTAAATAAATTTCTGTTTTTACATATAAAATCAGTGAACATTTCGTGATGCGTCAGATTTAACGAATCACGAAATTTAGAGCAGTGGAGACGTAAGAATGTAAAGGAAGGACGAGGACGGAAAGTTGTGTGTAGATGCGAGTTGTCACGACTCCCAGCTCGGACACCATGAAAACTCATAAGAAAACGTAAGTCAAACTTGAAATTATATATCGTCCAACTAGATGTAACAATTGTAGTCGCCAGCTTTTTGTTCAAACAATCCGAATCTGCAGCTGTATCGATACAATAGTTTGGAACGACCATGACATAGTATATTCGTATCTCTGTATCTCTCACCAGCGATCGCTCCTAAGTCCAATTAATATAGAGGTGTTTTTAGATTTTCTTTCGTCGAACATATCATACCACAACTATTGTTTTTCATTTATTATTTTTATATAAGGAAAAATATTGTAAGATTTCATTGGCACAGTTGCAAAATAAAAAAGAAAAAGAAAAGGAAAAGGAAATAAATCTCAGATTGGTGAGATATTTGATTATATATGTATGCGCATATGACGTGCGTATGAAACGAGAATCGAGAAAATCGATATATATCGTACACCTGAAATGCATCATGCATAATTCGATTCCAAAGTGCTCGCAACGATGGAAGCAAGTCGATAAATCATGGCTGCACCAACGTACTTCAGTCATCCGTTGTTTTCTTCCTGCGTATTATGTATGTATCGGCAATTGATCTACATTAAGATATATTAAAACAAAGGTGTATTTACGATAATTGTTAGACATCAAATATTGTCCAAGTGGAAGATCTCGGTTCGATGGAACAGAGAAAACTGTTCTTGTTATAAGTCAACATTTATTTTTTCGTATATATTCTTTTGAAGATAACAGTAATATTAACAGAAATTATCCGGTAATTTTTCAGTTTATTTTTTATAATAATAATTTTATTGGATGAACGCGTATTATCGTAAAGTATCATAGAGGTAAACGTGTAGAAAAGTTGTACAAGTTCTATCGCTTATATTTTCATATATGCATGTTTTCATGTATGCAAGAGATTAATACAATTTATGATGGAATTATAATATACATATATATACATATATATATATATATATATATATATATATATATATAAACAAACACACACATATAAACTTATTATTCGGATTATTTCATTAAATTGCGAACAGATATTAATTATCTTCTAACTCTTCGAAATTTGTATTTATAGTATTTCTCACGTTTAATTTGCAGATTTGTGTATTTGTTAGATAACTAAACGTCTTTATCAATGCAATACGAAAAGATCGTTATGGAAAATGGTTTAATGATTACTGTAACACTCTAACGCATCGTAGTGCGAGTAAAATATAAACAAAAACAAATAATCGTCATTTTTTATAGACAATATAGTAAAAATTGCATGTCGCATGGGAAAGATTAAGGAAGAATTAAGTGCAGTGAATATTTCGCCTGATAGTTGTAACATTTAATTTTTGCTCTCGACTTAAACTTCAAGATTTAGATGTTTTTAGATTAAAAAAATTTTAATAGGCTTTTAATAAAACCATAATCTTTTTTCTTACCAGAAAATTGATAAAAAATATATATAAATATATATACTTTTTACATTAATTTAAAATTTCGTCGAATTTACACGTTCAGTATTATAATTCGAAAATATCAAAATTCCTGATATTTTTGATGTTGCAATATAAAATTTTTTTTCTTTTATTTTTCTCTTTAAAAAAAGCACAGTCAATTATTATCGCAATGGCAGATCGAATCAAAACTTACCTTTTTTTTTTAGTAATTAAAGAAACTAATAATTTTCCTAAATACACGCATACATTTTTTTACTTGGTCTTTTATTATATCTTAGAATATAAAACAATTTTAAATGATATATATATATATATATATATATATATATATATATATTAAAATTGTTATACATTCCAAAACACAATAAGACTGAATAGTCAAGTTTTTACATAGTTATTCATTAAAGTAATTTAAGAAAGATGAAAAATGGATTAATAATAAAACATAAAAAAAATATTAATTTATTCTTTTAAGGCTAATCTCAATCTAAAATAAAAGACGAAATTTCCTTAATTTTTTTTTTTGAAGAAATAAATTATGATTGTACAATTTCGTCGTTACTTTTTATGAGATTATGATTTTATTCTTAGCGTCAAATTCTATGTTGGATTGCCTAACTTATAATTCAGTTTATATTTAATAATATCAGACTTAAAGATGAAATCGATATGATTTATATTTTATGGAGGACACACACATATATATATATATATAAATATATTGTATAAATGTAAATGTAGATCCATGTCATCCATTTTGTTTATTAAACTTCATTTTTTAAACTTCTTTATTATTTTTGTAAAAATTTGTGATCATAAATTACTTACCCGTATATAAGATTCTCGGTATATAAATAAAGTAAAATCATACTATATAGAATATATAGAGATATACATATGTAAATAGACATTCACAGAGACTCGTGGAGATAAATAATTAACCTGCCTATGTAGTAGAATCACAATACTTTCCTCCAAAATTATGAACTAAATTTATTATGTAATTTAACATTACCTTTCGGACTTTAGAAACTTCTTTCTTCTTTACACTGTCTCTCCTTCTTTCTTTCTCTCTTTCTCAGCTAAAACGTACGACGAAAGATTTGATTGATAACAAAGATGACCGAGCAGCAAACCACTCATCAGGGAAGAACAATGAAATGTAGAAGCAGAAAAGTAGTTAACTGCACCATATCAATGTGCAAAATCCACCAAGGAGGCCAAATCTATCCTTGACACCTAACACACTCACTGGATCGTCTAAAGCCCTGCAACATACATCAAGGTCCCCCTCACTGTACCTAAACAATTTTACAATATAATTATAAATTGAATTTATCTCAATACTTGTATTACATTAAACAAATATTTTAAATATAATAAACATAACCTTTAAGATGTATTATGATTATAGTTACCTAAAGATAATTCAAAAATGCAAACATTATGTAATAATAAATTTTTTATATATATTTAGAAAACAGAAATTTAAACATTAAAACAGTAACAAGTTGGTGTAACAGAATCTGTAGATGATATGTATATATGCTTGAAAAAGATAGAAATAACTTTTTTAGTATGAATATTTGTTTTTTTGTTCCATATATTTTCTACTTTTTTTAAAATAAAATTTATAAATCTCAGCACTTTTAATTAAAATCATTGTATTATTGTATTCTTTATTATTAACATTAAGAATCATTATTAATATTAAGAATCGAGAAATTTGAAAAATTATGAAATCGGAAGAAAATGGAAAAATTTTTTTCCAATAAAATTTTTTCTTCTGATTTCATAATTTTTTAAATTTCTTTTTCAACAAGGTTTGCGAAATCTTTCTCTTTGAAATCGATTAGAATTCTCTCGAGTTTTCACATGGCTTCTAAACCCTCCATTTTTTTTCGTCCACTTCATAATCGGAATTAGAGTAGCTAATAAGTATTCGAAGAATTACTGTATAATCTAGTATCTAGCGCGTACTACCTCACTATTTTCCGCTTAAATGACAAACGAATGTTATTAATGTTAACAATAAGCAAATGAAGCGTCTAAAACATTTTCCGGCTTCAAGTATCTCGTAGTAATACCATCGATCCTATCCTGCTGACACGCCATATAAGCATCTGCAGAAGAGCAAACCGTACAAATAATAATGCACAGCATGCTGTAGATCATTCATCTGTTGACCACATGATGCGACAAAAAATCTTTCGAGGAAGAAAATGAATTTCGAGATACGTATGATAAATAGGATGGTACGTTTACGTTATCCAATTTATCATTGTGGCGCGGCATTGAGAAATGGAAGGAGGGCGAAATATGATATAGAATAAGATATCGGCATGTGATACGCCAGAATACTCGACTCACCGAATTGCTATACAGAAGTGGAGTATATCATGAAGAAGAACGCTGATTATAAACTACGATAACAATTTGTGAACGCGACAGACGCAAACGAGCTTGATCCTCGCCTGGACGAATTCGTGAGCGTGGAAAAGCGTCGAGAAGCGTCGAAATGGCTGCCGTTGCCGTGTAATAAGTCGAGTGAACCCCGTAGATCATAGACTATGGAATCACTTAAGGGTCGACAGGAGTCACAAGCTAACTCATTTACACCTCATTTATAGTGCAGCTACATATCTGTACTCTATCAACTACCATATATAGACTACGTTTCAAAACTTCCTCTTCGAGGAAGATTTTACTTTATATGCTATAGTATACGTGTACTATGTTATATATATTTCGAGTAAAATTTTTCTCGGAAAGGAAGTTTTGGAACGTAGCCATAATTGTCTCGTAAAAGAAATATTTTGAACTGCCATGAAACTTGTTTTGGCTTATATTGTACGAATTTGCGGAATCTATTACAGAATCAAATTTTGAAATTTCATTCTTAAAAGCATAATGAATAAAATGATGTGCTCCTTATTAACAATGCAGAAATCATAGCCACAGCTTTATCAAGGGATTGATTGTGTGTCTTGAAATGAGTTGAAAATTACAAAAGTGAACAAATTAGAATATTCATAATTTAATTGGTTAATACCTAGTAATCATTGTTTTTGTAATTTTCAACTTATTTCAAAATACACAATCGAGCTCCAGAGAAGCGTGATCGACTTATGTCAGTGTTGCAAAAGTATTAAAAAGTACTAGAAAAAGTATTAAAAATAGTGTTGTAGTTTGCAAGACGGACTATAAAATTCACTATGAAATCACTCGTTAAGCAGCCATTATTAATACATAGAAATCAGTTTATGATTGGTTGCTAAGTCACGTCATTACAATGACCAATCAAAACATTTAATATTAATCGTTCTTCTCTGGCCTAATTTCCACCAAGGGTTTAAACTGAATCAGAATGTAAGAATCACTAATCAACTATAGTCGAGTATTCCCTTGTTCTAGTCGAACGACAGAGGAATGCTTGGTTCCTTACATTCTGATTCGGTTTAAATCCTCGATGGAAACTAAACTAGCCTTGATAAATCTAGGGATACGGTCGAGTTGCATTATAAATGTTTCGAAGCATTTTATTAGCCAATCCGAAGAAAGAATTTTACTAATTGACCAATCAAAAAGTTCGAAGTAACGGCAATTCGAGCGCATCCTAGGACTTTAGTTTGCGGTATTTTATAAATCTAGTGACTTTAGGTAATTTCTACGATAACGGGAAAAAGGTCGGCATGGCTTTTCTCAGGGTAAAATCACACGGTGCGGAAACGACTGCGGAATAGAGAATGCATCATAGAAGCAACTAATCAGTGTTATTCTACATTATTTCGAATAGCAGTCGTTTTCTGCACTGTGTGATTTCACCCTCAGATTTCTCTTTGCTGATATGAAATTATTGCATAATATTTGTTGATAGTATAAGATTAAGACAAAAATGTTTGTTTTGGCAGAATTAAAAGATACTGTTAGGATACCACCAAGTAGCTTTAAATCTAAATTAAACAATGTCATTGCTGATGAATTAAATAGGAAGCTCGCTAATAAAGTAAGTTATTTTTATTAATTAAGATAAATAATATTATTATTGAAGAATTATTTTATATATTTTAGTTGTTCCCCTACCAGAAAGTTATTGGCGCACAATCTGAAATAAATTTATTTAATTGTATTGATTCGAAACATCGAACTTTGATCAAAATGATGGCTTTCTCTGTTATACGTTATATATTTTTATTATAGGTCTACAAAGATGTAGGTCTTTGCATCACATTACATGATGTTACGAAGATCGAAGAGTCGTATATTTTTCCAGGAGACGGAGCTTCCCATACAAAAGTGACATTTAGATTTATTGTATTTCGTCCATGGATGGAAGAAATATTAATAGGAAAAATTCGTAGTTGTAGTCCTGAGGGAGTACATGGTAACAGTCTATTCATATAATTTAATAATGAAACTTCCAACTTTGACCATTCTTAAGGCACTCTTTACTATATTTTGTTGTCATATAATTTAATTTTTTATTATCTATGTTATTAATATTTATTCATTATATTTAAAATATGGATTTTTACATTATATTAATTAGTATGATAGAGAAATTAATAATTGATCAAAGTTATGAATATAAAATATTTTTAATTTTTAAATTTAATTATCTCAAATGTGACTGCACCGGAACGTTCGGACATTAATTGCAATTGATCTGAGGTTATCTGAGACGTTAATAATATAAATATGAATATATGATATTAATTACTAAAAAATCATCGAATATTGGTTTTCGTTAATTTTTTATTCAAATTTACAGAAAAATAGCAAATGATACAAATTGTTTATTTTCTTTTCTAGAACTAAGAATTTTTTTAGAATTTTTTATCGATTTTTTAATACTGCAAATTTTCTTATTGGCAATTCTTTTACCAATATAAGAAAATGCACGGTACTGACAAATTCTTAAAAAAAATTCTCGCAATTCTATGAGAAGAAAATAAACAATTTTTGTCAGTTATTTTTCTGTAAAGTTGATGGTACTTGAGTAAAAAATTAATGAGAACCAATATTTGGCAATTTTTAATATTTAATATCTTGTTAACTATTGCAAAAGTTGCAATAGTTCGAAATATATGGTGATCATTCTGAGATATCCTGTGTATATATGTGTGTGCATGCAAGATGTGTGTACATATAGAATAAGAAAATCAAATCTGAGACCAATTGTACAAATCAACTGTCCTGACATAAAGTAATAAATCATTTCATCAAATAGATCAATATACATTTGATATCAATATTAATTTTATTTTGTTACAGTTACATTAGGATTTTTTGAAGATATAGTTATACCACCTCATAAGTTACAGCATCCGTCACGTTTTGATCAAATGGAACAAGCATGGGTTTGGATATACAAGACTGAAGATGGACAAACACACGATCTATTTATGGATGCAGGTCTTATATGTGCATGCAAGATCATTATATATTAATCTAAGAAAATATATTAAATATATAATTAATATAATTTAATATAATAGAAAATATAAATATAATATTAAAGTTGAAACATTAAATTTTAGGAGAAGTTATACGATTTAGGATAGTAAAAGAAATTTTTACGGAAGCACCTTTACCATCAGTACTTAATGCATCTCAAGATATAAGTGAAAAGGCAGAAGCCAATAACGCTGCACCATACATTTTACATGTATGTTTACAAATTTTTAATGTTTTATTGTTGATGTACGTCACTTTTAATCTCAATGTGTTAATAGAATGTGTTAATAAAACAATATTTTATAGGGATCGATTGACGAACCTGGTTTGGGTTTACTTACCTGGTGGCAAAATGCATAATTTATTATGATTATTTGGTCTTAAGTAATTAGAATGTATGATTAAAGTAAAAACAATTTTGGTCAATAAATTTTTATTTCACAGCACATTCCATTGTATTGTGTCATCATTAAACATTGCATCTGTGAGCAGTATTTCACAATGTGATTCAGTTTTTCAATATAGCTTTGCCTGTATAGATATATTTATGTTTTGATTGATAACAGAATTATAGGTATAGTTTGTACAATATATACAAAGGTATTATGTGCCAAACATGTGACAATGCATAAAAATGATCTTTGCATGTCATTATTATTAAATTTTGTGTTGAGAGATTGTAACTTAATTTAACAGAATATATTCCAGAAAGCTATTGCTGCAATGATTATAATCCATAATCATTACATCATATAAAACAGCATTTTAACAATTTATTTTAAAGATAAATTTTTTATAATGCAATATAATAATATTAAATTATAAAATAAATTGTAAAATCATTGTAAATAAATTATAAAATCAATGTTTTTTAAATTTCAGACTTTTCTCCAGCAAATATCTAGCTCAATTATATTGCATTAATATTATTTAATCAAAAACAAAGAATGTTAGCGAAAAGTCTTAAATTTAAAAAATACAGATTGATATATGTATATATTGCATAATGCGTTAAAAAATGTTTTTGTGTCTTAAATAATAAATACAACAATAATAAATTAAGAAAAATATTCTTTGGCATTCTATTGCTGTTGTCCTAATACGCAGCTCGGACATGTGGCTTATTTAAATTGATTAATACGATGCACTTATTTAGTTAATAGAGCTTATCTATTTGATATATATCAATAAAAGATGTAATACGACACAGACGTAACACACAAATTATTAAAATTATTTTGCGAAATCCGTGAAATATATCTAATTATATGTTACGTTAATATATACTTAGTTGGAAACCACAAAGAATACAGCTAGTAAAGTCTTAAAATTTAGAAAACACCGATTGCATAGGGATATATGAAGATAATATAAGAATGACGATGTTTATCACGTTGTCGCGAGAAGAATGCTACAATTGTGAATCGCATGATTTTCTATCTATAATTCATGTATCAAAACAAATAACACGAATCATGTATTCATGAATAGATTATCGGGTAATACGATTTGGAATGTAATTTTCTGTGTAATTAATATCTGCTAAATACTTTCTTTCAAGTAACATGTGAAGTGTACTGCAACTATAATCGCAAAGAATGCACATGATAGACGTATTTATAAGGCGGAGACAATAATCGAGCAACAATATGTAATTACTTAAATAAATAATCTTAAATTCATAATCAAATGATTTCTTCGCGACTATTGCATCCGTCAAATGCTCTTGATAATGTAGTTTAAATATATGCGAACCAATTAGAATTATGTACAATATAAATTTATCACAGTTCTAACTGTTGAGTCTTTTGCTATATATGTTTATTTGGATTTTCTATATTACTAGGAGGCAAAAAGAAGGAATCACTGATCTCTCATCTCTGATGCATTATCAATCTTTTCTAATGTACAATACTGAATTCATTTTTGTACATGATCATTACATGCTTGAGTCTTCTTTCTGTTTCATCTAATCGATATAGATACATTCTTACATGTTCGTAGAACATGATTACGTGGCAGAATGAAAAAATACGAAATGAACGGAAGTGCATGGGACGTTAATGTATTAAAAATGTCTACGCATTATATATTGAGGGCTAGTATTCTCTTAGACCATTACGAGGAAAACGTAATTCTTTCATTATCTGGACGTCAGTTACTTCTTATGCTGCTATCAGTTACACTGCTTCCATCTTTCATTCAAAATATTGCTTTCTGCGAATTTTTTCTATTAAGATCTGTTTCTCGCAGTTTAATTCTTTCTGTTTGATATATACGTTTGCATATCATAAAGAATTTTATTCGCAGATATTTTTATTAAATATTTATTCGATGATTAGGCAACGTGGTAAATGTTCACGTAAATAGTCAAACAATTCTCGGGACGTTCCTGGACAATTAGTTAGTTCTAATTCGTGTAAGTGTCGAAGCTGTATCAGACTAGATAAACCACTACTTGTGAGCAATGGACAACCTATGAAATTGAATGTTATTTAATATATATATTTTTGTCAAATTAAATATACAGCAATTAAATTTACATAATTATCTTAACTTTTCTTGCGCGAGTGAAATATAGCAGAATTTTATGTATGTAACATATAAATTAATAAAAATAATATACCTATTATTATATATATATTTGTGTTGAAATGACATACTTTTCTAATTATTTTAATTAATATTATAATTGATATTATAATTGATTTCTATATAGAAAGATTTCTTCTTTCTTCCTGAAGAATATATATTTAAAAAATTTTTATAGAAATTTTCAAAAAAGTTTTTGTTTTTCTAATGTGGATGTAAAAAATAAATTTCATATATTAACAAAATTTACAATATTTCATCACACAAGAAAAAACTTAAAGGGATCCTAAACATGTCTGTTTTACCGTCTACAAATGCTTAATTTTTCTATATTTTTTTTCTCGTTACAGATTCGAAAATCTTTTTTCGGGATTAAAGGCATTAATATATGTCTGTATAAGGTAGAGATTATATCGAGAACGATAAAAAAATTTAAAACAGATCTTTATCATTATTCTTATTGCAATATGACGCTCTATAATGTCACGTTGATAACATTTGCTTGATGTAAAAACTGTGCAATCTATATGCAATCTTATGAAATAGTAGTCCAATGTCCATACTGTTCACAGACTAGTAGTTTGCACGAAACGTAGAGTTTTTAGAATTAAACTTAGAGATCCAATTAAAATATTATCATTATATGTGTAATTTATATATACGTGTGCGTGAGATATTGATACAGTAGTACACAATGATCTACTACTATATCAATGGGAGTTTTCCAACAAGAGACATAATGATAGTGTAACATAGTCAATCATTACATCCTTGTTGTTTGCCAATATTAAATAAAAATGAAATGATTATTATGTTACACGGTGTCGCTTGTTAGAAAGTCCCCAATGACACGTAAATCGTCTGTGTAAGTCCTACTTAATTGGTAAAAAATAAATACAATAACAGAGCATATAATTTTAATTTTATTCCTGGACTGATTTTATATCTTCATATTTAATTTAACGTTTATTTATTGAAGAATTCAATTTTACATTTAGAATTTAATTTATGACTCTGTGGATTTTACTTTCTGACTACGGCTATATATTATTTATTATCACATTGACTAATAAAATGTTGAAGAGTATCATATCATCGAATTATATTAATATATTTGATACATTGATGAGGTCATCTTCTATCGATATGACATATATTTGCTTGTTTTTTATTTGATAATAATTGATGAAATTTATAATTTTATTAAAACATTATGAAATTCTTTTCAATTAGCCTTTCAACTTTTTGGCGAGCAATTTCTGTTCCTCTATGCAACGTTCAACTGTTCTCATGCGTTTATAATGTATTTCTTTTCTATTAACACTGTTCGATTATGATAATATCTTTACGTTTATCAAATATCTGAAGAAGGTCTAATTTAAAGGCCGAAACATGTTACATCATAATTAATCTTAATTATAATTAATCAGAATATTGTATACTATTGTGTAATATTTCGGTTTTTTAACATATAATATAATTTTGTAATTGACTCTTATATGCTCTTTTTTATATTTTGTATTTATTTTTTTATTTTATATTTTATATTTTATTTTTTTTATTTTATTATATTATTTTATTGTATTTATTAATGTCAAGATGTCCTTTTTATTATTGGATTGTCCGGAAAGTTCGTGCCGACTAACCTATATAATTTAATAAATATATAATAAATATTTAATAAATATAATATAATAAAATTTAAATCTTCTGCGTTTCAATTTTCCTTCAACATCGGCACGAACTTTCCGAACAGCCAATATTATTAGCCCAATATTATTAATTTTAATTGATAAAACAGAGACCTTAGGATCCCCTTAAAATTATTTATTAATTAGTTAAGTTGATTAATGCGATCTTACCTGCCACAGATAACACTTGTAGAGATCTCATGACACACAAATGTTGAAGTCCGAAATCTCTAAGTTGTGAACACCATCTTAGAAACAAAGCACTCAATGAAACCATCGTGGAGATGTAACCGACGCCGATATCAGTAATGTGTACACACCTGTATAGTAATATGCAAAATATATGATGCAAAAGAGAACAAATTAATGAATTATTATCAAATACAATATTCAAAACACAATATGTTAGAAACATGAAATAATAAACAAGACGCGTATATATGTATTACTATGATAGATGGTGTCTTGGTTGAAAATAATTGAAAATTCATTTATATTTATATAATAATTTTGCCTTACCTATCTAATGTGAGTTCTTCTAAGTTATTCAAATCACAGGCGATATATTCTAAGGCTGCATCTGTAATCCTTGAGCACCAGCTGAGATCTAAGGAACGAAGTCTTGGCAAGTTTTCAGCGATTAATTCAACGCCGTCATCTGTTACTTTACTGCATCCAGAAAGTGACAGTACAGTCAGATTAGGTAAGGAATGTACTAAAACAAAGACAAATATATTATATTAATTTAATATACATCATATTACATATAAAAATATATATATATATATATGTATGCATATACGACATATTTTAAAATGATAAAAAGTTACAAAGAAAATCGTTTGAATATGAATTCTAATATGTTTCTTTGATTTTTAGAATAGAAATTATACTAAAAAAAGTGTAAAAATTTATAAAGTATGAAAATTTGCTTATTATATTTATGGTGACATTTACAACTGACTTTTTAAATTAATTTTATATTTATTCTTCTTTTTACCATATTTTTATTTTAATTATTTTAATAAATTTAATTAATTAATTAAATTTAATTAATAATAAACGTCAATTAATTTTACGTTTCAAAAAATACTTGAATTATAAAATTTTATTAGTGACATAAATAATTCTCTTTTGCAATATTCCGTTCAAATAAGATATACATTTGTTATGTACAAAATACATACACTTATTTACTAGCAGAGTCACTATAATTTAAGTTTGAGCTATCGGTAACAGCTAAATAAAGCTATGTTCCCCTTAATTCTAAATTTAAGTACATATGCATCTGCTTTAATTTCGGACCATTATATTGCTCTATATCTAATTAACTTTGTCATTAACAAAAAGTTCAATTAGAATTTAAACTTGACAAAAAGCTCATATTTTTTAAAAATAATTTCATGATTTGCCTTTATCATTTGATTTTAATGAAGGAATAAAGATTTTTAATTTTTAATTTTTTAAAAGCAAAGTTTTATCGTATATCTCAACAAATGTAAATTTGTCTTCATATTTTTAAAGATAAAACTGTCCATCGAAGAATAAATTGTCTTTTTATCTTAAACTTCCTAAAACATCTCATATTAATATATAATATTGTTACATTTGAATGTTATAAGAAAAAACTTGAGATGAGAAATAAATTAAAGATGTTTCCAAGCAAAACATATTCAAATAAAATGACTCTTACCAATATTTACTACACCGTGATTTGTGAGCTCCCAGCAGGATTGCAGTTTCAAGATGCTAAGTGCACTGCTTTGCTTTGCACTGAAGTAACCGAGCGCAGCGTCAGTAACATGATAAGCTTGCAGAGAAAACTCATATAGGCTCGGCAACAGCTGAGCCACGGCGCCGACAGCCTCGTCGGCGACATTGATGCAATCCGACAAAGACAACGATACTATTCTGGGAGTAAGGCATGCCCATAGGCCAGCCTCTGTTATCTCATTGCAGCCGGCCAATTCAAGCTCATACAAAGCCTAAAAATAATGGCAAATCAAATTAATTAATTAAATCGATTCGATTACGTATCGTGCGCGTCTATACTTAACAAACGTATCTCTGCGTATCTCACAATCCTTTTAACTCATCTCTTTAGTTATGGAACTATCTCATATCGCAAATTGAATCTTGGTTGAGTGACACTTTCGTGCGAGAGATTTAAGTAACGATTTAAATAACGATCTTTGTTTTCAAATAAAAGCTAATCGAGAATGTATATATATATATATCGAAAAATTACAGTATTCGAATGACAACATTATCCAAAGACATATATATATATATATATATATATATATATATATATATATGTTTTTATATAATTTTTTCTTTTGTATAATTTTTTTTTTTTATATATATATATATATATTTTTTTTTTTTTTTTTTTTTTTTA
>Ga0157363_1002077_pt1 | contig 17369 bp, 10 predicted proteins | sample AttsexASBM1_FD_111477 | JGI IMG/M metagenome (GOLD analysis project Ga0157363, IMG submission 111477) | Fungus gardens microbial communities from leaf cutter ant in Ribeirão Preto, State of São Paulo, Brazil - Atta sexdens ASBM1 | ecosystem: Host-associated > Fungi > Mycelium > Unclassified ... | reverse complement strand
TTTTATTTTCGACATCAAAACGACGTCTTTTCGAGAAATTATTTCTGATTGGAGCGTTATTTACGTCTACAACTTAAGTCTCTAAGTAAGTGTTACGATTTTTGTGCTAAGACCCTTTATTCTACAATAATCGTAAGCGTAAGAATTGACCAATCACAGTCAAATATTCCCTTCACATTCGACTTGATTGGTCAATTCATATAACTCCGCTTCCGACTATATATAGGCTTTAGGCACAGTATAATATACTGTTCTATAAGTAGAACCAGTAGCAACATTCTGTAAAAATAGTGTCGGAGAAATTTTATCGCGCATGCGCCGCATTACTACCGACAACATGGCGTCAATTGAACAGTAAATACAGCTGACATGAGGTTATGCATATCAAAGGCAGCTTTCCAGATAAACGATATAATAAGGATCAACTCCGATTAACTTTAATTGATGATTGTTTGCTATTGAAAGATACGATAGATAAAATAGAATGTGTAATTGTTAGTATAATTTATGTGTGCAATGCGTGACTGTAACAGTAATTCCGCTAAGCTTTTTTCGTTTTCCATCTGATTTAGAAAGGTAATAATTTTTTGATAATTTTTGATGTGTGTGTGTGTGTGTGTGTGTGTGTGTGTGTGTGTAAACATTGAATGATTTTTAAAATTACGATAATATATAATATATAAATAAATTAATTCATTCGAAGAGTTACGAGCCAGAGATTATGATAAAAAAGACAGTATATTAGTTTATAGAAATTATTTACCATTTATAAATTTAATATTTAAAAATTTTTGTTAACATTGATAATGATCCGAAGTCGAAATCATCTGTTTTTTTCTTTGTTTATCATTTTATATTATATTGTTTTTCTTTGGTTATTATATTATATATAGATAATTCTTAATATACTATCTTTTTTATCATAATTTTGGGCTCATAGTCCTTCAAATGAATAAATGAATTAATTAATTTATTATTATCGAGCCTTATTACTTATAATATATAATGTTTTAAAACAAAATTATGGCTACAAACATATGATATAAAAGAGAATATTTCACGAAAAAGACTGTATAATAATTATAGAGTTTGTTCAAAACATTTTGCTCCTTATATGTTCTTAAATGATTTAAAAAATCGACTTCAAACACGTACAGTTTCAAGTTCACTTCTTAATTTTACCAATGATGTAACAACTGATCAGAATGAAATCAACAGTAATTAATTTTCTTTCATTATTAAATATATTTTGAATATGTATTACATATAGATATTTTTTAAATATTATTCAACATATTATTATTATTTATTAAATTATTTATAAAAAACTTATTTTAATAAACATTTCAACAGTAAACACTTCAAGTTTTATAACAAATTTACAAGCAGAAGTATACAGTGTTAAAGCCAGTTGTTCAACAATTGATTTGGCAGATAAAATATTTTTTACAACAAAGAAGTTTGATAATTTTGGATTTTATTTGATTTGTTTTGAACATTTTTCAATTTTTTATTTATAATTTTAGATTGATTTAAGCAGATTCAACTAAAGATTTTAATTTATTAAATTCTAAAGATGATAAAGCAACTCAAATTCGAATTAAAATTATCCAATTCTACTTCAAGAAAAGAAACTCTCAGAAGAAAATATGAAGCTGCAGAAAAAAGAGCAAAACGCGTAAAATTAAATATAATATTGAAAAAAATATAGATAATATTACTTACGATTTCCAAAATTTCTTTATAAATTTTAACCAAAACCGGTAACTAATTTCATGAAAACTCAAGGAAATAATCTCGACAAAAAGTTAATGTATTCAGATGCTGGATTCAAAATATAAACAGCTTAAATCAAATGTGGAATATTTACAGGAAATTAATTTAGGATTTCAATTTTTATTAACGAGACATATCAATCAAGATATAGTCGAACATACATTTGGAGAGATTAGAAATTTATCAGGTAATTAATTCAATCCAACTATAGTGCAATTTTATTACTCTTTTAAAAAATCATTTGCTACTAAGTATTGTTCAGACAGGAAATTGTACTTTAGATGTTGAGGACTCGGAAATAGATATGGTGATTATATGGTGAAAATAACACAATTTCAATATACTTTTGTACAAAACATCATACTTTTGTACAAAACATCATTGCAAAAAACAGTACCTGTTCAAATTGATGACTATGATTATCAAACAAAGATATAATTAAGGAAAATGCATTTTATTATATTTGTGGTTATCTTATGTCAAAGAATTTGAAGAAACATTCCTGCGATATATATGAAAATTTTGCCAAAGATATTGACAATTTTAATTATAATAGATTTTATACATTTAGAGCAATAAAATCTACTGAAGACAATATGTATGACGGATTATACATTTCAAATCAAATACTTATAACCTACGTTGAAAATTTAGATAATTTTTTTAATCATTTACGTATATATTTTGAATGAATCTGTTCTTGTTTTTATAACTTTTTTAAACACTGTTCTCATCCATGTAAAGATTTCCCAAAAACATATTTTATAAAATGTATGCAAGAGTTCGCCTTTACTTTGAATTAAAATTTTAAATCGCAAACAGGCGAACTTAAAAGTAAAGAAAAAAATAAAATAATTTTGAGTCATAACTAATTCATCATGTGGATGGATACAGATTTAATTTTCTTTATATTTTCTCTATCATTTTTTAATTATAATTATTAATATTTTTTAATTAATATTTTTTAATCATAATTAATAATTAAATAAAAAACATATATATACATGTATTGACTCTTTCCTTGCACAAACAAAATTAAAAAGTAACGAAACGCAGAAAAGAGTAATAATAGATATAAACAATTATTTGTTAATATTTTATATATCGTATTACGAAAAACAGAGATAAAACTTTTATTTTTGTTATTTTTATAATGAATAAATAAAATAATGCTTTTATTCTAAATATTTATATTTTTGTATTGTATCCGATTAAATTATAATAATTTATGGGTATTTTTAAGACTTTACTTACTACAATTAGACACACATCCACTTTCATAATTATGGACACATGTTTAAAATAAAAAGTGTTTTAAAAATTAACATTTTTCATACTGTTACTTCATACAAACATAATTTTTATAAAAAATATCAATAAAATATATTTTATCTAATAATCTTTTTTTTAGGTGACTGAATTCCTGCCAAAATATTTAATATGTCAAAGAGAACGCCGAATCTTAGTTATTGTCTGTTAATATAAAATTTTAAAATTTTATATTTGGCCCGCCAAAAAATGTAATGCTTCTCTGTTTTCGATGATTATTTAATGATAACATAAAAAAATAAAAAAATATTGTCTTCTGTAATGATTTGTAAATTACATTTAATAGAAAGTTTAAAATTATAAATTTTAAAATAATTTTTATATATATATGTATAATTTAAAAAATTATTTTCATTTTTAAATGGAATAATGAAAAAAATTGAATCATTGATCAAAAATCAAAAAATTAATTGGCATATATATTAGTGCATTATAGATATATATTGTCATCAATCGAAATTGTATTTAAATTGACACATTATACATGTTGTAATTATTTAAAATAAATGTCAATCGTTTATTACAAATATAATATTGCATTTAATATTATTATTAATTTTTTTTATTGAATAATTTATTTTTTATTTTTGTATAACTATTTTTTATTTTATTTCATTTGTATGTGCAAATTTATAATGGCTGTGTTCTAAAATTCACTTCCAGCGCTGAAAATCTGGTTTACGTTACATGCACTATGGATTTTCAGCACTGATAATTTTGCAACATAATCAATATTTATTTAATAAAATGTGAATTGCAGTTATTTATATGATATTAAAATATTTCGTTATTGCTTATGTTTCGTTATTTGCGTTACTACTATCAAGAATGGCGTGACACATGATTTCGGACACCAACATCAAAGGATTCGACACGGAGTGCTGCTACTGGTTCTACTTATACTGTGCTTTAGGCCTGTTACATATATATAATAGAATCGCAATTCTTAAGCTGTAAGAATTTAACCAATCATAGTCGATTATTTTTGTCATATTCAACGGTGATTGGCTTCTTTTCTTATGGCTTATGTCTTGAGATTCTGTTGTATTGTAGAATAGACATTAATACTCATATTCACAGTCAGGCATTATATTCGAGGCTTCCTTAAATTTATCTTTAGATACTCTACGAATTATTTCATTGACTGCTGAACATCTAAAGATAAATTTAACCTTAAGTATAAGGTCTGACTATGAATATGGTCATATGATTATTCTACAATAGACGTAAGCGTTGTTGTAAGCGGTTGTGTAAGAATTGATCAATCAAATCGAATGTAAGGAGAATATTTGACTGTGATTGATCAATTCTTACAACTATAATCACTTACAACTACGCTTACAACTATTGTAGAATAGACTTTAAGGTTCGCCTACAATGAAATTGGCTGTAAGCAGGCAATAGTGCAATTTCTACAACAATGTCTATCTACAATGGAACGGTGATAAGTATAATCAATGAGAAAATAGATTGACTGTTTGAAGTCAGAAAATACGCCGTTTGAGATTACATGCAAAATGTGAGTTTTCTCAGCATTTGTAACATTATGAATATAAGAAAAATTGGACTTTTCTTTTTATTTTGCTTATCTTGGCATATTTTATTACTGTCGCAATGACAGATTATAAGAAGGATGACGAAAGCAACGATGTTGGTGGGTTCGACCTGTAAACAGGGCTACGAAATGCTCCATATCATTACCATAATCTCGTTCAAGAATTACTTCAGAGTGACTATGAAAAATTCTTTGAATTATCATATAGAATGTAACCGAGCAATTTAATTTCCTAGTAAATTTGCTTTATTCTCATCTTAAGAAAGTATTACAGTATTCGAGCTTCTCTTCCTACAGAGTTGCGTCTTGCTGTCACTTTGATGTAAGTAAAAACTGAATCGAAAGGTCCTCTACCATTTTGTAAGTTTTTTCAATAGTTAACGAGATATTAATCCTTAAAAATAGCCGAATACTACTGCGAAGTGTACGCCCATCAATCGCTTGGCGCGCGGGCCGTAGGAAGCAGGGATAGCCTGGCAAGCGTGCCGTCCGAACTATGGAGGCTTGCGGCGGTGTACGCGGCGCGGGGCGTTTGCCAGCCAATCCTCAACTCCCAAGACCCGCGCGCCAAGCGATCGGTAGGCATATATACTTCGCAGTAATAGGGCAAGCGAGGGCGCGTATTCGGTTATCTTTAAGGATTAATATCTCATTAACTATTGGGGAAATTTACAAAATGGTAGAGGACTTTTCGACTCAGCTTAGTCCGCTCTACCTGCTCAAAAAATATTTTATATTGGCGATTATTTCCAGATACCCTGTATAGTTTATAATATATATTCTCTGTAATTGTCACTCTGTGACAATCTATTTTCAGATTTGATAAGTGAAGTGAGTGGAGTATGGGCTAACACAGATTTTGCAAGTGATCTGGCTGCAGACAATTTACTCTTACCAGATCCGACATCACTTCCAGAAACTAATATTCTTTTGCTTTTTTTTTTTATTGGCGATGAGGCTTTCCCATTGTCAATATGATGCGACCCTATCCATGTAAAAAGCTGATTGATGAGAATCTTTAATTAAACGCTTGTCACATGCACGGCGCACAATGCTTTTGGTATTTTAACTGCACGATGACATATCTTACACAAACCTCTTTGCATGTCAATAATCAACTGCGAAAATTTATTGAAAGTCCTCGTTTGCCTACACAATTTTTGATTGCGCAAGAAACAGGAAAATATGAACAATCATCAGTATTACGACAGATTTAATTAATATCGAGGAACAAGATGGCAGCATTAGAGGAGAATGGAGGAGATATTTTTCGTCACATTTTTCTGAAATTCATCGAATGGGTTAATCGTGCAAATTCTGTAGCGAAGGAAATAAGAAATATTTTGTTTCTCCAATTGGTTAAGCTCAAGCTTCATGGCAATATGATTACACTTTCAGAGGGGCTATTATCAATTCTCCTCATTAATATAATTTCTAACTTCATTATATAAATAAAATATTTATTACAGCAAAAAATATATTTATATATTACAAATTAAATAAAAAAGATGTTTATATATAAATATTTTTTTATATTAGTAAAAACAGGATATACTCATATATATTGAATATTACATGTAAAAATATTATATAAGCAATAAATGATAATAGAAATTTATTAAAAATTTATTGTTACTTTTATTCTTATATTTCTAACAGTCTTATATAATCTTTAGTCAAAATAATTTTATTCAATTTTTCTAAGTTTTTATAAATATAATATATAATTATTACAACAGGATTATTATCATAATTTATTAATTATTGCAAATTACATTTATATTATCGTAGAGTTATTAAAAAATTAATAACTTTGTAAAAATAAAAATGTTTATTAATAAGATGTTTCATGTAATAAAAATAATATATTCTCATATGTCGAATATTAAAGTTGCAAGCTTATAGCCGAGTAATGTAAACAGTAAAAATGGTGAGAGATTGATAGAGACGGTCTAGGAAAAACCGAGTTGTGGCGGCAAGATTCCCGTCATCTTCCTCCTATCTCTTTTAACCTACCACTCGTACTATTTATATTGCTCGATCGAAAAAGAGAAAAGAATCTTCAACTTAAACTTTCAAATCAGCTATAGCTGCACATACTTTGAATTTATAAGTTGGAGTATTTCTATCATACATTCAAGACGCTTTTCTTCAAGTACAGATTTAAGAGCATATGCAATGGCAATTGAGACTAGTTCATTCACGGTTGATTGTGAAGATTGAGTACAACTTCATTGACTGGAATTTGTCAAAGACTCCTCTATTTTTTGAGCGACAGAGGTCAAGGCTGTTGATTACCTGATCATAGCTTGTACAAATACATAATCTTTTTTCCTGCGTTTAGCACAGTTATCTGATTCAGGAATAGTTCTTTTTGTTGACAACTTCTGTATCGATTTCAGCATTTCCTCTGGTGCATTAACTGCTGCAGAAGAACATTCCTCCACAAAGGTTACTAGATGCATGTGTAACAGCTTTTTCCTTGTTATTCTCAATCAATGATATAGATGCATCATCTGAAGATAAAAAGAGATAAATGAAAATTACGCACTTCATATTTATTCCATTCTATTATATTTACACATATCAATTTACTTACTGCTAAGCATTGACTCCAAATCATTTGTAGATCATATACTTGACGGAGACAAAAGCACTGTAATGCTTGTGGAGACAATGCATGTGGAGACGGTACTTATGGAAACTTGTGGAGATGATACTTATGGAAACAGTATTTATAGAGATGGTGTATGTGGAGATGGTGTTTGTGGATGTGATATTTGTAGAGTGTTGATTTTGATGATAGTGAAGGTGATGAAAATGAAGATAAAATCAATAAAAAAGGAAGAGAAGTTTTCTCTGTTATTGAGATCTTATTCACAATTTTCTTTGATGTATAATTACTGACAGTTCTGAAATACCAAAATATATATTAATATCTAATGTTACAACACACCAAGCTAATTTTGGATACTTTTAACAGGAGACATAGGTGATACAGTATAATACAATAAATCATTATATATTTTTTGTTAATATTAAACAAAGATCAGTGTACATTATGTCTCTTTTTAAAAAATATAATTCATTTATAAATGATTATATACATACTTGCGAGGCGTGATATGGTCTACTAAAAATAAACACAGATTGTAAAATTGCCATTTCGGTACATAGGGGCTTTGTGCTTTGTCCAAATTTTCCTTTAAGACTTATTATTATCTTCCGTCTTTCCCTACCAAATCGCTGGCGAATGTTGTATCACATTTTGGCAGCATCTTTTCCTGGTGATAAAAGAAATTAAAATATGAATAAAATAACTTAAATCTATCGCCACAAACAAATCAACTAATTTATATGCATCTTACCTTACCTTCATTTTGACAAACAAGATCCAATGCTCTTCCAAACTAAATCTTTATCAGCATATTTCTTCCAGTTTTTTCGCATATAGAGCGGGATTCACTTTGATAAGAGTGATAAGCTCTTGTTGTAATAAAGCATCATGTTCATTACCATAACCTTTACGCTATTTATTATCATCTTCGCCAGACATTTTAATATCGAATATCGAGAAACTACATATCAAATTCACTGATTCATTCACTGATAAGGCTGAAAATCGCTATCAAAGTAACGCAAGACGTTTACTGTAAGCCATAGGCAGCACCGAAATGGAAATAATCATTTCACTTACGACTATTGTTGCGACTTCCTAAATCGGAAATACATTACTGCCTACTGTTACGGCTTAAAACTTTCCATTGTAGACGAACTTTAAGAGAGCGTTTATATTGGCCGTAACCGTTTTCTTTTTAATATAAAGACACTTAGGGCCGGTCTTACCAACTCCTTAATTTAATCCAGTGCGGAGATCGTACTTTACGTTATTAAAGAATATTTTTCTTGCAAAATAATTTTTATATTCTAAAAAAAATCAAATACTAAATTTTCTAAAACATTATGTTATAATAATTCTTGCCTACTAGAAACTATTCAATAATTGTTATAAATTTATATCGAGAAGTTTCTATAATAGACTTGCGAAGATTGAAGTCAGGAAATACGTGAATCTCTAAGAAATTCCGTGTTTTCTATACGAAGGCTTATAAAGTCTCAAGTAACAAGGATTCTATATCGCAATAATGATTTTCTTTTATAAGTGAATATAATTATCATTTTAATTGACAGATTTGTCGCTCGTTATCCAGTGGAAATTTTGTAGATTGAATAGTTTCAACTACAAGCGTCAAACACTCAAATATTATCGATCGTGTTGACCATCGTTGATTGCGATATACATAATCTATTCTTTTTTTTTTATATTGCTGATAAAGAATTCAATATGTGCAATCAGAATAATCTAATAACTGTTTAATTCAGCGTATTAATATTGCAAATGATACATGAAAAATATGAACATGTCGAATTTATTGCTCAAATGTCAAATTTAACGCTTCTTACTTTTTTTCATGTATAAAATTGTCTCTAATAGTTTTGCGACAAAAATCATCATGATCGCTGAAACAGCCAGGGGTTCGATTGTGTATTTTGAAATGAGATGAAAATTACAAAAGTGAGCAAGATTTCTAGGTATTGATCAATTAAATTATGAATATTCTAGTAAATTTGTTCACTTTTGTAATTTTCACCTCATTACACAATCGATTCTCAGTTTGAGCAGCTCGTGAAAATGCATCTTTAAGATTGTGAGATTATAAATTATAAGCTATGTTCCAAAATTCACTGTCAGAGCTGCAAATCTATTTTATATTACGTATATACTGTACATTTTCAGCACTGGCAGCATATTTTGGAACACAGCCAATGTCTAGCAAGGTTTCCATATGCAGTTTTTTTTTTTATAATAAAGATTGGTACTACGAAAATAGCAGGAAAGATTTGAATTTATAGTAAAGTTACAATTGATTAATTCGGAGAGGTCAGAACTTATTTATAGACCTAATAGTATTTTTTAAATCTGTGCTCTAATAAAAATGTATGGAAATATATATATATATATTTGTACATTTCCATATATTTTTGAGTTTAGTTTTCTTAAGGTTGAGAACCAATATTCAGTGATTTTTAATGTCAGTGATAATTAATATCTTGTTAACTTGTATTGCGAAAATTGCAAAATAGTAGAGAACTTTTCGACTCAATTTAGTCCGCCTTATTTACACAAGAGCGTTGGGCAAAAAATTTTGGAAATTTATACTTCGTTTAAAGTATAAATATTAACACATTTGTAAAAATGATGTCCATACATTCTTAAATCATTTCCTTCCACTAGAATGTTGATCTTTTGTTAGTGCATTTTCTAAGCGATTTTTTGAGGATAAATTATTCTATAAGAATTTGTTTCATTGACATCGAGTTCGATTGCTGTAGCATAAGAATGAACAATACGCCAAACATTATTCGGAAATTGTCTTTTAGTTAAAAAAAGAAATGACTTTTTAAGATCGATTTGAAATAGCCTTTTGAAAAAAAAAATCATTTTTTTTAACCTAAAGGCCAATTTCCAAATTGACTTTTAGCCTATTGCCCATTCCTATTCCAGCATTCCCTTTAATGTCTTAAGATACGTCTTTTTATGTTTCGATTTACTGAACTTTTTTCATTTTTCGACTCATTGTACTATATAAGCGCCAAGTCAGAAAGAAGAGCGAAATGTCCGTGTTGTATACAAAATTTTTATTTATTTAACGATATATTACGGGAAATATTTACGGGATTATACTTTCCATTAGGTACATATTTGAAAAGCTTTTACTTTGCATTCTTTTCTTTTTCTCACTCAAAACGTATACTAAAAATTTGCAGCATATGCGAGTTTTAACAAAAATCATGATATAACCGTTTTTTTTTCTGTTTTCTTTTTTATAAAATATAAACTAAGATTCTAATATTCTCTAAGTAGTTCAGTGCGTGTATACAAATTGGTATCGTCCCTCCCATTTCTATGTATTAAATTGTAACTTAAAAATAGGAAACTGTCAGCCATTGTTCGAACGACGTACGTGCAGGAACCGAGCTGAGAAATCGAGATTGAATCATTGCGCTTACCTTAGCGCAGAGACATTACTGTATCTTCAGAAAAAGAGACCATACATATCGCGTATAATGAAAGAATAACAGTCTAGGTTTTTCTAGAAACAAAATGCTCGATCTATGCATGTACGTCCACTACTGTATATATCACGTCGTGTTAATACCGCAGTTCAAATTTAAGCAGTTCGTACAAAGCAACGTCTTATGAAATGATAAAAAGCTATAAGTAATCTAATCGCTATCTAACTCATGTCGGCAGATCATTGTTGCGCATTGTGCTGCGTCTCGTGCAAACAATCCCGCACGGCGATCCTAGCCTGCTGAATGCCATTCTTCAGCCTTTCGGCGGCGCTGCGGCTGCCCGCGTATGACAGACGAATGTCTCTGCCGAGCTCCTCAATGATATTCAATAACTTGCCATAATTGTTCTGGCCGGGCACGGTCTGGTAGTTGATCATGCTGGACGGGCTGGCCTGTGCCACTTGTACGGTCTGCACGTTCTGCAGATTCCTCGGGTTTGGCACGGTGATCACAGGTTCGGGGATACGCGGTGGCGGTGGTAGCGACGAAATTTCCGGTACCTTCGGCGGATCATTCAGCTTCGTAATCGTTATTTCGTTCATTTTAGCCAGCTCATTCAGTTTCACCATTTCATTTGTCATTTTGACATTTTGATATTCTGGTCTTTCCATTTTGACGATGTCGTTTTGTATATTTGCCATCTTCATCATTTCATTCATCTTCGTCTTCTCGTTCATTTTCGCGATCTCTTTCGCCATCTCATTGATCTGCGCGAATTCAGTCAGTTTTGTGATATCATTATTGTACTTTGCCATTTCTGTCATTTTCACCATCTCGTTCAGCTTCGCTATCTCGTTCATCCTTTGCACTTCGTTGATCTTGGCCATCTGAGATATCTTCATCATCTCATTCATCTTTGCCATTTCATTGATCTTGGTGATGTCGTTATACTTGGCCATCTCAGAAAGTTTCACCATCTCGTTCATCTTGGCGATCTCCTGCATCTTCATGTATTCCGTAGTCTTGGCATATTCTACCATCTTCTCCATTTCATATCTCTTCGCCATGTCCTGTGACATCTTGTTCAATTCAGAATTCATTTTATTAAACTCTGCGAGTTGAGCCATTTGAACTATATGCTCAGGTACTTTTCCCCTCTCCATCATTTGCTTTAATTCCGCGGATATTTTATTCATATTCATTTCGGACATCTGGGCTATTGTAGAGGAATCAGGAACGGGCATCTTGGACAACTCGGCGATTTTGGAAATCTCCCTCGCGAGATTCTCATCCAGGCAACGCTTTTTCTTGGCACGATGCCTGGCCATTCGTTGAGCCTCCTGCATTCTCCTTAATGCCGCCTGTTCCTCAGTTTCCTTGGCTCTGGCGTTTTTCATTATCTCCGCAGCCGTATATAGTCTAACAGCACGTTCCTCCCCTGTCTCTGACATCTATAATTTCGCATTTCCTTCACTGTCTCGGGGCAAAATTCTTTTTCAGCTTTGAGTTTAATACATGACACAAATGACATTGATTCTGTCCCTCAAGTGCTTTGTCATTTTCAGAGTAAAATTATAATATTTAAAATGGTCTAAAATTAATAAAATAGAATAAATATTCCAATCATGAATATAGCTTATTTCTCCAATTCCCTCGCCACTTTAACAGTACTCTTTAATTCATGTGTGCTACAATTCGAGAAACTCGAATTTATCGGGCACCTGAAACAGATTGCAATCATATTATAAGGATAGTAATAAGTGAGTGAGTGAGTGAGTGAATGTATGTGTGTGTGTGTGTGTATGTGTATGGGGGGGGGGGAGATGATAAAATATGATTATCCGAATATTCACAGAGATTAAAGCACAATTGAAAAATACAGGCAATGGATACGACCAGCAAACAAGAATTGAAATGGATTTTCAGAAATATGGATGAATGTTAAAATAAATCCTTTTCAATCCTGACATTTTTATTCATTTATAGGAATTGCATAAAGCAAATGTCTGTACCTTTTCAATCTTGAATGCATTTTTATTCATTTATACGAATTGCATAGAACATATTTCTATGTCTTTCCTATCCAAAAATAATATTAGCATTTTCTGTGCATCGTGAATACTACTCAATTTAGAATTGTGAATAGAAAGTACAATTTTTTAAATTCAGTTAAATTTAAAAATAATACCAGCAATTTTTGTGCAACATGAATACTGCTCAATTCAATATTCTGAATATGAAATGCAGTTTTTCAATCTAATTGAATAAAAAAAGTTTTTATTTAAAAATGGATCATAAGTGCTACTTAAATTATTTAAAATTATAAGTAGGAAATTTTTCATTTTAATCCAACTAAGTTAAAAAAAACTGTAACATAAAAATAATTGAGTTCATTTTTTCATCTTTGATTAGAAGTAAAATGAATGATCGATGTGACTTGCAAACCAAGTCTGAATATTATATATAGGCTAATCACGGTGCGCGACATCAGCCAAGCGAGATTAGATTATTCGATACTTATCCAATGTTGTCTCATAGTAATATAAATTGTTTATACTTTATTATATCTGTTAAATGATATTTTTATTATACCTATATAATTTCGTTACTAGTTTAACTGATTATAATTGAAGTAGAGAATGAATGACACATTTACCAATTGAAGAAGTGATGTAGCGGGTAACATAGAAGATTCATAATTCAGAGATTCCAGGTCCAAATCTCACATATAAGATATGTTTTTTAATATCAATTTGAAGTAGTTAATTTCAGGTATAATTATTATAATGTCTTAGAAATAAAATTTTTAACTCTTAAAGATGAACGTTTTTTTTTCAAATATTAAACTAGTGTCAGCTCAAATCTAATCCATTTCAATCCATTCAATCCATTTCAATCCATTCAATCCATTTCAATCCATTCAATCCATTCAATCCATTTCAATCCATTCAATCCATTTTAATCCATTTTCATTTGCTGAAAACAGATTTTAATCTAATCAGAAACCATATATACCAGGATACACACTTTCTAAAGTCGGTTCTACATTAGTTGCAAGCTGATCGCAAATTTGTTGTGATAGTCTCAAGCATTGATTTCAAAATGCAAGCTTCAGATTGATTATCGCAACTTGTGATTGGTTTGCAATTAATGTAGAAACCGACTTAATAGATTACAATCTATTAGTTTTTGTTCCTATTGTGCGTTTCAGTACTTTATGTCTCAGGTTAAATTCCGTGTCATATTAAGCATTGAGGATTGCAGATTACGAATTGAAGATTAGGATTCAGTCAATCAGAACAAAATGGATTAAAATTGTTGACTTAATCGAATTCTCAATCTTTAATGTGTAATATGACCTGACACGGGTTTTTAATTGTGCGAGACCTAACCTCCTAACGAAAGATACGTCGAACACGAATGGGATCACAATAAAATGACTAAATCGATACAGCTTATGTCATTGCATTATCGAAAACTGTTAATCCAATATCCGATGAATCGTATGGATAACTGATATCCGGAATCTGCGATCATTTAAGAAAAGTGCAAAGGCGAGTTTTTCTGAACTTACGAAAAATTACGTTCGAAATTATTGCGTGCACATCCCGGGAATCTTCGTCGTTGTTTCGGCCTACTGCGTCTCCTCGTATTTGCGAACTGCATCGCCCGGTGTGTGTGCTAGTAAGTGCGTACGCGCGCGACGCGGCCAGGCAAGGATGGGAAAAGTTTGAAAAGAAATGAGCGTACGCGTCTCTCACGTCTGAGCAGTGTTGTTAGACGGGCCGGTTTCAGACGCATGCGCGTCCAATGTAGTTTCAGTATCGGTCACTATAGTAAATAGAAGATCATAGTCGCCTATGTAAAATTTTTTCAAAAATGTTGCAAATTTTAATATATATTACTATTTAATATATATTACTAATTTTATATATTTTACACATATATTTTCTATATATGTATACATATATAGAAATATATTGTATATATTTATATATATGTATACGTATATAAAATATGTAAAATATATTAAAATTTTTAACATTTTTAATCCTAAGCGACTAATAATCTCCTATTTACTAGTGACCGGTACATTACTGAAGCTATATTGGACGCGCATGCGTCTGAAATCCGGCTCGTCTACACATTAGTATGCAACAACATTGGTGTGCATGCGCATGCGCGCTCCGAACTAAGACGTGTCTTCTCGCGGAGTATGTACACATGTATGTATGCATGATCGGTATGTATATACCATGTCCCCTCGCTCTCTCGCTTGCTCTCGCTGTCTGACTCGATCCTCGACGGCGCTGGATGGCGCTGGACGGCGCGGTTGATCAACAACAATGGCGGACGCGTTTCGGCCGATTCGTTGAAACGCGGAGTCCACTCACCTTGGCGAGAGATCGGCCGGCCACGGGTCTACGATATTCTTCCGCAGATTCCTCGACGAGTGCCGCGTTCGCCGATCCGCGTCCCACGTCGATCCGCGCGGCTTTTACCCGATTTATTCCGCGAAACAGATGCACAAAAGTGGGTATCGCACCCATACGATACGTAAGATTTTCGAGACGGAGGAGCCACTTTAAGGGGCCAAGCGGGGTCGTCGTCGCTGCCGTCGCCGCCGCCGCCGCTGCTGCCGATAGGCTGCGTGTGACGTGGTGGTTGCGTTTATTGACCATAACCCCTTCCTACTATCGTCCGCGATAGATAGGTGTATGTACGAAACTATTGACTTCTTAGTCGCGTGGTCGCGTCTTAAAGGTCACATTTGCCACATCGCGCGTTACATGTCTCGAGTAAAAACATTGACAGTGGCCGGGTGAAGGGAAATCGAGAGATAGAGCGAGACACTCTCGGCTCGAATTGAAACAATTTGCTATTTCGCGTTGGAAAACGAACGACTGACACGTGTTTTTCTCGAAGTTCTCGTAACATCGAGATTAGGTAGTTTAGCGGAGGATTCACATTTTTAAGAAAGACAAAAAGATATGACGGCATATCACGCAATATGTCTCGTAAAACTTGTGTAACTGATGTCAAATAAAATTACATATCTGTTTTAGAAGATGTAAGGAAATGTAAGCGTTTCAGATTATGTTTAATAAAGATTATGTTCAAAATCGTACAATTAACGCGAAAAATTTATGGATTTGCGAAGTGATTCTAAATGTTGATATTCAAAGAAAAGACAAGGACAACTATCACTTTTTCGCGATCGTTTTATTTCTACATTTTCTTATGTTTTTCTTAGGGTTGGGTAAGTTAACATTTTTTAAAATTAAATTAAGTTAAAGTTAACAATCCTGAAAATTTAACTTGATTAAGATAAAAGTTAATTCATAATGAAATTACAAGTTAATAAAAAAAGTAATTGAAAAGTTAAAAAGTTAAATTTGGTCCGAATGAACGATAAAAAAAAAGAAAAAATTTGATCGTTTTATATAATTTTTCATATTTTTCTTTTCTCACAACATATTCATCAAAGAATCACTAGTTACTTTTGTTCACAACGATTGTACAATATAAAAGACAAAATTAAAATTAAGATTAATTAACTTTTTAACTTTTTTAATTTTTAAATCTTTAGCTTAATACTATCTAACCTTGATTTTTCTTCTCGATAGAAAATCATTGATAGAAACCAAAAATTATCATGATAATAATGCTACACTCAAGGAAAAATTGACATTAAAATAAACATTAAAATAAAGAATCCTTATTCAAGTAAACACACACACATATCCATCCACCCACACTATTACGAAAACATTGTCGGTTATATTCAAGCATTTAAAAATTAATTCAGAATTGTTGATCCAATCTGAAGGAAAAGACTTAAGAAAACGTAGAAATAGAACAATCTCTGAATGGTCGCAAAAAATTACACTCTCTTTTGTTTTTTTCAAAAATTTATACAAATGTAATTTTTGAATTGTTGGTGGTAAAAGAAATTCAAGAATCCGAGTCGCAACACAGTAATTATAAATATAAAATCGAATTAAAATATTAGTAGCTCATATCAAAACAAGAAACATTTTTAATTTTCTAATAATCTAGAAAAATTATAGTGTATATGTATAATTCAAATTTCTTTTTACTTATTTGGTATAAATTTACTTCTTGAAAAATACGTTTTTGAATCATACTGTACTGTACGATTTTGAATCATTGTGTAGTTTTTAAAGTCAATATTTGTAATTGGCATAGTCAAGGTTCAATACAAAGTAGATAAAATTGTAAAAATAAATGTATTTTTCATTGTACAATAAAATACTTTATTTTTGTTTCAGATTCCGCGTATATAGATTTATAGCATATTAAATAAATAACAGAATTTTAGGAAATTGATCGACAGGATAAAATATTAGCTAAATATTATCGTTCAACATGTACATATCATCCTATGAGTACTATTTTCTGCTATTGTTAATTATTCTACCTGTATATCTCTTTTTTAAACTTTGGTCATGGCTTGGATGGGAATTATTTGTGAATAATTAAAATTTGACATTATTAAAATATAAGCTAAATGTCATCAAGTTGCCTATGTACATATATATATACACGCGCGCGCGCGCGCGCACGCACACACACACACACACACACACACACACACACACACACACAC
>Ga0157363_1002076_pt1 | contig 17379 bp, 5 predicted proteins | sample AttsexASBM1_FD_111477 | JGI IMG/M metagenome (GOLD analysis project Ga0157363, IMG submission 111477) | Fungus gardens microbial communities from leaf cutter ant in Ribeirão Preto, State of São Paulo, Brazil - Atta sexdens ASBM1 | ecosystem: Host-associated > Fungi > Mycelium > Unclassified ... | reverse complement strand
TATTTTTCTCATTTATATATCTCTTATCTTATAAAGATATATAAAAAATAACATATATATATAAAAATATTTAAAAAAAAATACACACATATATATATATATATATATATATATATATATATATATGTATATATACATATATCATTAGAACAATTAGTATTATTTCAGCTAATAAAAATATTACAATATTATTAAAAACAAGTTATTATCATAGGTATTATAATTTGTACATTACTATTGAGTTGTCCGGAAAGTTCGTGCCGATGTTGAAGGAAAATTGAAACGCAGATTTAAATTTTAGTATACATTTATTAAATTATATAGGTATTAGTCGGCACGAACTTTCCAGACAACCCAATACTATATTTAACATTAATTATATTTTTTTTATGTTCCGCCTCTTTCACAACATCTTTGAACAGATATGTTACAACTATCCATCCATTAGCATTATAGGTGTCATGGTTCTTCGAATAGTTTCCGTACAATCACAGAAAAATATCGAATTTACTTATTGCATTAGTGGCACTAGTAGTATATTTTTATGCTGACTAGATCAATTCAAGATTTTATTTCCAACTCGAAAATTAATTGAACTTAGAGCCAAAAGTTCATCACGAAATCAATAGAAATTTCGAAAACTTTCGACTCTTATTTTCGACATCGAAACGACGTCTTTTCAAATTATTTCTAACTGGGTAGTTTGTTGTTTTTTATCAGTTCAAAATTATTCAATTAGGAATAACTAATTTCAAATCATTTCATAATCTCGGAAAGAAATATATATTAATATAACAAATATTTATTTGTAATTATGTATATTTTAAATGACAAAAGTGAAGATGGACAGCCTCCCTCAATAATTTTGATTTTGATATATGTTGTCATAATCTTGAATGACCTTGAAGAAATTTTAATCATCGGGATATTCGTTAAAAACTTATTAATGAAAACAGTTTTGAAAAATATATACTATTTATACTCTTAGCTAGATCTTACTTTACATGAAATTATGTAAAAATTATTATGTAAACAGGGGAAAAGATATGAGATAATTCTTAATATTGTATTGCAGAAATATCCAGTCAGAAATGTTAATGAAATCGACATCGAATCGACATCGATTCGATGTCGATTCCATTATCATTTCTGATTGGGTAAGACATTATTTAAAAAATTTTTTTTGTTAATAACTTTCTAACGAGTAACAATCAATGATTAAAACTTCTTTAAAATCACTCAGGGTCATGATCTTGACAACATATATCAAGGTCAAAGTCATTGGAGGAAGGTCCTCATTTTCATTTTTACCGTTAAAAAGTTTATGATCGACTTAATTCCTAAAATTAAAAACATAGTTTTGGTTCTGATTTCCAAATGAAGATTTGAGCTTACAATTAGTTAACTATGATTGTACCTGTAATACCACAAGTATTATCTATCCATCCTGGAAATGGTTCTTGGTACGCGGCGCAGACTATACTTGGTCGTACAATAGCGATTGGTAAACCGCTTCCTTTAGACACCACGATCTGCTCTGCCAAACCTTTCGTCAACGTATACGTATTCGGATGATTACCGATCAATTTCTTCTCTATTATTTTTAATGTTTCGTTGTCCAAATTTTCGCACATATCGATCACCGTGTGCGGCTTCACTTCTGTGCTGTAACATTAGCCACATATTATCAAGCACACTTTAGAAATTTAGACGATCCGTAATTCGCATCAAAATTAGACAAAATTTTATTTTTAATTTTGTATATCTTATATGAAAAAAAATGATATATTAACAACATTTGTTAACAGTCGCAGTCTAATTAAAAATAATCTTATTGATGAGAGTACGATAAAATAAAACGTACGCGAATAAAAACGTACGTGAGGTTATAATGTTTATTAAGAGGAAAGAAACAGAGATGTGAATATGACAAAAGTTACAATCAATGGTCTAGTTTCCTCCACCGAGGGTTTAATCTGGATCAGAATGTAAGAACCAATCAACTGTAGTCAAGCATTACCCTGTTCGATTGTAACAGAGGAATATTCGACTAGTTGGTGCTGGAAACTAGGCCAATGATATAAGGAAAGAACGATTAAAGGAAATAAAACAAACGCACGAAATGATTGCTTATTTTATAATAAATATGTATAACGGGAGAAAATGATTATCAACAAAGGGTGATCACATCACAAATGTTAATACATCAAATGTTAATGTATCTTCAAAAATGCATTTATTTCAAAACAAAATGAATGAACAGATCAATTAAAGTCCATCGCTGCCTACTACTTTTTTCCATCTCTCAGGCAATTTTCGAATTCCATCTCGAAAAAATGACTCGTTTTTGGAGGCGATCCAATTTTGGAGTTAATTTTCGATTTCTACGAAAGAAGTGAACCGATGACTTGCTGTATCCTTCGGAACAACCAGTAATCAGAAGAAGCAATGTCTAAAGAATACGGCGGGTGCGGTAAAACATCCCATTTGAGCTTTTCCAAATATTTTTTTATGACTTTAGTGACATGAGGCCGAGCGTTGTCATGAAGAAGAATAACTTTATCATATCTTTGCTCGTATTCCGGCCGTTTTTTTCGCAATGCATGACTCAAACGAATCAATTGTAGCCGATACCGATCACCCGTAATGGAATCACCAGGTTTTAGTAGTTCATAGTAAACAAGACCCTTTTGGTCCCATCAGATACAGAGCATAATCTTCGAACCGATGAATGTTCGGCCGTGGTGTTGATGTTGAGATCGATGGCAACGATTGACCAGGCTTAACGTAGTATTTTTTCTTCTTGGGGTTGTCGTATAATATCCACTCCTCATCTCCAGTCACAATCCGATGCAAAAAACCTTTTGTCTGTTGTCTTTGAATCAGCTGTTCGCAAGTGAAAAATCGCTTTCCAACGTCTCTTGATTTCAGTTCATAAGGCACCCAATTTCCTTATTTTTTAATCATTCCCATGGCTCTCAATCATATAGAAACGGCTTGTTGAATTACCTCCAATGATTCTGCAAGCTCCTCTTGCGTTTGACTCTGATCTTCTTCGAGTAATGCTTCTAATTCTTTGTCTTCGAATTTTTTTGGCTGTCCAGAGCGAGGCTTGTCTTCAATGCTGAAATCTCCTTGAAACATCGAAATCATTCCCTACATGATTTATCAGTTGAGCAGTGTCACCATAAACTTTGACAAGCATTCGATGAGCTTCAGCCGCACTTTTTTTCCAATTAAAGCAGAAAATCAAAACCTCCCGCAAATGCTGCTTGGTTAACACAAAATTCAACGTTTCAAACACAGTAAAAATCAAGGTTTTTATATAAAACTCAAAGCGATATAAACTGAATATTATTAGCAGATGTTTAACCTCTCTGAAACCGTCAAAATCAGTTGTCATTATGAACCCTTCACAACAATTGGAGCCATCTTTAGGAAAACGGACCGAACTAATTTGTACTCCCAATAATTCAACAATTAATGAAATAAACGCAATTAATAAAATAAACTCTTGTTTTAATGAAATATTTATTTTTATTTATTTGTTATTTGTTTCTGTTATTCATTAATGTTGTTCTTAAATTAAAATTATTTTCGATTATATAGTTATTGGCTGTTAATAATGTTGTTAATAAAACATTGTTTGTCACGTCTTAATGTACTGAGAAAAAAGATATTAATTTAATTAAATTAGGTTAATTCGTTTATATTTTTTTGGTTGAAGAATGTATTTAAATAAAATGTATTATAATTTTACTTAAATACATATATTCTTCAATGAAAGAAATAAAGATGAATTGAACTAACTTAGTCAAGTGAACAATTTTTTTCAATATATTTATATTATTCAGTATATTTATATTACAGGATATTAAGACCGTCATAATGAAAGTAGATTCCTGAGATCATTTTGAAATGAAAATTCTAGTACCAAAATGTTAAGACTTTAATAGTTTTTGAATTATAAGCATTTTAAAGTTATTGAATCACCGCCTAAAGTTCACGCGTTCAGATGTGATACAACGGAAAATCCAAGCGCACCTAAGCGCACGGTAACTTTACCGTGATATGATTCACATAAAATTATGAGTGGAATTGTTACGATTATTGTCGATAATCGTAAATTATCATAGATTAATTACAGATAATTTGAAGTGAATTTTAAGAGCGTTTTTAAATGCCTCTTGCATCGAAAAACAATTCTGGCAATGAGTCGCATAAAATACAATTTACATTGTGTATATAATGAAAAATTTGCAATGTGAATATTGTATTGTAATATGATTGCGAACAAGAAATAGCTGTCTTACTGAATATATATTTATAACTTAGTCATTAAGTTCCCCTTTCGTTCGATTTGCTTATCGGACATTGTGTTCTTGAAGAAAAACGATTCACTCGTCTATGACCTGCACATTTCTATTTCTGTTATTTTAACGTAAGTGCTTGTCAATATTAACATGATCAATTTTATCCTCTTTTACATATGAGAAACATATGGGTAATTGAACATTATCAACCGCAAGCCTAATAAGCTTTTTGTCAGCACTTACCAACCGTTTCGATTAAAAATCTATTAATTAACAGTAACTTTTTTATTATTCTTCATCATTTTGCTGTTTATTTAGAATATATACTATTCAGAATATATACTACCTAAATCTCTTAGAGTGGAAATTGAGTTAATCTTAAAAAAAGAGTAAAAATTTTTCACTGTTAAACAAGAATGGCAGACTTTCACTTTTTTGAAATGAGATTCAGATTTTCCAAAGAAATAAAATCTCATTTCTTTTTTTTAAAGTAAAACTTTATTCCTTGAAGTGATTTTTACTTCAAAAGAGTAAAATTTTCTTTTAGGTATTCACAATCCTCATTTCAGGCGAGCTAGGTTTGAACCAATTAGATTTATTAATGGTTTGAAAAATTGTTTTTTCAAATGAAAGACTGATTCAAGATCTAACTCAAATTGGATCTCAGGTTAAATCATGACTATGAATACGACCCTAAAAGAATGAAAATTTGCCACTCATTATTTAAGAGCGAAAATATTTTTACTCTTTTTTTAAAACTGACTCAATTTTTAGTCTTTTGGAGTGATATTTCACTCGAAAAGAATTTAGAGATAAGTAGCAGGAAATAACGCTTTATCATTATAATTACTTTTGTCAACAAAAGGTAAAGACGTTATATTTCTTATTTGTAATATTAATAGTAATATATTTATATATTTTGGATGACGATAACGAATATAATTTTTATTTTTACTTTATTTTGTATACATATAATATATATAAGGAACGTGTATAAGTGAACTTTTTGACCATGTTATGATCAAGCATAATCACTATAGATCTCATGTTGAGCTATATTCAATTAGTAAACATCTGCAAGTATCGATAACGAGTTATTTTTAGAAAACAGAACGATAACAAGTTTATTTCGTGATAGTTGTGAAACTACTTTCTCAACTCTAATATATATACTGATCACCCGATTTCATATGAAAAACAATAATATGTTATCAATCGACAACGTATGTCATTTTATATGTAAGTATTTTTTTATCTGCGTTAAATAAAGTGTTAGCAATATCGTGGAATAACAGATCTCTGTGATAAAAAAGTCCTCAGTATAAAAATGTCCGAGTATTATATTATTTGTATAGCTATCACATGTATGTAACTTACATGTATATCGATTCTTCAATCTCTCGTCGATCAGCATTACTGTAGGCCGTGCTGACGTGAATGACGCTAATAAGGTTTGTCATACGCTTGCACAAGTCCAACATACGATCTGTACCCACCATGTTCAGATTAACGGCGATTTTCAGCGGCTCATCAAAACGCACGGTGGCTGCACTATGAAACACGATGTTAACTCTCTGTATCAGCATATCCCTGTCTTCGGGTTGGAGCCCTAGCTCTGACAGACCCACGTCACCTTTTATGGGAAAGATCTTGTTCAAAGTACTCGGAAATTCCGATCGTATTCTGTCAAAAACCTATCAGAGAAAGAAGCACTTTTCGCATATCGTTTCATGTCATCGTTTAAAAGCGTACGAAGAGCGCGTGGAAAAATATCAAATACAATATTTATATATATATATATATAATATATTTATAATATATTTATATATATATATATATATATATATATATATATATATATATATATATATATATATATACAAAATAGCTACTAAATAATTTAACAAATTTTAAGGAGTGATTTCTTATATAAATTCAAGATAAAAACTTCATATGATCGTATGTCCGAAACAGCTTATTGTTAGTTTCAAAGATATAGATGTCAAAGATGAAGAAAAAATTTGATTTTTTTTTAAATTTTAAAGACATTCGGGTTATTTTTAATGAAACTTTCTACCTACATGTTTAAAGTTTTATTAAAATAACTCGAGTGGTTTTTTAAATTTTTGGAAAAAACAAAATCTTTCTTCATATAAATATATATACAAAAATTTTTTATGAGATATTTTTTAATTATTTTATCGAGTATACTCAATTAGCTGAACGTCTTTGCTTTAAACTATTTCTTCAAAAACTCAATTATTTCCGAGATATAAGAAACTAAAAGACGTCAGATTATAAGTTTAAAATAAAATTGTTTTATTATTGCAATAAATGTTCAAAATGTTTGTCATGTTGACCTAAACATGCCTGTAATTTTCGTAAAAAGTTAGCTTTGATTTTTTCTATCTCTTGAATCGCGTTATTTCGTGAAAAATATTTTTTATTCTTTCTATTATGTTTTCCAGAGTGATAGGATATTGAAAGTAAGCCAATTCTTTTACTTTTTACTTTTATTTTGAATATTTTGAACATTTATTATTGTAATAATAAAAAAATTTTTTCAAACTCATAATCTAAAATTCTAAAACAAAGGATGCTTAAGTACTATCGATAGAAAGACTAAAAAATACCCCTTAAAAAAATTTATTCATTGATAATAAAGAATTAAGAACATTTAAGATCACTCAAGGTCATTAAAGTATGTTTCCTTACTTCCTACAATTTTGATATTATAATCTAATTAGCACACGATATTAAAAACATTTTTTTTTTAATGTTTAATGTAAAAATATTAAATAAATATTGAAAAAAATTTTTTTTTAATATTGTGTGTTATCTTTCTCTTATCTCTAACCATTTAAAAAAAAATATGATAAATCTTTATCAGATTGACCTTGTGTGTGTGTGTGTGTGTGTGTGTGTGTGTGTGTGTGTGTGTGTGTGTGTGTGTAAAATATATATACAGCATATATTTATAAATATATTTATATAATATATATTATACATATATTATACATTTATAATTATTATATATATTAATTAGTTTATATATTTATATATAAACATAAACATATATCGAATGCAATAACAGTTTATGAAATTAATATAGTTTTAGATGATTGTGAGAACAGTGACAATCGCGACCTTTTGTCGTTCTTTTCGACGACAACTTGACACTTTAGACATAAGCACGCTGCAGGTAAAATATTTAAGGCGTTATACGCGAGGTTGTAAGGAATCGATATTGCATTAATTTAACAAGTGCGTAGGCTATTACGTCTATAAGAAATCTGGTACAAATGTGATAAAATTACATTTACAGAGGACTATTGACGAAAGTAAGTTCTATGTAGGAATTTTCGTAAAATACTTCGCGAATAGAATGTGTATGTAATAGTGTTATTAAAAAATCTAATTTTTGATGTAAAATGAATATTTTTAAAATTTTTCTGAGACTTAAGTTTTAATAAGTTTTAAACTGAAAAAGAGTCGAATAGAATATTATAACGCAGAGTAAACATAAACAATTTTATTTTAAACAATTTTAATTCTTATATAATTTTCAAATGTATTGTAGCAAATAATAAAAACAATTTCTAATTTAATAGCCTTAAAACTCTCGCAATGCGCCTTTTGCAGATTTAAATTAACTCAATTTCTGTGTAGTTTTTTCATTTTTTCCGATACTTCTAACGAAGATAGACAAAAAAAATGTTTTCCTGTTTAAATTACATAACTAAGACATAACTAATTTATGAACTGTAAATTTTAAAGTAAGAGAGGCTGTGATATGTAATCGCTTGTTTTAAAAATGACACAACTTAAAAAAATTATTTTCGAATTATTATCATGAATGAGTTATAGACATATACATAAATGTTAGCTTATATATATATATATATATATATATATATATATATATATATCACCAAAACTAACTTATAGTTCGTCCACCGACAGCTCAAAATAATTTAGTTTTTTTTCAAAATAATTTAGTATGTATAGGAAAATATTAAAATCATCACAACTTAAAGAGGATAGTTTATTTTTGTGTGACGAAAATGACAAAAATAACATTTAATCATATTTTTAAAGAACGTTATCACGTTCTTTTTGCTAATATGATTATAATTAGTCAATGTAAGTTTCTATTAAGTTGAAAAATAATTTTTTCTAGGCAACTTAATTTTTTGAATTGTATCACTTTTGAAATAATATGTATATATGTATATATACGAACGGGATTGTTCAGTAGTTCCTTAAAACGTTGCTCAACGGATAGGCCTTTTTTTGGACGGATTAAAACGAAAATTGTGGCTACCCGGGGACACGAACGTAGCAATTTTTCTAGAAGGGCTTTTCCTAAGAAGCCAGTAGCGCCGGTTAAAAGAATCACTGTTTCAGCGAAGAACACATCAATTGAACTTCCCCTCGAATGATCCTCATCGTGTCCTGAATTGGTTTGTGCGTTCGTCGTACCCATTTTTGGTGTTTGTTTTAAACTCTACACTGTGAAAACATATTAGACAATAAATTAACAAGGCGGTCATTGCTATAATCTTTTAAGAATAGATATGAAGATGATCTTTTCTCAATTAAAAACTTTTGTTAGATTAAATAAGATGTCTGAGATAGAAGAGATCGTATAATGTATTTAAGGAGACATTTTTTTTTTAATATTAATTTTCAAAATTTTTTAAAACTATTATTTTTTCAATTTTTAATTTTATTCATTAATATATGAATAAATAATAAATGAATGTTTATTTAAAAGAAAATTTATAGCTTTTTATGAAATAATATTTTAATTCATTATTTTGAATGATTTTTTTTTTGTTGCCTATGTATAAAGAGTGCAAAGGTACATATATTTAGAGGCGATAAAATATTGTACTTGGAAACATGAAATAAGTCGCAAAGAAGTAATGTTATTATGATTGTTTTCTAAACCTCCGTCAAATTAGACTATATAAATAACGCTAGAAATGGAAATGAATGATAACGACACTATACTCATTTAAATAAAGGAATTATTTTAATATGAAAATGTACAATAATTAGGGGAGACTGGAGACAGTTGCAACGGAGGTAAGTTGTAATAATGCATACATATATCTTTTAAATGATAAGAAATAAGATGATCATATGAAGAACAAAAATAATCGATATCGATGCCTGCATCTGCCTCATATCATCAATCGCGCGTGCGCCATATGTAAAAGAAGTTATATGTACTGTGCTCAGACAAGCCACGTAGATGTATAAATTTACGATTTTATACTTTTTTTTATACTTTTTCTTTAAACTTTCAAATAAAATGTTTTATTTTATCATATTTTCATTTTATTAATTCAAAAATACGTTTTCTCAAGCTATGTGCATATCTTTTTTTAAATATTTTTAAGTAGTTTCAAATATATTCATATAAATTTTAACAATGATTTGGGATTAAAATTATTATCGCTAGAGTATACAACAGAGTTGTAACACTATTATAATTAACAGTAAATGTTAAGAAGATCCCGCTCACCTCAAATTTTGATAAAAATACACTGTATTGATGTTTTCGCGTAAAAATAAAAATTTTTCTTGTCAAAAATTTGACAAGAAAAAAGTGTCCCTCTGCTCCGTGAATCGAAATATTGTAAATTAAAATTGACGACTATTCAGGTTAGGAAATCTGTCACAGCCACGAAATACTGCGATGCAAGCACGCGCTGAAGTTACATTTTCATGCTCTAGGGCCACGTGCAAATATGTTGTAATTCTTATTATAATAGATATTATTTACTGTTTTACAAACACAAATTCATTGCTTAAAAACAAATTATCTGTTCTGAAACACAAATTTTTGCTTTAAAAACACAAATTCACTATTTTGAAACAAATTCTCTCTACTCTAAAATTCACTGTTTTTTAATAATAGATTTACTATTTTAAAAACAAAAATAATATAAGAAGATAATTTCTGTTTTAAAACAGATAATTTATTTTTAAAGCACTCAATTTGTATTTTTAAAGCAGTGAATTTGTGTTTTAGAACAGATAACTTGTTTCTGTTTTAAAAAACAAATAATTTGTTTTTAGAAAGATAGACAAATAATTTGTTACAATTTTTTCTGGTTCTATTTCATTTTGCTCGGAGCAAGATTATAATTTTGATACTAATTTTGATATTAATTTTGATATTTTATATTTTTATTATATATTTTTATTATAATTTTTATTCATAAACAGCTTAAAATTACACATTTTTGCAAATAATACCATAAATCTAAAATTGTTGTCATGTACATTAAAAGAAATATATGTATATTTATAAATATTGGTACAACTGTCCTCAGTCTCCTATAAAAAATAATTTTAATCTAAACAATAAATCGATAAGAAAAATAAAAAGCTTTAAATATTTAAACTATAGAAATCAAAGCCTTAAACGGTCTGGCTGGATCTTAAGTGCTTGTATGATTCTTGTGTGAATTTATATACTACGTATGTAATCCCTAGAAACGTGTGCCGAAATGATTTGACGAAATGATGATAACTCCCGACCGAGATAATATTTTTCGCGATAAGAATTAATTATTTACAGATTTTAATATGTTATTCAACATTATTAAGATCGTTTCGAAGATGCGAATAAGCATCAAATATTTGTTAAAATGCTATAAATAACTTTCTAAGATTTTGATCTTAATGATATCAAGAGCATGACTTTGAAAAAACTTTAAAAAGTTTTAACCTTCAATTGAACACTTTAGATCAGTACCGCTGGCGGTACTGTAACTTTCAAGCCTCACAAAAAAAATACTTAATGAAAAATATGTTATAGTGTTTTGAAAAATTCTCGAGATAAGCTACAAAAATATGCAATAAAAAATGATTTTCATTTAAAAAAATTAATGTGATCTTGACCTGACCGTGGCAACGCCAACCAAGATCAAACTGATAAGATTAATAAATAGATTTTAAATCTTACAATTTTTATCTAAAGAATTTTTTTTATAAAACATATTTTTCGAAACATTCAGAAGTATCAGTATTTTACATCCTGTATATATACATTTGTTATGCCCGTATACAATTAATAAATATAAATGCATTTTATTATTAAGTTGAAACTGCGAACACGTTCCTCAAGTGCTGTTTTTATAAATAGACTTGTGACTCCATTAAAATATTTATTATTTAATAGTTATACAAGCTCTTTGTTAACGTTAATTGAATTAATTTATTGTTACATTATTTAGCCTTCAGGGCCTGGATCTTTATTTATTTCTATTTACATTTGTTAAAGTTCGCACAAATTTTGTTCCTTAAATCTGACATTTGAAATTCTACATGCCAGATATTTGGCTAATAAAATTTGTATATGCTCCATACAGAAGTCTTTACCCATAGCAGATTTTTCTGACATTTTCGAAAAAGATAAGTAGAATTATAATTTTCAGACTTTCGTTATTTATATGTATTTCGTTATTTATGTGCATTTCAAACGAGAGACATAATATTTCAAAAATGAGCAAAATTATAATTTATGTGACACTTCTTATGCACGTGTAAGTATTCATACATTAATTATGGTGTTCATATCCTTGACCCGAGATATCGTAACTTCCACCACATGTCTCGAATCGATATAATGGTGACGGTCATCAACCGACGTTGGAAAAAGCTTTTTATTAATATTTTACGCGCGAATATAGTTCTGTAGCTATGCGAAACGCTATGTGTGTTACTTACCTACTTTATTCAATATGACGTCACTTTACAAATCATGGCTGGATATTAGTTATAAGAATAATGTAATTAGTAATAAGAATAAAAGAAATCTGCAATGATTATGATAGAAATCGTAAAATTTATTTAAATTATTTCAACTGCGATATAACATGGTTAACGATTGGAATGATTTGTGAAGATTTTTATTTTGATAGCTTGCAAAGAGATTATTACAATTTCTTGCAAGTCTCTAATAAATCTTTTTTCTTACGACTTTTAATTTCAGAAATAGTTACACAATGTTAAATCGGAAAACTATCATAACTTTTAGGAAAAGAATAATAAATAATGCCAATGTGAATCGACACAGGTTGTTCATGTGTAGTAACGCATATATTAAATATAATAGATACAAATTTCCTTTGTATTGGATCTTCAATATGTAAGATTTAATCGTTAGAAAAAAATCCGTGATATTGTAAAATAGGGGAGAGAAGTTAAAAAGTTGAATCATCATTAAACATCAAAATAAAATTCTTCAATATCGTCTTTTGTATTTTGCCGAATATTCAAATCGTAGACATAAACGTTAGAAATTTAACTAAAATAACAAGTTAAAACGTGTAAAATAAACTTGGCCAAACAAAAATAAAATATATGTAAGTTAAAAATCACTAAAAACTTAAATTTAAAATAACGATAGTCCGTCAGATACAAAATAAAATTAAGATGTATTTAAATTAAGATGTATTAAAATATGAATATATAATTTACAAAAAAAACATTAATTCTTCGCGATCAAATCATAATACAAGGGGTATAACAAATCAGTATAATTTTGTATCAATTCATTTTTTAATAAAAATCGCCTCTGAGATTAATTTTTTATTAAAGCTTCCCTTCTCGAGAATCAATGACTCTTACCTCAAATATTTTTATAGTATATTTGAAATTTTCCACAAGGACATATCTTTACGTGTGTGTGTGTGTGTGTGTGTGTGTGTGTGTGTGTGTGTGTGTGTGTGTGTGTGTGTGTGTGTTGTATAGATTATCAATATCACTATTGGAAAAATTTTAAAATAAAATACATATATAGAGGAAAGTAGGGAAACATTTAAGAGAAAAGTTAAATACTTTAATAAGTAATAAATAAAATGCTTTTGCGAGCTACTGATGATTGAAAAGCGTAGAGAAATAATATAAATTAAATTTCTCAAAACAAAATAAATTTCTCATAACAAAATAATAACCGATTCAAGGCTAATAAGAGTCAGTGCGGAAAGGGGTGCGCAATATTAATGTGAAATGATGACTTCAATTTTTTCGTGATGTCTTCTTTATTCAAAGTATTGAACATTTAAACTCTCTTTGATGTCTTCCTCAGCAAACAATTATCGCAGAATAACCCGTAAAAGTAATCCGTAAAAGAAAAGTTATTCTACAGGTTTCCAAGTCTGAAGTGGATGTTTAATGGATTCTAGCATATTAAGAAGCTTTGGATATTTTTAAATTCAATAATTATAAGATTTAGTCATCGACTTAGTTTAATGACACGTTCGACACTCTGGACCACGAATATTGTAATTAGTTCCGATATAATGATTAGATTTTATAAATATTGAATTCAAGAATATCCAAAGCTTCTTAACTTTTAGACTGCCGGCATTATTCATATCATTAAAAATAGTGATTCTTTTTTCTCAAAAATTTTTCTATGTAAGTAACATACATATGGCGCAAAATTTTGAGATTTATGCAAAGCCATAAAAGTGACTTTTCCAGCAAGGAACATATATGATTAAATATAAAAAATATTTATTTTCTCAAAAATAATATATTTTGAGAGTTTTGATATTGCTGATTCCAATTTTGAGCATAGATTTATAAAATTTCGAGCACTAAGCGCAATATTGACAACATATAAAAACGAATAAAAATGTATAGACTCAGAACTTTCCTTTAGTATTAGCCAGAGCTAACGACATGAAAGTTTATAGCTCCTTTTTGATTTTCTTTTTTATTTGGTTTTAATTTTTTTTATATTTTTTCTTGTTTTATAATTTTTTACTTTTTTATATTTTTTGATTTTTTGCATATTTTTCAATATATATTTTTTATAATTTTTATTTTTTTTATTTCGATTTTTTTCAGTAATTAATGACTTTCTAAAGCTAAATTTCTTTTGAATACTATTAGAAGTAAACATTTTAATCCAAACTCAAGAATCACAAAAGTGGCTTTCCCGGCAATCTAAAGGTTAACATGCTTGGAGTCTTAAGCGTCCATAGATTTGGACACTGTAGAGTGACTTTTCTTGACGGACTACCAAGTTATTCAGCGATGATTTGCTTAGGAAAACTCAAAAAAGAGAAAACTCAAAAACTCGAAATGTTCAATACTTTGAATAAAGAAGACATCACGAAAAAACTGGAGTTAAGTCATTCCACATTAATATTGCACATCCCCTCCTGCGCTGACTCTTATTAGCTTAAATCGGTTATTATTGTTATTTTAAAAAGTGAGAATCCTGTTAAGATATTTTATTTTATTGTTTAAATCTCTCAATTTGAATAATAATGAAATTTATTCCTCGTGTATACATATATTTCGATTCTGGATCCTCTTTATAGTGTAAACAATTTGACAGGATTACAAAGAATTTTCGGTCTTAAACAACGCGATTTTATGAATTAATAGTTTTGAAATATAATTAATTATAATTAAATAGGGACTTAGGAAAGTAGGAAAAGAAGGAAAAGTAGAGTTGAATGTACGTCCACGTATTTAAAATAGCTAATAATGATCTTTTTCGAACTGTAAGTTGTCATCTCTCCGCATAGAAATTATCAATACAATTGTAGCATGTCCATCTAACAGTAGTCACTTTGATAAAATATGTGATGAAATAAATTAATTAATTAGAATGAATATATATTGTTACTCAATTAAGAAATTCTTACTCAATAAATTAAAATATAAAAGTATAATTCACTATACATAAAGAAAGATAACATCTTCAATGTTGATGTAAAGAATATGATTTTATATACGACAATAAAATAATGCAACAGAGAAGAAATAATAATTTTCTTTACAATGGAAAGGGAAATATTAATAGAAAAATCAGGAAATTTATAATATACAGCTAATCCATCAAATCAGGTGGAATCCAAAAGATCGATATCACTCTGTAAATTTAAAACTTTCTGCTGTCTTTTTATGTGTATTATTTTTGAGATTAACCTTCTATTAAAAAAAATCTTTTCATTCAATACCATCACATTAGCTCAATTGAATTTCTATTTCTCTACGCTCTTCAATCAACGGTGATTCGCAAAGGCATTTTATTTATTACTTATCGATTCAATCGGAGTTGTTACTTAATATTTACAATTTAATTTAATATTAGCTACTTTAGTTATACTTTTCAATTATTTGACTTTTACTTAATTCATATACTATTTAACAATCATAATTTTAATAATAATTTTAATAAAAAAACAAAATCTTTGTCAGAATTATCTGCTGCCATGCGAAATAATGTCGAATTGACTTCGTTTCTTGTTTAAAATTATAATTTTCAGTTTACATTAATAATATACGAACGTTAATTTATTTAGTTTAAAGCTAAATATTCTTAGAATAAAAACTTTTGTAATTGATAAAAAATCAGTCTTATTTAACTTTTTGCTTAGGCATTTGTAATTCTTTCATTCTCCTCTATACATCTATAATTTAATAAAGCTATATAATGATATTTACTCTAAATAGCATGTGCATTATATGATTATCACATGTTATACCTAAGTGTATTGATTATCACTGGATGCATTGACGAGATATTAATGACGATCGATCTTGCGGAAGTTGACTGTTAAAATTTAAGCGAAAACAGTAAAAAAATTGATAATATAGTATTAATTTATGATTTATTTGTTTTAGACATGTAGGTACATATATAGGTATATATTTTTTTAAAACGCAATAACTCGATTTTTATTTAAAATTATAATTTTAATGTTATCGTCAAAGTTCGATTATCAATAGAGATGACAACTGTAGAAAAAAAATTGTAATTGTGTGGCAGTATAAAATATTATAGCATTACAAGTATGCATACTTATTTATGCAGCATATAAAAATGCATTATATAAAAATTCATGAATTCAATAATGAATTCAATATTATCCAAATATTTATATTAATAACAAATTTATATCAATTATTGATAATGTTATTGTTCTTCAATTACCCCCGAATCCCTCGGATCCCATTGATAATAAAAATTTTTCCAATGTCGGTCGTCTTTAATATCCTCAATGCTGGAAAAAAGATTTTAGCACTATTTCAATATAGTACAATAATAATAATCCTTTGCGTTTATCCCGTGTTCGCAATTCCTCCACTTTCCTCTATGCATACTCTTGCATCGATCGTACATCGACTTTTAAAACATTATTTGTGAAATAATTGATTGCAGGTCGTTCTGTCAAGAGCATACAGTGAGACAAAATCCGAAAAAGCTACAGAATGAATTTTGAAATTGCTAAGAGGCTCATGTGCCAGTTTTAGTAAATGTTTAAATTATATAAAATTATAATAATAAAAGGCTAATAAAATTAAATAATAATAAGAAAAACTACGAGCCTAACGAATATTTAAAAATTTTAATAACATGTAATGATAATACATACAATAATAAAAACAGATATATGTTTCAATATCCGATCATTCAATATCAATGAATTATCATTATAATTGAAATTTTTAAATTTAATACAATAATAGTTATTTAAAAATAGACATTATAAATAATTTTAACGAAATTGCAGATGTTAGATGTCCTTGGTAGAAACAGAAACGCATAGTAAGATAACACAGAACAGGCCAACTTATGCCCATTTCTACCAACGTAGATTAACTAACCTCGATTCAACTTATTCTGCGTCTTTTTCTAATCTTCAGAATTAAAAAAAGACGAAGTTATATAAGTTGAACCGAGATTAAAGTTAATCTACATTGGTGAAAACGGGCATTAGTAATTCATTATAATAGGTATTCATTACTGTGACGAGTACCAGAAACATTATACTCGTATTTTATGTCATTAGAGACATTATACTTGTATTTATAAAATTCTGTTAGAAAATGTAGTCATATAAAAATGTATAATCAGAAATGCATAGTAAGACAACACAGAACAGACCAACTTAGGAAAATTATTAGGTGTACAACTTTGCTTCCGCCGTTTTCCTATAGATGGCTTTAGCGGTAAATGGTGGTCGAAATAAATAGATCATAGACGTCATACAATAAACTTGGGCATCTGTCAACATAACCC
>Ga0157363_1002075_pt1 | contig 17379 bp, 6 predicted proteins | sample AttsexASBM1_FD_111477 | JGI IMG/M metagenome (GOLD analysis project Ga0157363, IMG submission 111477) | Fungus gardens microbial communities from leaf cutter ant in Ribeirão Preto, State of São Paulo, Brazil - Atta sexdens ASBM1 | ecosystem: Host-associated > Fungi > Mycelium > Unclassified ... | reverse complement strand
CAACATCGACCTCATGTGAGTTTGATGTCAAAGGTTAATTCGTCGATTTACGACACTATCACAGAGATCAAATTTCAAATTGTGAAGCGTTCACTCAAGTAATTCAGCTGACAATAGTTGAGATGAGAATATCGACTATCCTTTCTGAATTATTGATTGTGAATTTAAAGTCAGATCAGAATTTAATGCGGAATAAAAGATTATTTCGATACATGCAGTCTGCATCACAAGATGATATATTTGAGAAAATACTATATTCTTAGCGATTAATGAATATCTCATTAGAACATGTAATATATGCTTTGTAACGCTTCTACAATACAAATGTACAATAATGACTGTAATTAATCCGTTTATATCCGTAATATTGAGCGTAATGAATTGTTCACATATTAAATCCGATAAAAAACTGTGCTAATTAAGACAAGACGGTTTTTAATATATGTTCATTAAAGAGAGAAATGATTTAATTTAATGAATTTAATTATCCGATTCGGATTCGAATTTCCGTTGAAGTACATTAAAAGAACTAAATTTTCATAAATAATTGTTCGAATAATTCTAAGTAAATATTTACTAAATGCGAACATATATTTATTTAATATAAAACCAATTAAATTTAACTATTATTTTTTTATTAAGTATATCATATTATCATTAAAATTTCGAAGCATCTCGATGCTAAGTGTACATAAAAAATAATCACTATTCTTATTACCTTTATTACATATTCCGTTAATTGTATCAATTATATACGCGATGCACATAATTCTCACACAAAAGTAATATAAAAATACATACGGTCAGAACGCGCGCAATCGAACTGATAATTAATTAGAGTATTATCGTCGAACACAATGGCGAAACCAAAAATTACTGTAATTATTCGAAAATTGATAATAACGTCCAAGAGAAGGAGAATAACGGCGATATAGTACGGTGTTAGAAACGCTTCTCTCGAGGAATTTCACCGTTAAACGAGCTTTCCGTGTGCAATGGCGAACGGTCGTTGCAAGAAAGTATGGCGGCTACGTTGTTCGTTCAAATTTATGGTATCGTTCGATTACGCCCGATGCGTTCGAGCTATTCGCCGCAAGTAATTCCGTCATCACGATTATGGCGTGCATTCTCTCGCGTTCTGACGACGCGTTGTTCGTATCCTCTTATCCGTGACGATGCGTAGTCATTTGCGTGAAAACATTACTTTCAAAGCGTTCAGCGAATTGATATATTTTTGCTGCACGACTCACTAATGAATTTTGTAGTAAACTTGAATACCAGAAGAATGAATAATTCCAGAATATTGTTGAAAAAATGATTCCTTAGAATTAGGAATCATTGATCTTTTTAGATCAGAAAAAAAATTGGCCGAATAATAAGAGGAACAGTATGAAGAAAGAAAATTTAATAATTTATTGCGAACGTTTAATAATTTGTTAAATTTTAAAATAACTTTTTATCGGTTCTCTGTATTTATTATTTCCGCCAATTTACTCTTTATAAATCTCATCCAGGTCGAGATAGAAATTCGACTCGATTGATCTAGACAAAGAGGACGATAAACTATCGCCGAAAGCGGCAGCGAAATTGAATTTGGAGAAGATCGATACCTGGGAGCTGATCTAAAGCTACCTAAGACTATCCACAGCATGCTCTAAACGAGTTTATTCCGTTTACTTCACGAGGAAAAAAGCATCAGAAAAGATCAGGCTGGGCCCTTTGGGCAAGATAAAAAGCGGACAGAGATCTAAGAGGTCCAGGAAGCGCATGCAAGTGAATACACATAAATATTTGATAACACTGTGAGATAGACAGCAGTGTCGACGTAACAACGCTGGTGTCTGATGGTGTTTTGTGTGTGTGTGTGTGTGTGTGTGTGTGTGTGAGATGCCAACAGGAAGGGGTAGCAAAGGGGTGAGTGGGAGGAAGGCTTTTGGCCGCGCGCATAGCTCGCATACCGGGCCTTCCTCGCATGGTATGTTATAATTAGTGCTTCTCCTCCGCGCGCACGCACGCAACATCGATATGTCCACGAGCTTCGGAATACTTCTCTAATGAGATGGCAACGATAAACAACGGGTTAAGTGCTTGCGCGTTCGCGTAGATACTCTCCGCTCGTCCAAGGAGACGCCATCGTGATAACGCAAGTCCTGCGAAGGAGTTGTCGAGTCGCGGAATGTACTGTGCGATGTCACGAAATTGCGATTAACCCTTCATTATTCGCATGGGGTATGTTCAGGATACTCCAATCTTCTACAAATTCGAATACTAGAAAGAACAGTTTTTTTGCTGAAATCTTTAAAAATTTAGCTGAGTAAAGAGATGAAAATAATTTTGTGTTGAACCATTAAATTAATTATGTAGGGCGCTCCAAACTAGTTACTAAACTCTCAAAACTTTTTACAGTTTTTTCAACTTATTTAAACTTATATTTACTCATCATATTTGAACATCCTAAATAATTATTTACATGATTTGACAAAATTATTGCAGTTGATAAAGATTATAGATAGATCGAAAGCAGTTTCGCTTACGGTTATATAGCTTAATTTATATGTAATTATTGATATATTTATTCTATTTATAACATCCTGTTTATTTGCTTGGTTTTGGCCTTTAATTAATTTTTATTAGTACATATTATGACGAAATTATTATCGTATTCAGCAAAATTTCTAAATATTTCAGAAAAACTATTTCCTTCCATATGGTACACATTATTATATTCAGCGCTAATTGTTCCACAATTAAAAAAATATTACATTTATCTTTATCTAAAATATATACAAAATATTATTAATCTCTTATTTAATTATAAAAAATTTAATTATAAAAAATAAGAACATGAAAATTGAGATATAATAGTATGATGTTGTCAGAAACACCCCACGCAAGTAATTATGTTTAAAAAAAACACATGAGTAATGTAGGGTTAATGAACGTGGCAGGTATAAGAAATTCCGTCTATACTCACGGAAACATAAAACGCGCGGTGTTAGATTCGTTCAACTCGCATGAAGTTTTTTGATGTGCACGATGCAATCAAATCTTTCCTCGTTTCTCTAAAGGGCGCGTTTCTCTTGCATTTCGCATCCCGATGCGTGTATGAGCACGTAAATTGGTACAGTTCTCACGATAGAAAGATAATCACGGATAAGGAAAAATTTTCGGACGTTTTTCCTTTAGCGAAAATTGCACGATAGATAAACACAACGTCCATTCAGCAGTCATCGCAGATGTATGTTTGCGGAAATAAACGTACGCGAATGCTAAACGTACCTTGGTTCTTGACATTTAGCTCTTGCCGCAATAGATTTACATTGTATATCTCGCGTGCGCGACGTAAGCATGTTTTACAACACTGGCCAAATAAAAGCGTCGGCGGAAATCATGGTTCTTTGTTTTTTTTTTGGTAACAAAAATTTTACTGTCGCGTGAACCAGGTCGGCACTAAGTTCCTGACGTTGGACGCGACTAACGCGAATTATTTGGACTGTTCGCGCTGCTTGAAATCTCCAAAAATTTGTGCGCCTAAAGGAATCCTAAAATCATCTGTTTTACCAATAATTTTCGTGTGTATTATTTTTATGGATTGGAAATCCAAAATTAAAATAAATGCACAGAAAAATATATACTGTACGCAAGTATTAATTACTTGTTTCAAAAGTTTATAGACTCAAATCTATAGTTCATCACAAGTATCAAATTCTGAATCCTAATAAGTTTAAGACTTTAATCAAAAATATTAAATTAAAATAAATTCAACTTGCTTTATTATACTTATGCTATTATTATACTTATTATTATAATATAAAGTTGCTTCTTCAATTAATTTTATAATATTTTAAAAAAAAAAGTGAATTCTTGTTTTGACATAATAATTAATTTTTATAAAATATAGCATATAAATATATTTTAAAATTATTCAAGAAAATTCTTTATTAAAGATAACCGTTACTTAAAAGGAGAAAAGTATAATATAAATTGAGTGTAATCACTTTTCTGCAAAATGATATTTTTCTACTTATATACGCATACGTACACGTTTATAGGCGTTCATCGATCGCGTGACTTTCCGCAAGTCGTGCCTAACACTGTGGTAACTTTGAACTTGATCTATTAATAACGTCGTAAGGAGATTAATCGCGTCGCGGTCGCACCCTCGCGTCCATCATGAATCAACGGATCTGAAAATCGTTTTTTGATTTCTAGTCTGTCGCGCGTGTCCGCCTTGAAAAATATCTAGGCTGCACGAAAGTCCCAATGTTGTATGCGAGCGAGGAGGAGGAAAAAGCTTCTGTATAATATCATTTACTCTCATTTGCAGCGACAAATGTCGTCGCCATTAGGACCTCGCGATGCGGTATGATCGCGAGAAACGAGGGAAGCCGCAATTGTAGATTCGTCTTGGGACGAATAGAGGTAGACGACGTGCGCTGATAATACGTGTCCGTAGATTCGCGAGCGCCTTCTTTTGGTCCCTTTGGCCGCTTTCTTTTGTAATAATCGTTACGCTGGATAGCCGCCGGAAACGATGCCCTGAAAATAAAGGTACGCGAGAGATGTATACCGATACCGGCACCCCTCCAATTATGTTTCATCAAGACTTTAATTCGGTACTTTGAACACCGTAACGCAACGACCCGGGACGAACGGAATTGCTCGTCGAGTACCTGTATCTGGAAAGACGCAGCTGGGAAATTAAATATCGCGAGGAACTTTGCCTCTCGGTATAGAGATACGTATTCTTTAAGAGTACAGCCAATTTGGTAATAGTTATTGCTGTAATTCCGCTTGACGTAGCCAGTTTGACATCTAAATGATGAAAATTTTAAAAGGCGCTTTGAAAACGGCAATTACAGTAATTTAATCATCGTCGATCTTATCTGAGAACATATAATATTCGTCCTACTTTCAGATTATCTCGAAAACGTTCTCTAAAAGTCGACTTGAAAATTTAATTCAAACAGGAAAATTAAAAATTCAAATGTCGAGAGATGCAGACAATACTATGATCATTTTAATACACCGTGGAACGAGATTAAGCTACGTTTAATCCGATATTTCTATGCGCGATTGTATAAAGTCCAATGACGAAAAAGAATGCATTTATATTATAAATTATAATTATATGAAATTTTATCTGATAGTCACGAAATCTTCGATGTTACTGTAACATTAAACGAACATCGGAGAGGCGTCATCATAATTATCAATTATAACGCCGATAAAGCTGCCAAACTGAATCTGGGAAACATCGAGCAGCAAACCGCCCCTTATGCTCGTCGATTGAAATTTATTGACACGCCATAATTACATGCCACGAAAGTTGATTGTACGGCGTTCTAATTCTCATTAGGCGCGTGCATTTAGGTAGTGACAAAAAATTCGATTAAAAATTGAATTAGCAATTAATGGGACATCTCGAAATTCGGTTTTCTCCGAAAAGAGCGACGCTTGCTAATAACTCGAAATTATCGACAGGCATCGTACATTTTAAAGAAAAGCATCTTCTCTTCTTTACAATATATTGTAATATGTGTTATATACAGGATATTCGATCACTCTGTCCACACTGATATCTCTAACTATTAAAGTTAGACGACAAATATAAAAAATTCTCTTTAATGGGATTACTTTGAGATGATTTTTAGTGTGATAGAACTGTACTCATCATCCTCTATGAAATTTTGACGTAGGAAAAGGTAGTCAAATTTTTTGATGAATACAGTTCCATCACTGAAAATCATCTCAATATAATCCCATTGAAGAGAATTTTTTTTACTTTGCTTCTAAATTCTGATAGTTTCCGAAATATCAACATGGACAGATCAAATCAATATGAATATATATGATATAAAGACAAAAATATATATAATAATATAATTATAATGTATAAGAAATGTAATACATTTAATATATTCATTAATACAGCAAAAATATGAATGATTTTTATAGTTTCCTGGATTCTAAACAATTCTAAGTCAAGATGTTCTACCCGATGTGATACCCCAAATTTTAAATATATTGTAACATAAATTAATTTAACGTTAGACCTCTTAAAATCTTGACTGATGAAAGGCGAAATGATAAAATATTTTTAAAGTCGAAGTATTAAGTATTGATAATAGCAGAGATTCATTTTGTGGACATTTTTCTCGTGGAACTGTGTAATTTTAAATTCTCCATTTTTTATTTAATATAAAGGAAATACGAATCATCTGCAAGGTTAACTCAAGCAAATCCCTTTATTGTGAAACGACAGTTGATTACGCATTCGATTGTAAATCGGGGGAAAGAGCATACCCAAGGGTTTGTTCTCCCACGAGTGTTCCCGCAATATCGATTTGATAACGACGGAGTAGTTGGAGAAAAAAACGAAGAGAGAACACTGTTCAAAAGAATTGGAGGGAGGGAAGGAGAATTGCATGCCACGAGCGGAGGCAAAGGCCGGCAGGGAAAAGTGCGCGCGTCGAATGTACGTTACGTATATATGTATTCGTTATCGTGAACCTCGGTTAAGCGTTTCCTATCTCTATTTGCGTTCTGTCGAAACATACTGTTTGTCTTCAATCCGCGTGGATCGAAAAATATCGAAGAGGTCGAGCATACAGGTTAATAGCATGCTCGAGCGATCCACGCTTCGAAATGTGCACTCAAACCAATAGCCGCATTGTGTTTAATTGAACGGATTTCCCGAGTCATTAAAATTCTAATGATCGCTAAGTGTTATTGAAGATACCACTGGTAGGCGATTCTCTGCGAAAGTTGCGGGAGGTCTGCTTCTAATGCAGGCACATTTGGAAATGATGTTTCTTGCGAGTGTTCCTGTTCGGGCCAACGAAAAAGCGGAGGTAAAGGAATCGTACACGAACATATAATTCGAGGACTGCTTATTCGTAAGGGAGAATATCGTAACATCATGTGGAATGTAAAAGGGGAATTTCTGTCGGCAGCAACGGAGCACCGACGAGCGAGTGGAGCGAGTAGTGATGTACGTTTAATAACGGGAGGTGAGTCGGACTCGCTTCACGGTGTCGTAATAAAGAAGGGCGCTGCAATAGAAACGGCTTTACTACATATTAGTCGCGAGGATCGTAGATCCTTAGAGAATCCCGAGAATTTTTAGAAACGTATATATGAGTCAGAAAATTGAGTAAGTCAAAGCACAAATTTCCATGAGAAATCAATTCCGATAATTGTCAAGATGAATCATGTATGAATGCCTGCCTCTCGTCAGAGGCATTAATCAAATTCTTCGAAGCGAATAAATCGTTGTGCATTTTTTTTTCTACAGTTCGATAATAAAAATGAATGAATATCGAAACGCGAACAGCAGTTAACTTTATGATCATAGACGTAATAAGAATAAATTGCATATTTTTATAAAGTTGTCACTATCGGTTTAGAAAAAATGAGATAATTTGAATCACAACTTTCTCTCTTTCTCTCTCTTAAATATCAAATTGAAGAAAGATATCGACATATTCAATTCTTTTTAACGGAGCATAAATGCTAAGATCAGGGAATATGCAATTTATATCTATTACGAAATAAATAAAATTCTAAAAATATACAATATAAACATCATTTTTCATTTTTTTCAGATTATTCAATTAATTGCTTTGTAAAAATGTATCAGTTACAAATTTATCAAGAACATACTTTCAAGAATTATTTTTAGAAATTTTTCTTTCGTTGTCTGCTTGTCTTGAAGCTACTACTGCCGTTTCGTAGTCAACACAATTTCGTAAATGCTAATTCCGCGGAGATTTTGCATGCGACAAGAACAAGATTGCAAACTCACGTATACAGCGGTACTCCGGCTTCGTCTTTAAACCAGAAAACCATGTGTAGCGTGTCTTCACCAGGGGGAGTTATGTCACACGGCAATTCGGCAGGCCTTCCTTCGACTACGCTGATGTTCACCAAAGGAACTGAAAATAGAATGTTTTATTTGCTTAAATAACCGTTTCACCATTTTTATAGCTGATGTGCAATATAAATTAATTAGAAGTACGTGAACTACGTTTACAGGTTCTTTTAAGGAATAAAAATCCCTCAACTTATATTTCTCCAAAACTTTGCGGAGATCTGACAGCGAATTTCTCTCCAATCTCTGAAAGCTCGCCGCGAAAAAACGAATTTTACGGACAATTTTTCCAACAAACGTTTACGGGCAAGGAACGACGCAGATACGCGTGTAAATCGATAAGTAATATTCGCATGTGACTCAATATCAGAAATACTGGTGATTTGCCGATCGCCGTTGACGTCGATCGAACGATACGCGAAATCTCCGATTTCATGATGGGATTAAGAGATGCAGCTTATGAAATTTCATTTTTCCACGAAACACTCTCCGATCGTTGTCGTCATGGTTCACGCCGCATATCTCTTCCTCTCCTCCCCCCTCCCTCTCTCTCTCTCTCTCTTCTTCCCCTTTCTCCTTCTTATTTTGGCCGGAGACGCAATTCGGCTGGACCGATTCGAGTAAGTGGATAGCTCGTTGGTCAGATCTCGCATGGGAAGGCCAATTCCTTCCGTAAATTTCCGGTAGGCTATTTCCAAGAAACGAGTTTCCATTCGATTCGGTTGGCTGCCTCCGTTCTCCTCCCGCGTGACGAGGCGGACTTGGTGTAGCCGCTACACGGGGAGAAAAACTCGGGGGGATAGAAAACCCGTGGCGCCGTTTCGTTCGTAACGCAAGGGTCCTCCGACTTTTTGTCGTTGACCGATGAGAGAAAGAAGGTAAGCGATCTCGCGTCTCGCCTCACCGCTCTCGATTTTGTCGCGCGCCGGGACATTGGATCGTCGCTAGTTCCTGCCATCGAAACAACAGGGATGAAGAGACTTTCTATCCAAAATGAAGATCACGTAAAAATCTACCTTTTCGTTTTTCAAACCTTTTTGCTCCATAGAATAATATCATGTTGAATCGATCTCTTTGTTATTATATTTATAGACTGATCGTGAGAAAAAGATAATTAAAAATTTATTTGTAAGATATAATATGTATTGAAATGAATTCTTATTTAAATATGGCTAACAATACAATTTAATACAATTTAAATAAAATTTTATTGTTAGCAAATAGACCATCTATTTTTTTTACAATTAATAATAAAAATGAGATACTTATCTACTGAAATGTATATTCTGCCATCACAGACAATTTTTTTTATAATCAATAAATATAAAAGACAACGACACATTGACTTTCAACTTTTTTTTCCATAAATAAATTATTTTATGACTTAATGTTATCCATGTATATCCAGCTATTTTTTTTCATAATTATTTCTGTCTTTAATAAAGAAATTAACACTTAAATTATATTTCACTAACAGAATTATATCATGTTTAAATGCATTAGAAAAATAACATTGATGTACCAAACTATTTTATCAGAAACACAACATCGAATTGTAGAGCTATTGTTTTAACGAATCTAAATACCAATCTCTTATCAAAGTCTTTTGTCAATAATTGACACGACGTTCACTTTAACGGGCAACTCACGCCATCCTGGCTTTGGGTGGAATTTTAAAAGACCTTATCAGCACGAGCAAGGGACAAGTATAAAGATTAGCATAGGCTTAGTATTTATTGCATGCCTCCAGCTCCAACGACGGGCATAAATATTGTTTAAGGGCGACTCTTTATCATATAAACGCCCCGACGTAACGGTGCTCATTTGAATTCCCGCTTTTTCCAGGGCATAAAATGGGCTTCACCGACGCGCAACAAGCCGTTTACTTCCCCTCCGGTTACCGGAGTAGTTGCTGGTGCCGTTGCTACGTCGGTGCAGTAACGGCAGCAGGGAAGCCGCAAGCCTCCGCCATTATACGTGGAAAATGCAAGAAATCCCTTCACGGATTCGTTATAATTTCATATACGTACCTTAACAACTCACGGTTAGTGTACCGTTTCGTCTTTTTTACGATTTTTAATCACAAAAAAAGACAAATTTAAATATAATAGGGAACAGATTTTGGAGAAAAATATACTTTTTGAGTGGAAATAAATTAACTTAATTATTTAATAGAAAAACGAAATCGTTTTATCAATATTCCACATTTCAAATACATACAATATTCATTATTCGAGTATATGTGACCAAGAAGATTTTAACTTTTAAAGAATGAGAGTCTATTTTTGAAAATCTTGCAGTTTTTTTTTAATAAGATTTGTTATAATTTATTATTTAATTGTATTTCTTGCTTCAAAATATGACACTGTTTCAATGTCACTATAATGACTTTCCAGCTTTATAAGCTTAATGTTTACAAAATTATTGATAACGTTCAATTTGGTACACGTTTCTAAATAGGTAGTACACCTGATTATTATAGTATCCAGTTCCCTTAATTAATTCATGTAATCCAATGTCAACAATCGCGGCTTTCATGCTGCAAATGCGTATTGATCTCAAGATATTGAATATTGTCTTCTGAAAATCTGCATTTACTCACACTGATTATGCTCAATTTATACACAAGCGAGCACGAAAATAACTGTCAATGGGCTAATCGTTCGCTGGCCCGACGCATGTATTTTAAATAGCAGAGAAACCTTGAAAGCCATTTCGATTAATGAAATTCCGCAACACGTCCGCAATTAACCCTCAAAGACCCGAGGCGCTGGTCGAAATGTCCAGCGGCGTGCTAATGGCAGAAGCGATGGTCGTGTAGCATTCGAAACGCATTTAATGAATTCATTATCGATCCAAATCGGTATTCGGTCGCGCGTTTCGCTCAAAGCCGTGCAAAACGGTTTCCGCGATTCCGAAATCGATACGATGTGAAATCGTTTCGCGTAAATTGTTACGTGGAAACCGTTGATCCCTAATCTAATTCTAAAAATTAGAGACAAATTGAGAAGAGCAGTTTCGACTTTATCGATTCATGAAATCCAGCGTGTCGTAACGTTGATTGGGCAAGTTTTTCGATCAATTCGTGTCGCGCATCGAGGAAGATTTCACTTTGCGCCGATTGGCGACGATCGTTTTTCGTTTTAACGCGACCGTCGTATTCGACATATATAGTCGATGAGAGAAACGTAGCGAGAATAATACTGCAAAGTTCAAAAACTCGCGACGTAACGGACATTTCTTTTATAAAATAAAGAGAAAGTCCTGAAGAGTCCATTCGCTGCGTACGAAGCGCCGGCGTGCAAAAATACAGCTCTCGAATAATGTTTAATGGAAAAAAAAAGGGATGTCACGAAAAGAGGGTGAAGTTTCAACCTGTGCGCGAGGAAAACTGCTCGAAAAAGTTTAGTCAATATCTGCGGGGAAGTACGGGAAACGGATATGTCGCGTTCGGAATTGTAACGGACGTGTGTCTCTCGCGCGACACGTTTTTAACACATTCAATTATATACCCACCGCGATAACGACGACAGATGTTCGGTTACATCGCCATGACGTTGTCACTCGCGCGTTTCAGAATGATGTCTTCATTAATAATTAACAGCGCCCGCTCGGCAGCTTCTCGAGCGTAATTACAACAGGGAGAGCGTGCGCACACGAGAAGAGTTACATAATTCTATTAATAATACCGGGCCATTACATCTGCTAGAGAGACTCGCGTGAATAATGAAAACTTCTCGACAAAAACTTCGCCGCGGGAGGCATTAATTGCTAACGAAGAGCGAGAGATCAAACTCATGATCTTAATGCGACCCGTCCCGAGGTAACATTTTGAGAATGTCGTCTTCCACATTTTCTTTTTCCATCCGTTAATATCGCGCAGCATGTGGTGCAGGGAAGATTGAACTGAAGTTTCTATCCGAAAAGAAGAGAAAAAAAAAGGGAAGACAGAGAGAAAGAGAGGCGAGACTACCGTAGGTGGACGTCGAAGTCCGTTGTGTTCTCCCTTGGGGGATTTTCGCCCTGAACTTTTCTGAACTTATACCTCGGCGTTCTTCGTCGAAGCCGCGACATGACAGTGAAAGCAAGTATTTTCATAAATCTCTAGGAACGACATAGATTGATCGTGTCGCTGTATCGACGTCGCCATTACACCGTAATCGCTCGGGCCCGGATATACGTTAATGGACGATGTCGCTATATCGCTATACAACTTAGGCACACATGGTCGTCTCAAAACCATGGATCTCCGAAAAGAATGGAAGAATGTTCGTACATTTCGCGTTTAGGGCGTGTATGTTGAGTATGCACATTATATGCATATTTACATTATAGTGTCTACGTTATATCAGCATTGTCACAAATTCCTCATCCTAACATACCGTAACTTTTCTCAGATTTTCCCAGATAAAATTTCATGATATTCTCTCTGATGCTTTCAATAACAACTTTGAAATTCTTGTATTTTCAACCTGATTTGGAAACCAAATCAAATATTTTGTGAAAGGTGCAATTTAGCATAAGAATGTAAATTACTATTAATGTTTACTGCTTGCATTTAAATGTTAAGTTTGTAGTATTCCAAAACTACATAGGTGTGACGTATGTATATTAAATTCCTTTAAAGCTAAGAATTTTAATTTCCCAGAGAAAATAAAAATATTGTAAAATTTCATAATTTTTCCCTGATTTTTCTGACCATTTTTCAATTTTTCTGGCATTTCTCTGATTTCGCTAAATTCCAATTTTGTGACTTCTCTGTACTCGAGGTAACATTATCTGAATTTTTTACTCGATTTTTTTATCGCGCATTGTGAATTTGCTAAAATAATTTCATTATGATAAACCGACCATAATGATTTCATGTTTAACATACGAGTTATGATACCTATGAATGTATTTGTCGCGAATTAGTCCGCACTAGAAACAATTTCGTCGCATTATGAGCGTAGTTGGCACGGTTGGACTGATTCAAGGATAACGGCCGAAACATAGCGTTATATCCGTTATTTAGAGGTAGTTAAGTATCCTGAGCATCCTCCTACCATCGGAACTCTCTTCTCAAGCTAGTAGCCTCAACTTGACAAACCCGTTTGCTTTCACTAAACGTATCAACCTCACCATTGTCTATGCTCGTTGTTCTCTCTCCTTTGCCCATCCTCTTTTCACGTCTACTTCGTGTCGTATTAAGTTAAAGGCAGCGCCGGCTAGGACAAATTAGCAGCCGCGTTAATCAGTTTCCTTAATTTTCCGCGGTGGCCCCACCGAGGTGGAAAATAGAGGAAATGCAGTTCCGCGAGTTTTTGCTCTCTGTGAATCACGGAGCCGGCACGGAGAATCTATTGTTTGCGAAGAACGTTCTCTCTGCACGAAGTTTTAATGGCAAAGAGTCGTTCGCAATATCAGTGGTAAAAGCTCATCGTTCATAAAACCTAAGAAATTACCGAACCGATTTCGAGACTTCTTAACTTGGCGCATCGGATAATCCGTGCGACGTTGAGTCGTTCATAAAGCCATGTTTTGAAAGAAAAAGAAATTCAGATTTATAATTAAACTAGCATATCGCTATAGTTCTTGATATTTGTTCCATATTTGTTTTGTGACGATTGCACATTTGCGTGGTGGACTTTTTCGAGAACAAATGCGTTGCTTTTATCGAATACGATACGCAAACAATTTCGCGGAACATCGCTTGGAGAACGCCGATAGTCTCTATACGGAAAAAAAAAATAGATTGGGTGGTTCCAGCAAAGCTTGCACAAATTCAATATTTATAACAAAGAAGATTTGATGGGACAAAAAATCATGTCTAGAAGCAATTATCAGCATGTTCAACTAATTTTTTGCTACAATGAAAATTGCTAATGTAACAAGTTTTTTCGTTATAACAATAAAAAAATAGCGCTATCGTAACTAGCATTTTGTTAAAAATTTTTATTTATTAGATTGATTTTTATAAAAAGTTATCTTTGCGGTATTAACAAATTCGTTATGCTATTATAACAAATATGATTGCCCATAACTGCTGATTTCGTTCAACTGCACAACTTTGTTACTTCAACATAGAAAATTTTTATTTATATATTGAATTGATTTTTATAAAAAGTTATCTTTGCGGCATTAACAAATTCATTATACTATTATAACAAATATGATTGCCTATAACTGCTAATTTCATTCAGCTGCGCAACTTTGTTACTTCAACATAGAAAATTGGCTTTCTGTATATTACGGCTGTAAATTTGCTAAATCAATGAAGTTTTTAATTGTTCTACAATTTTTTTCCATGTGGAAATAAGAGTTTGGTCTACGTTGTTTTCCTTTTTATTAGCTTGATGAAAAACAGCGGAACCAATCAGGGAACGTATTATGAAACTATTCGGAATGGATTCCGATCGGAAATTATTTCGTTTTCCCTAGAAAACACATAGAAATTTAGGAATAATTGAACAATTTCAATTGGAATTCATTCTGAATAATTTCATATTACGTATCCAGATGATTGAATACATGAAAAAATTGAAAAGCAGGTATGTGAAACACGTTATGTAATTGTGTAAGTGCACGTAAATGTGCACGTATACATATATGTACGCCACATTCTATCAAATTGGAACATTGGTTACTCTTATTTCTAGGAATTCTAAGAGCTAACACGAAAAGCTCGGGTAGTCCATAAAATCCGCGCGACTGTCTTTGTCTTGGAATTCGTGGTTAAATCGGTGAAACCAAAAGTACGGTCCAGGATTTCGCGTCTCACACCGCGATAAAGCAGAAACGATACGACTGAGGTGGAGGTTTAAGGGATGGGTATCAGCACGGACTGCAGCGAAAGTGGTAGCGACAGCAGGCGAGCTGGGCTTACGCTTTATTGCGTATTTACATATTTCCACTGAATCCTCGCGACGTTTCATAAAATTCAACGTCTTTACAAGGATCGACGCGAGACGCATCGTCGACACTATATACACTTTGAATTTTCGCAACGAAAGATTCGCTCGCGCTGCGGCGACGGCGGTCGCCTTGCTTCCGTTCCGCGGCGGTCGTTTTGCTTTCATTTCTCTGAGCATCCGGAATGGAGATCGCTTTAAAAAGATGGAATTTTTCTGCGATCGCGCAGAAGTTCGGTGACCCGCTCGCCGCCCTCTCGTTCGGTGCGTTCTACATACATCTGACGCTTCACCGGTGTGCGACTGCGAAACGCCATGGGAAACGATTCCACAGGTTTCACCGCAACAACAACGATTTCTCAATATAGAATTTTCGTCCGAATTGATATGTATGAGAAACATATTGTGCATGCAATACGCAGATTTACGCGTTTTCCTTGAGCGTGTACATTCTCGGATATCTTTGAAAATACAGTTCCGATTTAACATAGACGAAAGTTGACGCAGAATTGATAACTAAAAAGACTGTATACGCGCGGCGTTGGTCTCAGCCTGTTTAAATCTCCGTCCATGTCGCATCTATATCATCACTCGCGGTGTTTCTATTTGCTACAGAACATATTTTTATGTCCAACACAAATTCCATAAACGTGGTCTCTCTCTCTCTCTCTCTCTCATGTTATTTTAAAATACATAATTATATGCAAAGATAAAGTATTAATAATTCCTGCAGCGCTTGTACGTGTCGTCAAGAACTTGTGAAAAAATAAATCGCGTTACATTCCGTTACATCGTCTAACAATTTTCCCTACACAAGCAATTCCCCATGGCAAGATACTTTATATCGCTTGGGGAATTTAATCCCGTGTTGCACCGTATCGAGCAAGTGTCCGCGATTTTTCTTGTCAGCTGCACCGACCGACCTGTTGGCAAATAATTTCCTCGCTTGACAAAACGCTGGCTGTGGAGAGCGAAAGGGAATTCATTGGACCGGGTCGCTCTTTGTCTTGGCTGAAACTGAACTCGCCTGCACGAAGCCTTGTGAAAGTTCTCGTCGGCTCCATACCGCAGGGATTAAACTTAGTACGGTTCTTCAGGATAGATCCTTCGAAGGTAGGGTGAGGTAAAGAGGCCAGAGTATATCGCAGAAAAGCTGGCCTCGGACCGAACTTATCCTCTTCCCTCCGCCACATCGCAGCCATCAGGTCGCAGAGTTAAAGCTCTGTTAAAGCCTAATCGCGTAAAATTAATTAGAACGTTTACGAGCGATCCAGTTTTGGTGGACTGCCTTCAGCTATGACACGGCTTTCGTAAAATTCGACGAAAGAGTGGATTAACTGGTTCCTTCTCCTCCCCCCCCTCCCTCCATCTCTCTCTCTCTCTCTGTGTCTGGAATCATTCGAAGAGCTTCGATTTGGTGGGATGAAAAATAATAGGGAGTCAACGTCGCGAGAATCCAGGTGGATGATACGGGCTTAGCCGGATCGGATGGTTAGTTGCGATGAGGTACGGTAACATGTTCCGCTTTGGATCCGAGATCTTATGGACCGTCTTTATGAGTGTGCCGATACGATACGGCGACCGAGCGTGTAGAATCGTATGGGACAATTCGGATTACGAGCGTGCGCTTCACGCGCACCAGTTCCCTGCCATTTGTTTCGCTACGTATGGTCTCTATATACGAATCGTTCTCCCGCAGATCCATTTGCGTGCGGCTAAGTCAAAATGAGTTGTACATTTTATACATTTTTGCGCCATGTAAAATAGGATTTTAAAATTGTTATAAGTCAAAAGTCGTTTCCTGCGTACATTTCGCAAAACTGTCGCCTAATAAACGGAACAACCAGATATGATCCTCTCCGATTTTGTTAAATTTTATAAAAGATTATATTTAAAAAAAAACGCGTTTAAAAATTTTACATTATCAACACGTAAATTTTTAAACATGTTTTTCTCACAAATGCTTGAGAAACCTGTCCTATAATTTTACCACAAATTAGAGGGAAAATTGAATTATGTATATATAAAATTCAACAAAATTGAAGGGAGCTATGTTTGTTCTCTTTATAAATTGTTCTTTGTATATACATTATAAAAATGATGAAAGAATTATATTAAATGTTAAACGATTACAATTCTATATAAACAGAACTTTATATTTTATTTAACTTTGATTTAATATTATATTCGATGACTCCCCCTGAAAGTTACACGCAAGCTCGCGCTATTATCGAATTCGCCAAAAATCTAGTTTATTCTGTAATTCGCAATCGCGGATTTCCGCAGTACATTATGAGCGCGTTTCGAGCTTCTCGTGCCGATTTACTAGTTGAATCAAGAGAATCAGGATATCCTGAAAACACGTTACCAGGCATTTCAGGACGGTCTGCCAGCGCATCGCTATATCGCAGGGGAGTCGTAGTATGCAGGAAAGCAGGCTAATTGAGAGGTCGGCCTCCGGAGAGTAGAACGAATCGCTTAGCTACCCCACTTCCGTTCTTCTACCCCTTCGCTCTCTCTTCCTCTCTCTCTCTCTCTCTCTCTCTCTCTCTCTCTCTCTCTCTCTCTGTGTGTGTGTGTGTGTGTGTGTGTGTGTGTGTGTGTGTGTGCGTGTGT
>Ga0157363_1002072_pt1 | contig 17382 bp, 3 predicted proteins | sample AttsexASBM1_FD_111477 | JGI IMG/M metagenome (GOLD analysis project Ga0157363, IMG submission 111477) | Fungus gardens microbial communities from leaf cutter ant in Ribeirão Preto, State of São Paulo, Brazil - Atta sexdens ASBM1 | ecosystem: Host-associated > Fungi > Mycelium > Unclassified ... | reverse complement strand
TAAATATAAATTAGTACAAGATTTTCTATTAGGCTAGCAGAAATGTCGAAGTGGTTCTTAACGAAATTCGACCTTGACCAGGCCTAAAAGTTCGAAAAAGATCGGATTGCTATGCTAGAAGAGGCACTTTCTAAGTTGGATTTACATTCATCCCTCGTGTTTCATTCATCTACATAGCATACAAGTAATGATCACATCGAAGCATATTTTTTGCATATATTTTTTTCTTGCCTTTATTTCTTCATATATTTCATTTTTTTACATTCATTTCTTCATGTATTTTTTATATTTGTATTTTTTACGATGTGTACATTTTTATTTCGTATGAAACTATACGCAAAATTCGCAATGTTTACTACTATTATATATTTGCAAGAAAAAAACGATTATATATAACGATTATATAATCTTATCTGTAATCTGTTAGTAAAAATTAATCCTATCTAAAAATTAATCCTTTCTGGCGAATATTTTAATCAGCAGGAAATTAAAATAAAATTCCTGTAACTATAATAATATAATAATGTTTTAAATAAATTAAATAAATCAATAAAATCAATAATAATAATAATTTTAATCTTTATTCTCAAAATGTGTTTTGCAAATAAATTAATATAATCAATAATATTTTAATCCTTATTATCGAAATGTCTTGCCGGTTTTGTGTAACGCTATATTAAAAAAGTGCTAACGGAAATTTTATAGCCTCCTTCTACCAGGTGTGCATGTCATCGAGAAAGCGGTACTATAATACTTAAATTCCGACCTCGCACGCGGCCATGGATGTCATGAGATACGAAATGCCATTTATTTCGCATCGATATTATGTCTTGTTTGATTGCATCTGATTAAAATGCATTGATAATGACATCGTTAATGATATGTTAAAAATTGAACCGAGGCGTGAAGAACGTTGTAAACACGAATTAATCGAACACCAAATATCAGGATATCAGGAAATGCTAAGAACATCACGCTAAGAAAGAGACACGACTTACACACACACATATATTAAAGAAAAGATAAGTTTTTGTCAATGTTTTTTTTCAGTATTCTAATTACTGCTATTGAACGCTCTTTCTCGTTTGTAAACGCAAGAAGTTTCTCAGAGCTGTTCCAGTGATAGATTATACGTATAGAGATTAGAATTTAAAGTGCACAACAAGTAAAATATTACAGCATAGAAGTTTATGAAAGCTAGAATGATGAAAACATTCTACTTTCTTTACTTTAAGTAATATTTTTAAATATGTATATTATAATCTCTCTAATGCCCAATTTCTGCACTTCCAGATAATAGATTGCGGATAATTTTATCCAGGAGATATATCTCTATTGAATTCTGGCAGATATCTCTTGGCAGATAAAGTTATCTAAAAGTGAAGAAATTGGGCATAAATAATGTCTACATGCTATAGAAGAAAATGATTGAATCTTCATGATAAAGAGAGAATTTTATCTAAATGCTTTTATTAGATTAAATATCTTAAATAAGTCGTGACTCTTTTCAAGAACGATAGTCGCATACATTCCGATTAAGATAAAATCAATTAAGATAAATTCTGTATGACAGAATTATCACAGTAACTCACGTACTGTGACTGCTTAATTGTGATTCACCTTGTTCTCCAATTTCCGTGATGATTTTTGTGATGATTTGAAGTCGTGATTTATATACATATATAGTTTAAATTTTTAACAAAAATTTATTAAATATCAATTTAATATCTCGTTATGAATGTCTAGTAATGTACATTAAATAGACATACAATATAATAGATTATATTTTATATTTATCAAAAGTTTAGAAATTTTGTTGTGATCGTTTAACAATTTCTATCTTGAAAATGTCAGTCTGCAATTTAATATGGGGGATTCAGTTGAGAATCAATATAATTACGATGTAACTTTACATCTCGTCAGAGAATGTGTCAAGGAATATGACACTAATTCAATTACGTTTCTCTCAAATCAATCATGGTAACAATTGAAAGTCAATATCGCGATATAGAACGACGTATATAAAGGAAGGACTTATTAAAGAGGTTTCAATAAGAAGCTATTGATTAATGGATGCTTCTTTAAGGAAGATCAGTCGAGCGTGTCATTCTTATTGGGAAAACAGAATACCATGGAAGTACTTGGAAAGGATCTTCAGGTGCAACTATACGCGAACAACATTACATAAATACAAAATCTCGATAAAACTTATCATGTAAATTAACTTGATTAAAATTCATGGAAAGCTTTGCATGATTTAATGCTACATCTTTTTATAAATCAATCTTTTCCGCATTTACAAAGTAAGTAATTGCAGTTCCTTTTTTAAAATAAAACTATGAATATAAAATATTTTTCTAGTTATCTATATAGTACATAATTATGTAAAAATATAAAAATATTGAATGTAGAGAAATTAAAAAAATATACAAAACAGAATAAAATTTTGTCACAAATCAGAAAATTTTTATAACGTATTTTCTTTCAAAAATTTGTAGTATATAACTTTTAAAAATTATTAAATTATTAGATCCATTAGTTAATTATTTAAATTATTAATCTAAGTTTTTTATAAAATAAAATATTTAATTAAAATACTTTATATAATTTTTAATCTTTAGAGAGTCGTGAGATGTGTTATAATGTTTCGAAATTAGTATATTTTACATCTGATTATAAGCTAAATATATATACATGTTTTCTTAGAGCAAGTTTATTAAAAAAATTTTATGGTTTTCTAAAGGATTAATGAGATGTGTATATGCAATATGTATATGTAATATGTACTGCACATATATATAAATAATTTATATATAAATATATTGTAATTATTTATTTAGAAATTTAAAAGATCATATTTTAATGAGAATTTAATATAATATAGTAAATGTATTTGATAACTGTATAAGAAAAAATAGAATCAACAGTGCTACATAGTTTTGAGAAATTTGTTTTAAAAATAAGTTTGACATCTTTTTAGTAGAATCTTTTACATAAAAAAATGTATTAAATAATAAATATCGTTTGAATAGTACTAGCTAGACATTTACTAAGTGTAAATATATATATTTATATTTGATAACAAGAAAGATTAATTTGAATTATTTCTCTTTTTAATCATATCTTTTTTTATTAAACAGTTATTTACTGTAAATAAATATTAAGTTAGTATTATTGAAAAAAATATGTATGAATTGTGAGATTTAATAAATTTTTTTGATGTCAGCAATCTCTTCTCTTTTCCTATAATAATTTAAAATATCTGTGAGAGAGAACGCGTATAAGAATTGAGATTCTCACCTTTTTATTTATCAGAAGGTTATCAAATTTTCAGCAGTTACAAAATTCTTTGAAAGCTTTGCAAGCTTCGTGTTCTGTTATCTCAAATATGCAAATGTTTTGATTTATCGTCATTATTCTTATAAGTTTATAAATTTATAAGTTTGATATTGAAATTAAGAGAAAAATAAATCCAGAAAAAGACGGAAAATCAATTAAAGCAAATTTAAGTAATTTTAGTGAGCATGTATGCCATGTTAATTTATGGCTATTTCAATAATCTCAAATGAAAACATATCATTATATTAGTAATCATATATAATTAGCTGAAAAATTTAACAACTAGTTCTTGATCTAACGCGCTGATTAATTACGGAAGCAATTACAATTAATAGGATTACTTAATAACCGTCTTACGGCTATCCGGTCCCAAAGAAGCTTCTTAGCACCGAATGATTCCCTAGTAACCCTGAGAAGATTCGATCTCTCTTCGAAGCTGCTTTCTCACGCCCGTTGCGACTCGTCCTTCGATTCCCACGAGCCTAACGGATGAGGCTTTGCCTTTCCGTGAAAAAAAAAAAGAAAAAGAGGAAGATCCACAGTATCTTCCGAGAACTTTGATACCTTGGATCTTCCAACAATAGTGAATGAGGGTGGACATCGTGGAAGTCACACGGTGACTTTTAAGCGACTGCTTAAAAGGATTTTATCAACAAATTTTTACAATTGTTTTGCTTTAGAAACTTTCGTAATATAATATTAAGAAAAATTCTTTATTACTCAATAATTTATTTTAACCCTTAAAATAATGTGACATGTAGTCTAAATCACATTACCAGATGAGCATATTTTTTTCAATTCTAATAATTAATAATCGAAATGAGAAAAATATCGTAATCTATATAAATATATCGCCCTAGTATTGTGTTTATATCAATCACTATGTAAATATATTTGAATATCATTTTAAATAAATTCAGATGTACAGGAAGACAGAGAATTTGAATTTTATCCATTTAGTACTCTATTGCAGAAAATAACTTTAGTATAATAACAATGCTTTTTTAAATATTGATTAACAGGGATTATTTTTGCGACATAAAAGTATGAAAGAATTTCAAGAATATCTTATATGAAAATGATTTTAAAATATTAAGAAAGATAGAGATAATCTTTTCTGTCTTCAAAACAGTCTGCCGACAAGAAAGTATCTTATCGCTTTATGTATATTTCATGATGTGAATTATTTTGGCGCGACATTGAATTTAGTCTTCCTCGCCGTGTTAGGAATTATCGACACGAAATTCTACGGGTTCAAAGGTCTTCGTCTATATACCACGCGCGGAGGGAAGATCGCGAAGGAGGATTCAAGGTTCGAACCCTCTCACGACCCCTTGACTATATCAGAGGACGCCTTCGTCGAGGACGCCGAGATCCTGCCTCGAGCGTGAGAACGATTCTCGCCCACGGTCAAATTCCGTCGATGAAGTATTAGGACATCAGGGTAACGCAAGAAGAAACATTAAGACGCGTCTGACAGAGTGATTAAGAAAAACGGAAGCTCGAATTTATATAAATAAAATAAGAATGAAAAATATTGAACGTAAATTTAATATTTCAAGCTAGTTTCAATGATCGACCAATATTTACATGATTAAAGAAAAGTATCTCAATGTATGCTTTTATCAATTTTCGGGGATAACTATTGAAAATGTAAAACAGATTTTTCAACTTACAATTTTGTTACAAATTAATGTTAATGTTTAAATATTCCAAAATAAATAATAAAAGCTTTATAGGTATTATTTTAATAAAATAAAATAAAACATTTCTTGCTGCCATCGACAAATTCAACATATCTTTTCCATAACAATAACATATAAGACAAAATGAATTAAAATTAATTCAGTTTAATTAATTTTAATGTGAAAATTAATTGACAATAACATTCTTGCTGCATGCTATCAAAGATAAATTTTTATTTAAATTTATATATTACAATTAGACAATTTTTAATAATTCAGTTCTTTTTGTAATAAAATCCATGAAAAGATAAATAAAATTTTTTCATTACATTTTCAGAGCTATAATTGTTATAGTAATTGTTATAGTAAATTCGGAAGTAGACATACTTAAAATAAAATCTTCCATTTATAGTTTTGAACTAACTTTCACTTAGCATCAATAATACATATGGGTGAGTTAAAACGATTCGAAATAATGGGCAGAAGAGGCTATTATTCCTACATTAGAATGCATAGGCGTTCCTATAGGGACGCGGATTACATTACCCCCAGGGTACACCATGAATAGAGTTCCTTAATTAGAGACCAGGATAGCATAGAATTCGAAGAAGCGTTCTCGAGTCCTAGGCGTGGTTATCGAATAATTTCATACTTGAAAAGCAATCGCAAATCACATAATTATCAATACGTTTAATGATAAATTTAAGAACGGAAATATTTAGAAACAGAAATATTGGAGACTATTGATACATTAAAATTTTTCTACCTTTACTTTTTTATCAAAAAAATTATAATGAAATGTGTCTTGTGGTATAAAAATTTTTTGAAAGAAGAATAATGCATTACGTGAATTTTATGGAAATCGTCGAATTTACGAACAGTAAAGTCGATAGGTTACTTTTCAGTAAGAATGTACTGCATAGAAGGTTCGGGACTCATAGAAACGAAAGGGTTGATCCTTCTAGTCGAGTTGATCTACTTAGATATCAGGAAGATAGAACGATCGAGGAGGATGCTCGTAGGATGTTGAGGGTTTTATTTCCAACCCTCGTTTATCTTCGTGTGATCGATAATTCTTTATTTGTTTCTTCTATTAATATGTCATAGTTAACAATTTGAATTTTTTAAAATAAAGAATCAAACAGATATGAACGCAGATGCTATGTTGAAATAAATATGCCTCTACACGTAAAATTATATTTGGATACCTATGTAGGTATAAATATAGCAGGATATTTATGTTGTCGCGAAAGTAAATATTAATCGTAAAATTCTAATATTTCAAGTACCACGTGTCGTTCAAACTATTTTATGATGGGGATAGCATGGAGGGTAAGAAGTGGCACAGGGGTTGAACACGTGGCCACCAGAGCGAAGAATATAATGAGAAAAAAGGCCTACCACGTGACCTTTTCCATCAGAGATGCATGCGATGTAAGAAGGTTCCACCCGAGCTTTCCTTTAAAGGGGTTGGTTTCAATTAGTCTCGAAAGGGTGCTTCAATTGAGGTGGTTAACCCTATTATTGTTGACCGCGTCTTTAATGAGCAATGTATATTCCATTCTTAGCGTTGATCCTTCGCTTTGAAAACAGTTGATTATTCTGTATTCTCTCTTTTCTTTCTTTTGAATCGAGAATAATATAGTTCAAATGAATAATATAGTTGAATATATAGTTCAATTAATTTCGACGTTATATCCCGAGATATCTTTTTTTTTTAATAATAACAATTTGTTAAAAGTGGAGAAATAAATAACTTCTAGCACAAATCTCGTTTTCAGAAATAAAAAAAGAATATTGTTTGAAGTGTGAAAACTTATCCGTCGTATAGTGTTGCTGACACTAAGTATATTATTCATTTCTCGAGTGTTTTGTAATACAACTTATGCTTCAGGTGCTTTTGATTTTCCATTAATCTTATAAAATTATTTTTTATTGTATCTTAAGAAACAAGTCCGCCGTCTGATGGTTATAATCATGTTTTGCTAAAGATACTTAAAATATTATTTTTTTTTTTTAATGTATCTATATCTTTGTCTGTATGACGATCGAGAAGATAGTGAGAGAGAATACGTGGCTTGAGGATAAGCAATCTTCCACACATGAAGCAGAGCAGTAGAAAGCGCGAAGAGGATTCTCTTCTCGCTTTCATTGCAAGCCGCATAATATGCGAGTCACATGGGGTGGAGAGTGGGTAGAGGGTCGCGGCATCGTACGTGCTCCAGAAAAGATCGAATTTCCTAAGCTTGTGTGAATTTCTAATGATAAAGATGGCAGGATGAATATCATCAGACTAGAATCTAATGCATACATATGAAAAACTTCGTGACAAAATATATTTTTTACATAAATGCATTTTATAAATGCGTTATTTAATATATTATTTAATATTAAATCATTATTTATTAAATTAATATCAAATTATGCGAAAATATCTAAAATCATGCATGAAATAATCTCTCTATTAATCCATCATTTTCTTTCTCGATATCATTACTCTATTAGTAATTGTATCTGTTTATACATAAGTGAACGCGAAGCTGTCACTTCATATATGTAAATAATATAAATATACATTGCTATAAATTAAAAAATATTAAAACGAGGACATTATTAAAATATATTTCTTACTCGAAGTAGCATTCCGTTCTTGCATCATAATTATATAAAATATTATTTATTTTAGCAGAAAATATTTCTAGTAATTAAACAAAGTATTGATATTTCATGTCGGCCGTCCGAATTAATTATAATTAAATAACATCGCTGTATGTCGAGAGTAATTAGTTAGTAACAATTATTAGTTGGAATTGACTAGTATTTAGGACATTCCGCAAAAGCGGTTCAATCGAATCTATTCGCGTCATTAACTTTTATTAGCAGGACAGGATCACCACAGATTCTAAAGGGTTTCAAATAATTTAGGAAGCTATCAGGGCAGCAATGTTGGTTAGGAGTTCCGCTCACACACATGCGACCGCTAAACAGGTAATTGGAGTGCAGCGATAGACTCAAAGGGTTAATGTAACAAAGGCTTATATTCCATGAGGTCAAAGTTCCGTGATGCCCACAAAATTCCACACATCTGATACATAATTTTCTTAACAATTCTTGATAACTTGATTACATTACATTTAAAGCTGTAATGTGCACTTTGTCGAAGGAATTATAACTGATTAATTCTTTAATCTAAACCCCATTACAAAAAATATTTGTAATTATAAGATATTTGTACGCACCTAAGAATTAAGGAAAATCTTATATTTTTATCTTCCTAATTTAATATCCTAATCTGTTCTTTATCTACGTCATCATCATATCATTACGTAGATTTCTTTAATAGCAAAAAACAAATAAACAAACAGGTAGAACAATTCGATTATGTTCAGATAACATGATTTGAATAATTGAAATATAAAAATATAAAATAATAAGAATAGAAACTTAAATTTTATCTGGCATATATTTTCGTAAATGTTTTAGTCATGTGAAAACTATTCATTCGAACGGTCTCAGCGTTAGTCGATTACACTACTTATCGAGTTAAAAGTAGAAGATTTGATGAGTATTCGTTAAATATTAAACATGTGCATATTTGCGAGTTCTGCAATGTGCAAACGATGCTCGCGGGAAAAGCTCGTACACTTATGAAAATGCATCGTGCATTAGTCGTCGATAAATTTGCCTGGGTCAGCAAAATGAGTGCAACGCAGTCTATTACGCATAATGCTGCCTCGTAATTAATATCTGTGCAGAAATACACAAACAGATATATGAACTATCTGATTATATGGCGAAGTAAATCTAATTATCCGATGTGAATGAATGAGCTGAATGGAAAAATATGGTGCACAATGAGCTGCGTAAAATCTTAATTTGATATACAGATATGACAAAATATCACTTTAAATATAATTGCTTTATATGATAAATAAGAAAACGTAATTTCATTAAACAAATCATAGAATCACTGAATTATTGATGTTAAAACCTTAAAAAAAAATGCTTAGTAGAAAAAATTCGGAATATTATAAACAGAATATTGTATTAATCTGCAGTTTATGCGGTTGTTAAATTATATTAAGTAAACCAACAGTTTATTCATATGTGTGTAAACAATTTGAGTAATATAACTAAGTGAGGCACTTAATTATATTAACGCGCGCTACAGTATGAACGAATGCAATTCCTAGTAAACATGATATATGGACGACATTACAAAATTAATTGCATACAGAAAGTAGAAATCCCGCTTTGCCGTTTGCTAATTAAATACGTGGCGTTTACTGTAGAAATTCTTTTCTGTTTGTACATACTATCTCTTTAAATTAATTAATTAATTTGCTCGTCGGCGTTTATTTCAATTTTTGACAGAAGAGAGAAACATGCAATTAATATTCCAACGTTTCATACGCAGGTTGAAAACAAAATATGTCCATAGATTCTTGCTGCAATGTATGTGTATGTTTAAATACATTTCAAAGAAATATACTCGTTATATATATATATATATACTCGTAACTGCCTTGTATTGATATAATCATCTTTTATTCAATATAATTACGTAAAATTTCAATCAAAATAATGTAGATTAATTAATCTTAATGTAGACAGTTTATTATAAAGATTCTTGATCTTGATCTATTCGCTTAATTCATTCCAATTCATCTATTTCTCTCGAAGGATAATGGGATCGCACAGGTATTAACAGGATTAATATGAGCTCGGATCTCTTGTTAGATAAACGAAAGCGTTTTTTAAAGGTCAAGTTATCAGGACAACATATTATGGATGGAAAATTCAAAGCCTGTAAGAGAATAAATAAACTTAGTTTGTGTTCGATAAAACTTCGATTACTTGGTCGAGCATCAGGATTTCATCTTGTCAACGAAACGATAAGCTCCGTCAGAATCATTGTATGTGTCAGGATACATTCTTAATAATTTTAAAAATATCAGGCTTATAATTAATAATTATAAAATTGTAAGATAATTATAAAAAGATGATAATGGAAACAGGATTTTTATAAACGCGAATAAAAAGAATGTAAAAATTAATTATTCGAGTCAAGCAAATCAGATGTTAGAAGATAAAAAAATCTATTTTTGATTTGATTTAACAATTTAATACATATGAAAAAAATTGTCATGTAATTGAGGGTATCTTCTATACAATAATAAATCGTTAAAAGAAAAAATATTAGAAAAAATATTATATAGAGAGAAGAATATTATAAAATATCTGATCTCAATTTGATATTTATTTTCCGTGTGACTTTCATGTTGAAGTATTTTTTAAAATTTGCTTCTCATGATTTTGCTGTTGTATGCTTATATTCAATCAATCGATCCATTAATTATAGAAGGCTCATATTTATTATATTTACAATAAAATTACTAAAATAGATGAATGTCCCACAAGAATAATCTCTCAATCAATATCTTAATTATGAAGTGAGGTATATTTACAGATATAAACATAAATATAAGCAAATATAATTTATTTCAATAAATTATTTATTTTTTAATTTTAGTGATGCTAAACAAAAGATAGCGGATTTAAATATCTCAAACAAACTTGTACATTTACTCGTATCAATGAAAAATATTGCGAGCACCAAGGAGAGTTAAGTGTAGATCTTCATAAATTTTAGAACCAACAATGCAACTGAGGAGAGAGAAATGTTTCCGGATAATCGCCTGATAATTCTTAGTTAATCGATAAATCATTCCCAACACGAGCAAGACGCCTTTTCGTGAGAGCGGCAGACGGCCTTCGTATTCATGAAAAGGACGAAACAATGGCCGGGTCTCGTGAACGGCTGATCAAAGCCGTTTCCCATGGTTAGAACGGGTCAATGTCCCGGTACCATGATGCTCTTAAAAGAACACATGGGACCCCTTCGGCTTCAGTTTCCCGGCAGTTCTCGTGCTGTTTGGATCGTCTCGTATTTAAAGCACGTATGCGTGATATTTATTTAAACTTAAACACAATTTCTGCACACTAAACGTTATGCTTCATGTGATTTATTATAATTTCTGTTATCATAATTAATAAATGTATGACAATCGCGGAGATGATCGTCGCGCTTTTTCCACTTTCCTCTTTAATTTATAAATCGAGAAAGTTTGTGAAGTTTTCTCTTCGACATATGTGTGTGATGCTAACTTATTAACATTTCAAACTATATTTGATATCTGACAATATTTTATATTATAATTTTTTATCACACACCTGACATAAGCTTGACAAGACGATCAATCAGCTTATCACGAGTTGTTCCTACAATATACATTATGCAAAAATTACTTACCTGATGGATGATTAGATTGCAAATTGTAGTCATCGACTTGTAATGTGCTGTTCGGCCCAGTTCTGGTAAACCTAACCACGTGATATTGGTTGTCGTTAACTTTCACGCCAACTTCGCCTATTGGATGATCGTTGGTGCCCATATTATAAACCGCAAAAACGTTACCTTCCACCTATAAAACAAATAAATTATTAATTTCTTTCATTAAAATTTGATTTTTTATTCGTGCCAATTACATTAAATCATTGGAAAAGAAATTTACAAAATTAAATAAATTAATTTAAAAGGACGTTGGATATATAATATATGCTAATTCATAATTCATATTTATAAGTTTAATAATTATGCATTTCGAAAAATCGATTTAACTAATACTATTATTTATATATGTACATACTAAATCAGAGATTCCCAAAGGATAGGTCGTGATTCGAGGAATCGCAAAAAATTTTACAATGTTAAATTACACTTCATCACTTTGCATAGTTGTACAAATTTGCCTATGTCTTTTCACAATTTCGTACTATATAAGATTAAATTTTCAACGATAATAAAATTTAAAACGAAATTTCAAAATAAACTTTAATTCTCAAACTTTAATTATCAAATTTCTTATGTTTAGAAATAACTCATATCGATCAATTGTTATCGTCAACGTTAAACATTCTGTTATCAGAACAAAAATAAAAAACACATTCTTATTACATCCATCATAATAAATATCATAATTTGTCTTGTTATCTGAGAAATAGATTTATAATATTATATCCAATAAAAAATAAAAAAAATAGAAATATACATAAAATAAAATACATAAATAAAATGATATAAATTAATTAACTTATTCGTTTTCTGTTTTTTTCATTTGCCAGATAATTGCAAACTATATTTGTTATTTTAAAAAGTGAGTCGCAATATATAAGTTTGGGAAGGCCTGTACTAAATTATATAATCTATATATTATACAATACATTATATATATGAATAGTGCTTAATAATGCTGTATAATGTATAAATTCAAATTTATTGTATACTAACAATTTCGATTTCGAGATAATCGTTACTCGACGCAGATTCTATTCTAAGCAATACAGCGTCATTAACGCTGGTAACGAAACCCAAGGCCACAGTATCTCTTTTCATTTCCGGTCGACGATCAGGCGGAAAGGTATACGTGATAATTCCTCTTCCTGCTCCGAATTCGTAAGCGATAGCCTCTGCGAAGTGAAACATATTGATGTTAAAGTGATGTTTTCATCTGTTATATATTAAGTGCTGAGATTATTTTTGCTTCGTTATTTATTAAATTATTATCCTACCATATAATAATTTAATCTTCGTTCTAAAATTTATTTTTAGAAATGTCCTATTTATCAAGTTTCATCAATAACTGCTATTAATTATGGAAAATATTTCCTCTCGAAAGAAATCAATTCTAGTCAAACTAATTTTACATCCCTTTAATATTTATTATATTGAATAAGCCAATAATCAAACTTTAGTTTTGTTAATTTTATAGATAATGTGTTATTATAATAATGTAGTACACGCATAGAGTGATATTGATAGATAGCATTTAATAAAAAATATTAATTATTAATTAATTAGCAATTTTGTATGTAAAGAGAACAGCATGGAATAATCTCTTTTTCCTTTCTCTTTTTCCCTTTCTCGAAATAAATGCAAATATCAGCGCATCTATGTTTCTCTTTTCTATATTCCTTTACCATCGTTACAAGTCGGCCCGGTAAAACTCGTCATGTCACAATCACATGTGTAGCTATTCCATTGTTGCACGCATGTTCCATGATTGGCACAGAGATCATGAGTGCACTTCTTGCCCGGATGTATGTTGGTGTAAATGTCGCATCCGGATGTGACCAAAGAACTCGGCACGACGGCATCGGTAATAAGGTCGGTACTTTCCCCGCTGAGATCCAACGACGCCAGACACCCCTCAAATCCGTGACGGCTGAGAATCTGTTTTGGTAATTGGCCATATTGCGCCTTCTCCACTCCACCTGAAATAAATAAAATGTCAAATCTCTTTTACGAAACTTGTTCGACTTTTTAAAAAACAAATCTTCTCTCTCTCTTTTTTTTCCTTTTATTAATTCAGCTGCTCTGTTCAAATTTATTAAATGATCTCATATCGTTTCAATTTTTATACGATTAAAAAACCTTAAAAAATATTTAAAAAATTTACGAGAAAAAGTCTTGTATTAACAGACGACGTGATCAAATATCAGTGGAACAAATTTTTTAAATAATAAAATATTAATAAGAAAATTAATTATTTTTGTGAGTCAAATTAACCTAAATAGATCAGTAGGGTTAAATATATCAGTGTATATGTTCTTGTGACGTTTATTTTGATTTGACATTTTTTAAAAATAATATTATCTTTTAATCATTAAAAATCACAATAAAATGGATATTTAAAATGTTTACACATTCGTTTGAATCGTGAGTCGCAACATAAAGCTTGTCGCAAGATGAAATTGCCAAAATGCAAACGGGATGTCGCGCATGACATAAAATATCGAAACTGAAATTCGATAGTTAAATCAAAATCATCTCTCTCGCAAACTCTCGCAGCCTTGCGATATCCGCAGACCTCTCGGCAATCGGCGGATATCGCGAGTGTTCGACGAACCGAGACGACCGCACATCCGGTCGATCCCGCCGCCATAAATCCTGCGGGATCGCCACCAGTCGAAAATTATTTCGACGGTCACACATTATACTCCGTATGACCGTGTGGGCAGTAACTTCGAAACGCAATTGCCTGGCCAATCAGCTTGTATGCAGTGTGAAAGTATCTCATTCAAAATATATGTATTAAAGAGGGATTTTACGAATAAAACGAAATGCCGTACCATAGCAAACTTTTTCTCTCTATTGTAAAAATATAATAAATTTTAATTTATAATAATTTTATAATAAATTTTAATAATTAAACAATAAATCTAAATAATGAACTTTTAATTAAATAATATAATAAGATAAAGAACCAAAGATGAGCAAGAAGTAATGGACGTTTGAATAAAAACATGTCAATTTGACATGCAATGAGACAAATTTCAATTGAAAAAATTCATTATTGTGATTATATTTAGAATTAAATTTTTAACTGACTATCGCATTATGTGAAAGCTACTAGAGATATCTTGAATATAATCTTGATAATTAAATTCAATCAGAGTGAAATTTTGGCCGTAATTTTTGCATTGAACTGATCTCGTGACATGTGATTGCGATTTGGCAATCACTATTGAAGAATAATTGATGACTGATTTGCCAATTTATGCCAGCCCGACGGTAATCGATAGATTTATTAATGAATTAAGCAACGAGAACGGTATGATATGGATCTAATTAATGGTAATTCATAGCACGCTACACTGATATCGTAACTGAATTTCGGATCATTAGCCCAGACGTATATAGATCTATCCTATCTATGCTATGAATTAGAAATGCAAAAATATCTGCATTATAAATGTTTCTTTGTCAGTTTTGTCAGTTAATATTATCATTCATATAAAATTATAATTCGTTTTGAAAAAAATCAAACTATATTATCTGTCGTCAAGAAATTGTAAGCTTTTTCGTAGCCAGACATTATTTCTCGCAATTACGTAACAGAATAAAATATCTAAATCAGTGATGCACAATCTGTGGCCCACTTGTGAATTTTTCGAGCGGATTCATCTAAATAATAAAATAGTTCCATAGATAATTATTACGAAGATAAAATCAACTTCTTCACATAAATTTCCTACGTTATTTATTGTTTGAAAAGTTATGCACTTACACAACACGATAATAATCATCGCGTGACATCTCTCCTTCTCTGAGGCCTTCAAATTAACTATGCAATTGCATCAGGAAAGCAAAAAGTTCAAATGATAAATAATTTCTACATCGTGTTATATGAAAATCTAAACGATCGGAATGACGTGTTAATGTTACACAGAAATTGCATTATAATCAAATTACTTGAAATTAAATAATTAATAAAATAATCGTTTCTTTAAATAATTAATAAAATAACCGATTAATTTTTTCGATCAAAATTTACGATGAAATAGCGATTATATAGTCAAAGCAAATACTAAAGACGACAACTCAGTAATTTACAAATTTGCGCTGATAATCGGCATCTTAAAATAAATAGAGATAAGTTACCGATACGGTTGGTTGGCAAAACATATCGTAGTGACGGAGAGAGGAAGCGGGTATGAAGAAAATTATAAAAAGAAATAAAATTTTTAGCATTTCTTTATAAAAATTTAATACTGGAAAGTAATGATTAATTATTTTCAATATTAAAAATACTGTTGTTTAGTTTAGTTTTTAATATAAAATAAATAATTCAAAATAAATAATTTTTAGTATTAAATTGGATTTTCTTAAGGATTTACGTAAGTATATTCTTTGAACCAAAAGGTTTCAATCATCATTTACATCTCTACAACATATGTATGTTAAAGTAAAGATTATCAAAAGCATGCCCATTGTAAATAATTGCCCAGAATAAGGTTACCTTATCAAATATGAAACGACTACTTGAAATGGTATAAATGTATTCGTAACATTTTGGAGCTCGTAATGCAATTGTATTGTAAAAAAAATAAAAACAATGTCAAAACAATATGATTTTATAAATATTTGTTACAATTATTTTCCACTTTCTTTCAATTTCAATTATAATTTATTAATATATTAATATATCTTTTAATATAGTATATTGAATTTTTTTTCCTATTAAGATGATTAATTCTAAGTAAAATTGAAGTTGTCCGAGCATTTCGAAAATGAAATCTTATGTAAAAGCTCCATGCTTCTGCATTTTTCACTTTTATCATATTAACTTTTTTTAATATACTCTTTATATAATTATAGCCCTTTTTAATTAAAAAGCCAGTCTGTATAAAAAAGATTTAAAAAATATAAAACCAAATTAAAAAAAATTATAATATTAATCAATGGATTAATTCAATCCAAGCATACTTTTTACGTTTTTACGAATAAGACTGGCGCGGGCGCGCTCTTATCAGCCAGCTGTATCGTTATCACGTATGACATATTCGTAAGCCATGATTAAATTGTTTATCATAATAACCGGTAAATCGCTCACGAATTTCATCTTACATTGCGGCTGCGTTGCGGTTGAATGACGGATGTGCGGCTCGCTGAGTTAGTTAGAATCACGGGGTCGATCATTTGCGTGTTTCAAACAGTCGTCTATGCATCATCATCGAAAGTGCATGAATTCATAAAGCGCTTGAATTGTTAATTGACTTTATCGGCGTAATTGATAATCAAGGTAAAAAAGCCAGACGTCATCGCGAGAATCGGTGATTACTTTGACGCGCGATAAAAAGATAATAGCGGTGTTATCTCTTGAATCGGTATAATTCGTCGAATTTCGAACTCGCTAATCATGTTACCATAGTCGCTCCAGCACGTCATGAGATATATTAAATCGACGCGGAAATTCAATAACTTTTATTTCATAAGTTATCAGTCATTATGTCTCTTCGCGAGCTCGCCATTTGCGTTCTGCTAATCTCGATTGTTCATTTCTCAACATCGATTATCCAGTCACAAAGATTGTACATTGTACGATTTTCGCCGGAATCAGCGAGGAGCCTGAAACATATTCCGGACAAATGGAGGACAGTACATTCGAAGTTCAAAGCCCCGCAAATCGAGATTGGATTGATGAAGGGTTATGTCTCGCCGGATGAAAACTGGATGTTTGCCAATGAATACAAATATTCAGGAAAAGATTATAAGTACGTATGTAAACTTGACAAAGAATATATTTAAAGACATGTTCGTTCGGGTCGGAACAAATCATTTTAGATTAACGTATCTTATTTTAATACAAACGATGAAATAATCATGATGATCTCTCAGAGTTTATTATAGGTTTATTATATATGGAAAGAACAGTTTTGTTACACGGAAAGGACAATTTTGCTGAAGTTTAACTAGATTTGAAAATAATTTTGTTGGACCATCAAAATAGATAAT
>Ga0157363_1002069_pt1 | contig 17388 bp, 10 predicted proteins | sample AttsexASBM1_FD_111477 | JGI IMG/M metagenome (GOLD analysis project Ga0157363, IMG submission 111477) | Fungus gardens microbial communities from leaf cutter ant in Ribeirão Preto, State of São Paulo, Brazil - Atta sexdens ASBM1 | ecosystem: Host-associated > Fungi > Mycelium > Unclassified ... | reverse complement strand
ATATTCATTTGTCTACATGTTTTTAAAAAACTTTGACAATTATATCATTGCTAGAACAAAGTTTCAGTTTAAAAAAATCTGTTTTTTACAGTAGTATAATTTTTAATGAATTACAAGCAAATAAGAATGTATTAGATATACAGTCCCTGCAAAAAAAATTAAATTTGGAAATATGTTTAATATTTACACTTTAAATAAATTATATACATATGAAAGTGTGAATAACATCATACTTATGTGTTTAATAACACATTTTTGTAGTTTATTTACTTTATTTGTTATTATTTTTATTGTTAAAATTTTTATTGTTAAAGATTAAAATTTAAAAAATGATAAAAAAATTTACATTTTTCTTTTATTAGCACTTTAAATATTCAAAATAATTTATGCAAAGTTTCATTGTAATTCACTGATTAGTTGCAAAGATATAGAACGAATAAATATTTTGTTTATTTACTGAACAACTAATTCATGCAGTGCAATGTAACTTTACATAAATAATCTTCAATACATAATGTACTTATATTAAAAAATTGAGATTTTTATCATTTATCTTATATATTTCTATATTTTTATTAGGGCAAAAATTAAAAAAATATTATTATTTATTAAAATAATTTATTTGATCTAGATAGTAAACCAAATTTGTCGTATTATTTTTAAATATGATTTAGAATATTTTGTAATTTTTTCATAACTTTGTTAATATATAATTTTGAAAATATGTATAAAACACATCCTTAAAGTCAACATATTTCTTTTATTTAATTCACGATAAACAAAACCTCTTAAGAATATAAAAAAAAAATCGATTTTGTAAGGAAAATTTTAAGCTTTAGTTAGGAAATCAAATATTTTCACAAAATTTCTTGGGTACGCGATAGATCCGAACTTTATTAGAAAATTGTTGGAGATTCCACAATCATCTCTTTTCCTTCAGCGATAAATAATGTATTGAATCAATATGTATTGAAAAACTTGCCCGAGAACTCAGAATTAAAAATATTAATTCGACGCAAGCTGTTTTCCTTTTAACAGATACTCGATACAAATATCGTTATTATCTTTGTTATTCATTGAATGCTAGGAAGGTTAGAACGACGTTCATATTTTCTAAAAAAAACACAAACATACACCTTGTTTACGATCAACAAAGGAAAGGTCTGAGAATGATCATCAAAACACCTGAATATGTATCGGAACGCCACATGACTCATATCTGTTTTCGTTTCTCTTTTATTATCCTACTTCTTTCTTTCATCTTTTTTGGTACAACCATAAATCTTTCCACTCGAAACTTCTTACTACGAATTTTATGTTCGAGTAAAAATTTAAGAGAGAGCGAGAGAGGCCAAAGACAAAAAATTCAAGTTGGGAAATTTGCTCCGAAAAGAGGAGGACTTAAAAACGTGCGGAGTTAAAACGCGTCGAAATTGGCGCGAGAAGTCGCTCGGCTCCGAATGCTCCGATGTGCAGAAGGAAGAAACGTGGCCGACGAACCAAATCAGGCCGTGAGCGTGTCGCGCGCCGCCAGTGTGTAAGGCATTTAATAACAGGCCGATTTTCGCTCGGCCCGGCCGCCGGCGCGAAGTGTCGCGCACACACATGCGCGCGTGCGCGCGCGCACATGTATGTGTATGTGTGTGTGTGTGCGGCACGCGGATAAGCCTCAGACGCCGCGATAGGATGGACTTTGAGAATGAATGCTTACTTTTCTTCGAGTCCTGGCGGGAACGCGATCGCCGGCTTACAGCGTAGCAGATCACGAGGACGATTCCGCCGGCGATCAACGTGGCGAGCAGCATCATCAGGCCGGGCACGCTCGCGCTCTCCAGCACGTTAGTCGGACACGTCGTGTTCTCCATCTTCGGCCGCGTGCGAGATGGTTTGACTCAGCCGGCACTTGTCGTCGCGAGCCACACGCGTTGACATACAACGGAACGGCACACACCCTCGCACACGTAGTTAACACGGAGCACATGCGCGCGAGCGCGCACGTGTGTTGGCTCTCAACTGGGAAAAGCCACGGAAAAGCCCTCCGATACGAGGGATACCACGCGACACGACGGACTCACGGACCTGCGGCGACCGCGAAACCAATGAAATCAGCAGGAGGGTGTGCGTATATGTGTGTGCGTATTATTATCCCGCATTCGCCAGTCCTCATGTACAGATGTACATGCAGCGTGTGCGCGCACCCGGCGCGTACGGCGTAAGCGTCGTAAACTGTGCGTTCCGAAAAACCACGTTACGTGAGCAACGGGCCGACGCGACGACCGTGGAGCGTACGTTTCGTAGATCGTCAAATTGTCGAGTGACTGAGCGCGATCTTCCTCGCGGAGTACTCCGCGCGCAGATATCACGTGATCGACGGAATACGAAGCACGAGTCGCGGGGAATAAACGTGATTCTCGCCGTGAAAGTTCCAACGGATTAAGTTTGTTTTCTCCTCGAGTCACCGAATATAATCGCTCGGCGATTAAAAAACCGATCGCACGGCGACGGTTCTTCCCTCTTTTTCGTTTTCTTTTTTTTTCTTTTTACTATCGTATCTCTCTTTTTCGTTTTCGATACACTTAACTGATGCTGTTATTGTCGTCAATTCAAACGCGTCTGAATGTTATCGCTATTAACGCGTCTGAACATTGTTGTGATTAACGGGTTTGAACGTAGTCGCTTATCGTCCGCGCGGGAAATTTCGAAGTCCCGCTCCGCGCCTTCTCGTGTCTTGGCACGGCACGCGCGATACAAAATACGATACGTACATATCACTCGAGGTCCGTGTGGCAATTTAAGCACGCGCGATCGCATCCTCCGCCGTCGGGGTCCACTCGTCCGCACGGCCGTGACTCTCGTTCGATTGCACCGGTAGCCCGATTATCATCCGCACGTGCACGCGCATCGACGGGGTCCACGCTGTCTCTTGTGGCGTCGCGTTGATATAAGAGAAGCTCGGTCACCATTCCACGACGCGACCCCGTTAAACGTTACCATTCAATCCTTTCGTTGTCGTTCGTATATAAAAATCCTCGTGTCTTCTCGTGCACTTCACGTCATCAATGATCGTATCTATTCTGACATTTCCCGACGTCCCCTTCCCGCATGTCGTGTCGTCAAAAGTAGTTAAAACGCGGATCGCGACTTACGTAAGCGCGACGACAGTAGCAGCGACGAGGACGATGATGCACGCACGGACTCGGGCCGTATAATAAACCGCGATCCGCGCGACGGTGACGCGAAGCGACGGTGACGCTCCTCTCCTCCCGCGAAACGGCTTGGTGCGTGTTTGTCACGGCGAGTCATCGTGCGCCAGTATATACTGTTTCGTGGAACCGCGTCTCCCGAAGCGCGCCGACCCCTACCGCGTCGTTGTCGTCTTCCCTTCTTCTCATTTCTCATGCGTGACGACAGACCGCGACGCGCGACTCGTCCGCGACATTCGGGATTAATGAAATCAACAAAATCACTGACTCATGTCAAATATACCGAACACAGTTAGCTCATTGGCCATATTATTTCTAATTTAAAGAGTTAGAAGCCATCCAAGCTACGAGTCAAAATGACATCGAAATGATTGCTCCAAAATGATTGTTTTAAAATTACTAAAAATAATTGTTTAATTAGTTAAGATACGTCATTGTGAATAGTTCTACTTGGAAAGAGATTCATACATACAGAACTCAAGTTATTAAGTATGACCTCAAAATAAAATTGTTCTAAGATGATAATTTGAAAAAAGTCACTTTTCAATTAAGTTAAGATTTATTTTAATGTTATCGTTAATTGTTCTATTTGAAGTTCATACAAACAGAACACAAGTCATCACAACATCAAAAATAACATCAAAATGATTCTAAGATATTTACTAAAAATTATTTCTCAATTAATTAAGATTTATTTTAACGTTATTTTAACGTTATATCGTGATGTGTTTTATTTAGAGATTTATGCAGAATTAATCATAAAAATGACTCCAAAATGATCACTACAAAATTACAGTCCGATTCACGCTCACAATTTTCGTAAACATCATTTGTTCTTGTTAAAGATTTGATAAACAACAATGAAATAATTCCAAGAGTATTGTGAGCGTAAATCGGACCGAGCCTAAAAGTCATTTTTTTTAGTAATTTATGATTCATTTTAACCTTGATTTTAACGTCATTTTGACAATGATTTATCGTGAGTTGTTCTTATGCTTATTGAGCAAACATCTCTCCTACATGAAGAGAAAGAAAGAATTATAAGAAGGTATTTATAGATGGTTTTTATATTTGAGTCTTGATTACATCTTTAGATGTCAGAAACCAATCACAGTTAATATTTTAAGACATTACTTGAGACAATTTTAAAAATAAGAACGAAATAAGAATGAACTATGAATACGGTCTAAAGACCCGAATCGGAATTATTCGAAGAATCAATCAATGAAACTCTATTTCCGCATTTTAAGACGTGACTACTGTCATATACTAATTACTATACTAATATACATATACTAATTACATTTGTATAATTACGATAAAATATATCTACAATAAGAGCAAAAAATATTTGTACAAGGAAATTTTTTATAAAAAAAGTCTTATTTGTAGAAAGTAAACATTAATTAGCAATTTTATACAATAAATACATTCTATTCTAACATGTTTATGAATATTCTGTTTTAATATGTTTAAACGAACTTCATATGTATTTCTGATTTTAGAAGCTAAATTTCTCGACGAATACTTTTTGAGCATCCAAATAATACAATTTTTAATTTTCGCTTTTTTTTCAGATGATATATTTTCTATAATTAATACATATCTTTTTGATATATATAATTTTAAGAAATGTACAGTCGATTTTATTCTTTATGAATAAATTGTTAATTATCTAGCAAGAAATAATCATCAATTAAACGTCGAATCGATGTCAAATTATTGTTGAAATTAATGTTGAAATCATCGATATCAATTCGACATCAGTTTCGATGACTCATTTCTCACTTAATAATATTTACTTTTTAAAAATAAAACTTTTAAACAAAATATTTTCTCTGTACGAATATTTTTTGCTGTATATGCGTCGATAAATAGCGTTCAATTCGAGGTTTAATTTATTCCGAGCGTGTTGTTTTGAAATAGAAACTTTAATCACTACAGGAATACACGTTTCTTTTCTCAATGTTTGATAATCAAAACTTGGATTGAGATGTCGAGGCGATCTTCGCATTTGGGGCGACCACTCACGTCTCGGTCACAGCGATTCATATAATTACGATAAATTATATATCTATGTGCCAATAAATCATCCAGTTTATTATGAAATAAACGAAAGTATTACGTGTAGTTTTGACACTGAAACTTTAATTGCTACAAAAGTGAATATGTTTTTTTTAACGTTTGCAGTAGGTTACGTTAAGATTAGAAACATTTATAATCTTAAGCGTAAAAAAAATTATGATGATTAAAATAGCATCAAAATAACTTCAAAATAATTATTAAAGGTCTTTTTAAGATCAGACAAGATTCATTTTAATATCATTTTGACGTTATCATGATCTGTTATTCTGTTTGAGATAATTTAACGTAAACACGTATCTATAAAACTGTCGAGACCTCTGAAGAGCACCTCTCTCCACAAAAATTTGAAAATCTTAATTTTAGATAGCATAAAATCTCGATTTAATTTAAATTTAATATATACATATAGAGACCTATTGATATACATATAGAGACCTTCTAATAAAGAGTCTGAATATGAAACAGCCATTTTGATTGGTTTGCCATGTTTTATCAATTCCTAAAAGAGAAAAAAGGATAAGGAAAAAATAGAACAAAAAGAGAAAGAAGTAGTGAACATATGTTCTCTTCCCTTTCGCATAATTTTATTAAAATTAAAAGTTTGTATGCTAAAGATGCGAATAGTTCGAATTTAAATCAAATCGAATCCACTATCAATTAGTTTTCAAATCTGATCTTTTCGGATAAGTTCAAAATTTCAAATCAATCGCTTATTTTATTTGCTTCATTTATGCACGATTCTTGAAAATTGAATGATTTATTTTCATGTCTATTTAAAAAATCTGGAACGTTATTGAAAAATATCTTATTATTTTCAAATTTCTTTTAATGTAAATCCAGGAAAATTTGATTCGAATTCAATTCATTTTTAAATGAAATGACTCGATTCTCAGGTGGCACTTATTGGTTCATACACTTTATACATATTTTCTAAACGTATTCAATGTTCTACAAACATTTAAGAAACGCATATAAAACCAATATGTGCTACCTGAATTTGATTCGATATAAATATTTCAAATTCGATTCGATTCGTTTTCGAACATATATTATCAAAGATTCGATTTGATTTGATTTGATCTCACAAATATATGATTCGCACCTCTGCTGCATATAAAATATCCTCTTTTAGAGAGTGTCTAATATAAACTGAGAGAGCGCGTTTTTTTCTCGCGTAGCAATTATTAACCACCTCGTTTTATTCTCGATAGTTCTCATAATTATGTTATCTCATTACCACAAACACATAACGGCTTGGATTATCAAGCAATTTCCAGTCGTTTCTGCAATTTCGAAGCGTTATCTTCTTGGAAGTAAACTCTATTCGCGAAAAAGGAAAAATCATTTATCAGTTTTTTTTTCTTGAATTCACGCCGTCAATCCTGGAAATGTCACAGGTTTTCCGTTTCATTCCGAGAAGATTCACCACGTCATGCAAACTGATAAACGGCCTGAAAACAATACGCATCATCATCTTACGTCGCTTTAGCATGACGAAATTTTACGACATTTTTACGTGGCGCAGCATGAAGACGCAACGGAAGCTTTCCGTGAAAAATACGGAATCGTCTAATCGTGTCCTTCGATCTAGCGTTTTTTTTCCTTGCTTGTGCATGTAAGACACATATCATAAAAAAAAAGATACGAAACGCATTACGTCTATGGATTAAATAATTATCCATTTTACTAATTTTATATAAGATGAACATTCAGGAAAATTTCTTATTCTTGATAAATGGAAGCTATAGAATGATCATTATCCTCGCATAATATGATACGAAATCTTGAATCTCTACGAAAATTTTGTTATTTGTCTGTATGCTATTATATTTATATTTATACATTGAAACAGTGAATTTTAATAAATATTTGTTTGATTTAATTAGATTTAATTATTTTTTTTATATAGTAAATATTTATTTACTATAACAATGTAAGTAAATGTTTACTTAATACTATTCAAAGAAATATGTTTTAAGATTTAGTAAACTTTTTTTCAATGTATTATATTATTAAAGACTTAGAGTCTCAATGAGCAACATTATGCTGATACGTCATCCTTTACAGCTTTTTCTAATTTATTTTATAATGTATGTATACTCATACTTCTCTTGTCACTTTTTTAAAATAAAGACTGTTATTTACTTTAAATACTGATAAATCGGTCTTTAATCGTTTAACATTCTCAGATAGCAAGCTGACGTCATTTATCGTCATTTATCGTCATTTTGACGTCGAAATGATGTCAGCTTAGGAATGTTAAACGCGGACAATCAAAAATAAACGTTCGATTCAGCGTTCAAAATAATAATAATCTTTATTGATATCTTCAGTTAAATCGATATAATTATCAGATCACTTTTTGCTCACCGTACAAACTATCTATTGTAAATGGAAGATGGAAAGACATTTATTGTCGAGGATACGAATATAATAATATCAATTTGTTTCCATCGAGGATTTTAAACGCTGACAAATCGAGCGTTCATCTTCCACCGTTTTGCGTTCAACATTTGATTTGGTATAATTATCCGTTTTCCACGTGCAGACAATCTATCGTAATGGTTTCGGAGTGGCCACGGCAGGATGCACTAAATGTCCAATCCGTTATTCGCTCCGTTACTTTTCCCTATTTCAAACGCCTTCGTCCTCGATTCTCGACTCTCACGCTCGAGCTCGAGCACCGTGTCAGCAACTGGTACCATAGAAGTAAAACGACAGATAGGGGCATAATTATAGACGCAAAATACATCTCACAAAAGCATAATAGTCGATAGAATTAATAAAGTTAATGATGAAATTATTATTTCTATTTCAAGCGTTGGTAATCAGACTGGCCAATTTGGCTGCGCTGATTCCATTTCTCATGCAAGAAATAATAAAAATTGCGACGACGACTTTGATCAAATCCAGTTTAATGGAGTGACTGAATTATCAAGCAATTAATATCAACAATGTTTTATTAATGTGGACGGAATAATTAATTGTTTGATAATTGGTTGGACAAATTAGATTAGAGAAGTTTTACGAGTAATTTATATTTATAATCGGAGATTCTGTAATTGTAAGCAATTTTATTTCAGTTAAATTCGTCGCCGATAAAGTTGAATTTCAATCGAATAAATCTGGAATTTTTTTTCATCAATCGCTAGTTTGGCCACGTGATTCATTTTCGTCGTGGAATACTCTGTTTTGCTTTCTCTTTATTGGATTTGTAGTATATATTTGTAGTATATATGAAATATACATATAAAATGATATTGATAGAACTACGTTGAGATCAGGTTTTCGTTTATTTACAAACAGATTCCCCCAGTTTATACCAACAATCAACAGCTTTTTCTGCTAAGATCCGTCTCGATGTTTTTTGATTTATATCTTTTTTCTTTAAATATAGACGCGATCAAGAGAACTCTAATATAACTAATTTAAATATATATATATATATAAAACATCAAGCAATCCATAGTCGCAATAATATAAAAAATTCATTGCTGAGTGATTTGAAAACAGACACAAGAAGAAATATAATATAAAACTGAAAAAGTAGATTTGGAAAAAATTGATTTCAGCGAGAAATGCAGACTCATCAAATTAATGAATCGATATATCGTTGATTTTGACATCAATTGGATGAGATCAATATTAATAATTATTTACTGGGATATTAATTGTCAGTTAACGTCGTATTTTAAGTCGTATTTTGTCGTAATTATCTGTCTAGTAATAATATATAATAACATTAATTTAAATTTTTTTTTTACTTAATGAGAGGATCAACTATACATTTATAATAAAAAATGATCTTTAACTTTCGCTATCCTGTCCACTTTATATTGAACATATATATGAAATTATTTCTTATTATTCTCCTTATTCCTGAACTAAGTACACTTTCTTCGCAGAAATGTATAAATATATATATATATATATATATATATATATATATATAATGTGAATATATCATAGCACATTGAACTCAGGTTTATGAATTTGCTAAACCTAAATGATTGTACCGAATGTCAATTATTTTTCTCTAAAAAAATAACATTTAGAGCGATATTTATCATAGTCGGATCTTATATTTAATATTTATTTATGATATGACTATGAATACCGGCCAGAGAGCTGCATTAGTCTTAAGACACTACTTAAGACATCTTAAGACACTACTTAAGACTACTTGAAATAAGAATCGATTATGAATACCGTCTTTAATATATTTTTTATCATTTAGAATTTATAGAAATATATATACACGGCACGAGCAACGAGCCCATATTTGAGATATATATAAAATATCAAGTGATGCGCTCTAGCAGTGATAGTACGCACTACATTTCGATATAATATTGTCGGTAAGAAAGTGTGGCAATTCACAAAATTCAACTCAAATTGTTCCAATTATTCTGATTATTTTATTTGCACCAGTTTTTAGTTGCAATTTTTTAATCTTTTTCTTATTCAACGCTCAAACATTTTTCTCGTTTTGAATATAAATTACGAAAACCATTAATTATGTGAATATAAGATTGTGACAGGCCAGTATTCATAAGTTCTTATTTTAATATCGTCTTAAGTAACGTCTTAATGCTAATGCAACCCTCTGATTGGTTTACGACATCTGACTGAAGATATTTTGAATATGAGAACTAACTATGGAATCCATTTCACGCTGCAAATGCTTTGATTGGTTAATTTATAAAATTTTTTCTTCTGATTAGTCAATGAAGTATTTGTAGCGTTGAGTAGATCACACCCTATATATGAATATTACTAAACAGCCAAAAAGCCAGTATTCATAAATCCGTTCTTATTTTGAGACTAGCCAATATTTTTTATAATCAATTTCTATATTTAAAACTGTCTAAGTATAGTCTCAAGATTTCACGATCCAATCAGAAGATGATATTCATAGTCGGCTCTCTTATATATATATATATATATATATATATATATATATATATATATATATATATTTAAGATTATTTTAAGTACAGTATAATAATTTTCAGATGTGACGAATCTGATCTATTCTTATATTCAAAATTATCTTAGTACTATATATCTTAAAATACCATAAATTAATTGAAAAGCCGCATTAACATTTTAAAACATTACTTAAGACGGTCTTAAAATAAAAATGGATTATAAATATCGGGCTTATGACTGATATTCATAATCGGTTCTTATTTTAAGATTGTGACAGGCCAGTATTCATAAGTTCTTATTTTAAGATCGTCTTAAGTAATGTCTTAAAATGTTAATATAATTCTCTGATCATAACATCTTAAAACTGTACTTAAAATGATTTTAAATATAAGATCCGACTAATGTCATCTTATGAATACCGGCTAAAGAGCCGTTCATTCGATAACTAGAGATTTCAACGTTTCACCAATGGCAACACGCGACAGTAAGAATCCATGAAGAAATATCTGATTGGCTATTGAGATCAGCCGAAAGTACAACTCTCGATTGGCTGACGTCGTGATATCGCATCTCATTCGATGGCAACCAATTTGTAACCAAAAACATTTCTTTTATTACATAATATTTTCGCGGAATAACCGGCGAAAAATCCGTAAAACTGCCAAATCAGTCATCGTAGAACGAACAGCGCGGATCGCGTCGCGTCAAATCGATTTCCGGCGAGTTTCCAGGAGCGATAGAATGGCGTTGAGATCGATTTGCCGGTTGTCAATTGATTCGACCTTCAGGCAGTCGAGCCATTTCGGAGCCACCGCCCGGCCGAGACGACCGTCCTTTGACACGCTCCTACGAAGTTTTGCCGCAGCAGCTAAGAACATGGCACTGCCACGCGTTTTCTTCGACATGACCGCGGACGACAAGCCCGTGGGCCGCATCGTGATGGAGGTGAGCCGAAATTATCGTGCGATCGCGGCGTAAAACCGTCCCCGCTCCGACCGCGCTCCTTGTGATCCCGGCATGCCTGGCCATCTTGATTTTTCCACTGAGCCGGTTCCAAGATTCAACCGGGTCTGCATCTCGTGCGACGATCGTTAACGATCATTCTCGTTGTCACCGTCGTTATCGTCATATGAATGTGATATCGAATAATCGACAGCTGATGGACACGATCGGCGACTGTCGTCGCGAGGACGCGATGTCGCGATCCCGCGGAGTCACGCCGAGCGCGCGACTGTCGTTAGCGATGCGTCACGGTCGCGCGACCACGCACACCGCACGCTTTGACCATTGCATTGAGAAATTTTCCATTGACGACGAGCAACTGGCCGGACTGTCCGCGACGTCCGTTCGCGTGCGTATCGGGAGACGTACGCGCGTAATTTATATCGCGGATCAAGGAAGTCGCAATTTGCAATTTGTAGAAGATATATAATAATTACTCGATATTGAGATAAGCATGTAAAAAAAGTGATCCGCGCGCTCGTAAAAGTTATACAATTTAGTAATATGATTAAATAAGATTCTTTTTTCATGTTTTTTTTTTCAAAAATATAAATTGACGCATTCGTATTTATACAAATTTTTCTTTTTATAAGGATAGATTTTTTTTCTCGTGAAAAAAGATTATGACAAATAAAAGTACTGTTATTAATCGGTGTGTTATATAATTAGCTTCTTTGCGCTACGCTAAACATAGACTTTTGCACACGATAGCAATTTTCATATTTTTATATGCATAATGCTGAAGAATCAGCTTTTTAATATGTGAGTTTAGAATTTTAAACATAGATGGCGGCAGCTGCAATAATAGTATATATTTATCTTCTATCACGTTTTCCTTTTAATATTTCTTTATTAACTAATTTATAAAAGCTAAAAATAATTTTTTCTTGTTGTCTTACCAAGGCATAAATTGTGCAAGAGTACTTAGCGTTATATATTTTTATTAATGTATATAGAATATACATATATGATTATTTATATATGTATATATATATATATAATATATATATAATATATATATAATATATATATTATATATATATATATAATATTATATAATAATTATATCTGTTCTATTATAACTATTATATATATATTTGGTGTGGGAAAAAGTTCGTGGCGTTTTTTTAATGCCATCTAACGGGAAAAATGAACTTTTTCCCCACACCTAATATATATATGTATGTATATATATAATGTTCTGTATTATAATATATTTATATTATGTATTTATATATAACATAATTTTATTGTATATAAATTAAATATCTAAAAATTTTAATCACTTTCGATATAATTTTTTAGTTGAGGAAAGATGTTGTCCCCAAGACAGCGGAAAACTTCCGCGCGCTTTGTACTGGAGAAAAGGGTTTCGGATACAAGGGCAGCAGTTTCCACAGGGTGATTCCGAATTTCATGTGTCAAGGTGGTGATTTTACCAATCACAACGGCACCGGTGGAAAATCTATCTATGGCGCCAGGTTCGAAGACGAGAACTTTAAGTTGACTCATACTGAACCTGGTATACTATCTATGGCAAATGCTGGCCCCAACACTAACGGCAGCCAGTTCTTTATCACCAGTGCCAAGACTAGCTGGCTCGACGGAAAGCACGTCGTGTTCGGAAAAGTCACCGAAGGAATGGATGTTGTTAGAAAAGTATGATTTTCCTTCTAGCATTTCTTATACGCAATTCTTACAAGCAATTAATATGTATTCTTGTTGTATTATTATATTCTCTTATTTATCATTATATATTTAAATCTTAGATCTTCAATACACAATTTATTTATCAGTTACTTCAAACTCTCTTTATGTAACTTATTTATGAATTTAAAATCCATTTGTGGAATAAGGAAATCGAACCTGAATTATTTATTTACCAGCTCACTGCTTTCATACGGAGTCACGTCTTATTTCAATATTGAATCTTTCAACTCTTCATTTATAAAAATATAGAAAACATTAATATTTTCTTAAATGTCCTTTTATAAAGACATTTAAGAAAACATTAATATTTTCTTAAATGTCCTTTTATAAAGACATTTAAGTTTTAAACTAGTAGGGTCGAGGAAATATTGAGTCTAGATCTTTCGCTTGATAGGTTAATTTTATAAATATTTATTAGCTTAGCTAAAATGCATTATTTATTTTTCTTTTCAGTTGGAGGCTATGGGTTCTCAAAGCGGCAAGACATCCAAAAAGATCATAATAGCGGATAGCGGAGAGTTGTAGATCAACTAGATACTGTAATGACTGCATTTTTATTTAGCTGTTGCATACCTATTTGCTGTCTTTATTACCCTACTTCATCCATTCCTATCGACCAAGATTGTCATCGCCGCTAATAATTTACCGAGCACGAAAATTCAAACTTATATAATTTTGTATAAATGAAAGAAATTGCCTGCATAATATTTTTTCTATTTTATTTTAAGTGAGTTCACTTTTTTTGATTAGAAAATAGAGAATTGTTCGCAGTGATTTTTTTTACAATGAATTTGCTAATTTTGAAATTTCCTTTGCTTAATTTCACGATCAGTACACCGTGTTTTTATAAGAAATCTGTATTAGACTTTTGTGCGAAATCCATATTCTTCCACGAATACACTCGCTTAGTATCGCTAAGTGATATAGCAGAAAAACACATGCAATGAGCTCAAATTTTACAATTACCATCCTATATTTTAGTGAGTGTTCAAAATATGAATATCTTCAATACTAAGATAGGTATTTCAAAGATTAAAAATCAATGATTGATGTATTGATTCCAGTGTGTTAACCGATGCATTTCTCTTTAACGTTATATATTCTTTTAATTTTACATATGTATAATACATATAAATGTATAACATGATTAGAGAATTCTCATTGTATGTTTTTTTTTTATAAATATAAACCATTCCTCTTCTCTGCCGAAAATCAAAGGCATCCCGCATCGCCTATCGTAATGCAGGCAATGCCTGAAAGCGATACCATCTTACTGTAATACAACACCAAGTTGAAAAATGTAGTTGCAACAGTCCGAAAAGTTTCGATTTCTTAAAAATAAAATTGTTTTCAGAAAGAAAAATAGTTGTACGTTATTTGTACATCATTTATTATCATTTTCAATAGCTATATTGGATATTGTACTCGATTTATATATCTCCTCTAGAGAGATAAACTCTTCCAAGATAAATATTTTCCTGAAGAAATTCAGATGACAACTAATCTTTTTTTATCCTTTATTGCGACAATAAATCTAAGCTAAGGTTGGGGAAATCCATATATGAATAATACACTGTTTGCAACATTTACGATCAACGTATATTTTACTTTTTTCTTCATATTCATGTTTCATCAATCTGCTGCGAGAACATTGATAGAACGTATAGCACCAATACTATTTACAACTTTAGGACACTTCGATAATCTAAATAACATACGAACAGGTGATGCACTATTCTAAACAGTATGCAAGCGGATTTTATCCATGCTTTTCGAACACAATCATAAAGATTATAACGAGGCTCATTTGTCAATTAATTTTATGATTTTTTTTCATATTGTTACTAAATTAATACAAATTTATTCACTTTCTCTCTTTCTAAATCAATCGAATATTCTTATCAGGAGATTAAAGAGTCATAAATATGTATCTATGTTAATTCTGACGCAAATAACAAGTACTTGTTTTTTTTTCTCATTTTTTCAATCTCGCCAATAATTAATTTTAGTAGAATCGTATAGGGAATTAAGGATTAAGGATTACGACATTCAGAAAAAATTTGCTATCTGCGTCAGAGATTATTTATTTGAGATTATTACTCAATCCAGTAAGACAAAATAACACTTTTGGTCTTTTAATTATTTCGTTTGATAATTTGTACTTCCATCTTTATTTTATTTGCTTACGCTGCTTCTCGTTCAATAATTTTTATGTGATATGAAGGAGAACTATAGACTTAGGCGGATTTATATAGACTCTGATTACCAATCGAAGAACATTTAAGTATTTTTACTCTACTCACATCACATTTTTTTTTCATAAATGAGTTCTGAAGTTCATATAGATCAAGGTAATCACATTACGCAATCAATTCCGTATAGATTTCAAAATTCTCGATAACAACAATTATTATCTTTGAAACATTTTTTAACATTGATATATCAAGAGACATATAAGTATCGAAATAATGCGTAATCTATAAGTCACACCGTTTCATTTAAATATTTTTTATTGTAAATTTTCAAATAAATATTTATGACTGTGATTATTTAAAGCGACACATAAAGTTCACACTTATTACATTCTGAGCTACTAATTTAATATAAATTGAAGAGGTTTCAAATTCTTAATAAAGCAGCATGAACATGAGGAACCATGTCTATTGTCATTCTAATCACACCGCAACGGAGCGAGACTAGATCAATAAAATTATTGATTGCACATCGACCAAGAAATACTAATTTAATACAGAATACTAGAAATTGCATTCAGTACACTATTGTTCGACTATTGTCAGATATTCTAAGAACAGAACGTAAAGAATTTTCTGAGAATTAAAATATAATTGGATGAGAAAAAATTTGAATATATATAGAAAGATAACGTATTTTCTCTATTTCAATAGAGAAAGAATTTTGCTGTAATATCTATAAAAAATTTAGATAGATACGGATCTTAGAATAATTTTGTCAAATGTTAGACCACCAAAATAATTATGTAGAAAACTCAAGCATGATGAAAGCAATACTGCAAAAAGTTTTGACACTCTAGCTAGCAATCAGTTCGAGCATCCTACATAATTATTTTGATATTCCAACAAAATCATTAGATTATATCTAGCTAAATTTTTAGATATTTCAATTCCTTTCTTTAAGTTTCCTTACAAAATTTAAGAAAACAAAATTATCAAATACAAGCACAATTAAGAAACAGAATAAAATCGAAAAATATATATTTGCAGGACATATCGTGATATTCAGTTCCATTCATAGTTTTCATTTATGACTCTGCTAAATGTGTGTTTAATTAATTTGCATCGCATTCGCTACATTCTACCTTTGAAACACAAAATTCTCGAGAGACTGCGACATGAATATCTTTTACATTTCTGCTTGAAACATACACGCGAACATCCACCCACTCACACTACATATACATATACACACAGCAATGTATATGCACCTCGTGTATATCGTTGCTGTAGATTGTTATTAAATTTACATGATGATTTTTATACACATATCTCTACATATATCATGTACTTCTATTCAGTAATCAGTGGCGGTTCGTGCGGTTGAAATAATGTCGAGGAACGTCGACCGAGAGGAAAACATAGCAATCCGATTAATGAAACAGGAAGAAAGACGATAAAATTACCGCCTCATGTAATTAACCGGACCAGCCGCCACTTTCTGTGTGCCTCTTTCAGAATATATATTTTATATATATGTATATATATATATATATATATATATATATACATACACACTATAATTATAACGTGTGCATCTCCTTTGGCCCGCAAAGGATAGACTAACGTTTACCCACATTATCTGCGTTAATGTATGAGAAACTTAGCGCAGAATATTCTCTTATTATATGTCACATATAATTTTATCCTATAATTCTTTCATACTATAACATTATCTGCTCGCGACAACTTAAAATGAACATATTGCTAAAAATAATTGCTTATGAAAATAGTTCTATAATCGATTTCCTCGATATTTGCACTATCAATAAAAATTATATATATATCCCATTGTGTGCGTAACTGCTTTGTGTTTCGTTCATAATCAGGATGGACAAGGATAGATCGCATTATCTATCATTTCGTAGTGATCATGGGTATCAATCAGTCGCAAAATATGTATAGGTACATATAATCGGAATAAAGCCATATGGAGAGCGAAAATAGTCCGTTCATATCGAACTCAATATTTACGTACTACGCAAACGTATTGGCTTTCAGCTTTCGTAAATTGCCATATTTAATGATATCAATTTCTAAAAATAAAATATAAAAAAATAAAAATATAAAAATTAAAATCATGAATATTTATTTATCAATAAATATTACGTTAAACATTGATTTCTATTTATACTCTTTAAATGAAATATCGTAATAAGGCCACTCTGATGAAAATTTTTCTCAGAATTTTTCATATAATTTTT
>Ga0157363_1002068_pt1 | contig 17389 bp, 10 predicted proteins | sample AttsexASBM1_FD_111477 | JGI IMG/M metagenome (GOLD analysis project Ga0157363, IMG submission 111477) | Fungus gardens microbial communities from leaf cutter ant in Ribeirão Preto, State of São Paulo, Brazil - Atta sexdens ASBM1 | ecosystem: Host-associated > Fungi > Mycelium > Unclassified ... | reverse complement strand
CATAGTATTGCACATAAGAGACTTATATACATATATATATAAAGTCGTAGATGATTGCAGGATCCCAAATCATAAGAAATTGACTAATTCTAGTCAAGTTCCTTACATTTGATTTTGCTGGTCGATTTTCTACGACTTAAGAAGACTCCACGATCATCTACGAATTCTATGTAAACGAGCCTAAAGTCTATCCAAAAGATAAGTTAGATTCTATATAGTTTGCTTCTGTTATTAATAATTGGTTGATATAGGAGCAGAGACACAACTAGCAGCAAACACAACAACAAAATTTGTTGTCACATATTTACCGGTTAAAGGTACTGGTGGCTTACTAAATTAACAAAATCATTTCTCTCAGTGATCGAATTAATATGTACGTGTCGCTTTAATTGAATATAATTTTCGTTTTTTAAAATAATTGTTGAATGCCGATATAAAGTCGAATCACGGATCGATAGTATTCAGTATACGTATTATATTGGAAACGTGTTGTATTTCTACGAAGGTTGTCAGAAGAGACTTTATCGCTTCTGTTATCATTGCGACATGGTTCAATTAAAAGGCTTCCGACACTAGCGATCGTCTGACTATGTTGTGTTTCAGACTGATAAATGGAAACATTTCGTCTTGAATAATTTTTGCAAACATATTCTCAGCTATTATCATTTTTACGCATTATCAAATCCAAGTGTTTTAAACAAAATGATAATTGAGTGAATATAACAGAGTAATTAATTTTTAGTTATATATCGGAAAAAAATTGTTTGATATAAAAAGTGCCAATATTGAACCAACACAGAATATTTGTGTTTAGGGGAGAGATTGCGATGCAATCACTTGACCTATTTTTTATTATATTTTCCATTTGGCAGTGTTTTGCAGATGTTATGCAGATGAACATTAGAAATTGTAGCTTGAGACATTTTGGCCGTTTATTATTACATATTTAACTTTCTATCAAATTAATTATAAGTCAAATTATAAGTCTTTGTAATATGCTGCAAAAGATTTAGATAATCGATCGCCTATAGATATTTTTATCGTATTTTTTTTTGAAGATATCGAATTTATGAATGAAAAAAAATTAAAAGTATAAGATTAATAAAAGAAATTATTAACTAATACCTTATAATTAATTAATACCTAATTTTAATAATTTATTGAAGAAAATCAAATATTCTATAATTATTAAATAACATTAATGAAAAGACAAATGACACCAAAATTAAATTAAATATATTTTTGCACTTGACATTTATATTGATATCCATTATAAATTATAAGTTTTATTATTGTCATTTATCAGTCTTGTGATCGATTTAGAAAACTTGAATTTTGTATTAAAAATATTGATTTAATCTTTACAATGGTTACAAATATGTATATACAGTGAATGTAAAATATTTTACAATAAATCTTCTTTTATAGATAAAAATACAATGATTTATAATAAAATTGGACGATCGTCTTGTTATCAGCTATATAAATTAATTAAAAATTAATATTGAATGTTAAAAATTAATATCTGATTTTTTAAAACGCCGCTAATATCCACAAAACAAGACGTAGAGGCTATTATATTTTTGTATATTTTTGTATATTACTCATTTCTTATATATTATTGTTACTAAATATTACTTATATTAACTAATAATATAAAACAAAGAATGATAAGATGCCTGTAAGATGTCTGAATATGCATGTAATAAGTTTAATTAATACATAATGCACAACATAATAGACGATTTGATTTTATTGTGGATCCTTCTCAATGTCGCAATAACATGCAATTACAATATAATTAAAAACGTTAATAAGTCATAACTTAAAAATTAAAGTTAAAAACGAATTAAGCGATATGTGATCGTATCTTGTATTGTAATCGAAAATTATAAAGTCTAAGCGTATTTTCATTATAATTTCCAAGTTAATCGTATCAAATTATAAACCGAATTAAACAGATATAATAAAAAAAATAATGACTGATAAATTAAACTTACATAATGAAACGCCAAGACATGTCACTCAGAAAACGTGTCAGTTCTAATTTCGCTCTCATATAACCGGCACGATCACAAACTAAACAAAATATATAATATTAACAAAGCTGATAAGGAGAGGAAAGTTTTTGTAAATAAATTCTAATAAACCGAATCAAAAGATTCCGTTTCATTTTTAATGTTTAGGCCATTAATTTGTTTCTTTATGAAAATCATTTCAGACGTTAACCTTTTATGCAAACATTTCTCCTCATCTAAAATATTTATGTTTTCCCAGTCGAATTCATGTAAGAAATCAAATCTATATGCAATAATAACTGAATGTGTCCAATTGGTGTGGTTCCTATATTCCTAATAGAGAATTCTGGTTTAGAAGTTTGATTTTTAGGCTATTTTCACGAATTTTTTTCGAAAAATTCGTAAAGTGTATTTAAATCAGGATTTTTCCTACATACAAGTATCTTTAGAATTTTTTAATTGTAATTTTCCAAGATATAAGCCTTATATAACAATTTATGTTACATCATAACAAAGATAAGGCGCTACACGACCATTATTGCGGCTGTTCTGCTCGTCTGAAATAAAAGAATCAAAGAAATTCTTAAAGCATATGAATTTGACTATCGTTTGACCCATGATAAAAAAAAATATTAGAAAAAAATGGCGTCATTTTGAAAATTATTTCCTGATTTTTTTCGAATTTTTTTCAAATTTTTTTCTTTAAAGTGCTATAAAATAAATAAAAATAAACATTTTGATTTTATCATGATTCAGACAAGAATTATGTGCGTAAAATTTGGGCGATTGGTCAAATAGATTTTGAGAAATCATGATCACTGTAATTTTTTTCATGATCTTACATAAATTGTTATAAGGCTTATTTCTTGGAAAATTACAATAAAAAAATTCTAAAAGATACTTGAAATATGTACTAATATGTAGGAACAATTCTGATTTGAATAGACCTTATAAATTTTTCAGAAAAAATTCCTGAAAATAGCCTTAAATAGCTTCTAGATCAGAATTCCCCTTTAATGCAACGATGTAATTGTTTCTTATTGCGATATCGAGAAGAATCCGCAGTAGAATCGAAACATCTATTGTACATTATGTATTAATTAAATAAATTCATTATATGCAGATATCCAGTGTTCGGCTCTCATAGGCATTATCATTCTTTGATTTATTCTATGAAATCTGCCTAATCTTTCTAATAATATAAAATATTGATGAATTACGATTTAGGCGACCAGTATGCATTCGACAACTCTCTCCTACACAGTTTTATTATCTGAAAAGTATATGTTCTAATTCTAGTTTTGAGCCATCAGTACAAAAAGTTAGATCTACATATTAAAATTAAGTCTTGTTATTAAAACAGTGCGTTGTAATTTCAGAATTAATTTTGTTGCCTCAGTATTGGCACTTTTTTTATATCATATCATTTATTTCTTCTGAACTTAATTCTTTTCATTGACTAGAAAAGAATGTTCTAATTAAATCAACAATGGTCCAACAAGAATGGCATTTTAATGAGGCCAAACTAATGAAACTTTCTGATTTTATCATAATTAGAAATTCTGTTTGGTCTCTTTAAAATATTATTTTTCTTGTATTCTTTTGTTAGTTTAATTAGAATATTTTTTTAGTCAATCAAAAAGGTGAATTGTAAAACAGTAAATAATTAAATAATTATTAAGCAACAAGAGTGAAAGTTACAAGTTTTGTTTCACGTAGAATGAGTTTATCGAAAAATCTGAGATTCCCTAAATATTGTTTGTATTTCTCGAATTTCACTAAACCATGTAGAGCGTTCAATGTCATGGCCAATTTGTGGGTGTCACAGGCCTGTAACCAGGACGCAAATGCGGTGTGGAAGTTTGTTCTGATATGTTATATGACCTTGAACTTGGCACTGAGTGACCCGTTTGGGAACTTATCCTCCTCTCATTTTTAGTACGCATGAAACTTTTGCTTTCACCTCTTCTTGCACCGGATTCTCATTCACGTCGTTCTCAACGCACGCGATGCGGTCCGAAAGAAAGGAGAGCGATAGTCCGTCGCAACGCATCTTTCGACACAGCTGCATCGATCGTGATCAACGAGAACACTTTCTTGAAACGTGACAAACCCTGTAACTTGATACTTTATTCATAAATTTAGTAATAGAATCGTGTACATTTCTGTAATCCCATCTGCGTTAGAATTCCAGCCAAAAGCTGATAATATAATATCCCTGTAACAACTTCACTGACTTAATATCAATGGATACTATTCAATTCACAAGTTAGAGTAGCAGCTGCGGTAGCACGCCGTGCCAGAGGATTCTCGGAGTACGGCACTCATTGTTCCGTGCAATCTTGGCACAGAAACCAAAGTGATGCCGCGATAGGCGTCTAAAGCGGTCCAAATTCTTAGGATTATACGCTTGGGATTAGATGCTCGAGCACCGTTCATATCTTCATCAATGCGCCGTGAAATTTTATATAAATTCTCGAACACGCGTGCCTGTTATAGCGAATTCGATCGGATGCACTCAGTGCGCACTGATGCATATTAAAGCCGTTTTACATAAATTGTAAAGATATGTGTTTATTATGAACATAACCGATTAAATCGAAAAAGTTGCATTTTATTTTTACACTCAAATTGATTCGGCGTTATGAAGATTACAATGAGATGTTTTTAAATCTATATCTTGTTATATATTTGCTGGATTTTAATTAACTATCCAATAGCTGGAGCATGCTTAGTGGTTTATTTTATCGGATTAACTATATTAAGAGATTATTAGCTTTCTAAAATTATAGCTAACATTACGAGTATAATCCAAAAATATTTGGATTATACCTCAACATCCGTGTAACATTTTAGCATCACAATTATTCCGGTTTAAATCTGTACGATGGCCTTAATAACATCAGTACGCACTAATACGTCCAATCGAATTTGCTCTTAAAGTTTTTCCACGAACATGGCTTACGCCGCTTCGTTTTGTCAATAATCAAAGCTTGTTCGTAAACGTGGCTTGCGTGATCGCGTGTTATGTTACTCCAAAGAAGTAATTAAATGGTCAACTCCTGTAACTATATCTGATCCAGATTTGTCTTTGCTTTTAGATAAGCCGAGTCGGTAGTATTAGTGGAATAGCACCATGAAGTAACACTGTGTCTCGTGTGGTAATATTTTCGAAAAAAAAAACTTGCCTCCCTAAATGACGTTCATTAAACACCTTTATTTCAAAGGCTATCTCTCTTGAATGTAAATTATTTTATCTCGCAGCGAGGGACAAGTACAGATAAGAAGTTATATAGCGAAACTTGCGCTTCTCTTTCATAGCATTTCATTAAAATAATCGCGAATATTATAAGTATATACACACATCTATTACTGATACTAAAAATAAATTAAAGATAAAATAATAATTAGTAAGTCAAAGTAGGTAATTATTTTATGGATATACTTTTATTTTAGCTCTAGAACTTTCTTTATTCACAACGTTTAGGCTTGAAAAACGTTAACCAAGTGTTTAATCAGATGGTACTATCTTGTCATGTCACATAGAATTACATAACTGAATATATACACAGAACCGATCTGTGAATATATAACAAGCGCTACGGTGTCCCTGATAGCTCGATTCCCCATTCTATCGAAATGCCAAAGTTAATGATAATGGATGGGAATGAGGTTGCCAGTACGAACGCATATGGAGATGCTTTGTATCCTCCAGTTATTTTAATGCCGTTTACTCTTCTAACTTTACATATAGAATAGTCTTTAAATATAGAATTTCGAGTACGCCATTCTCTATGTATTGTACTTTGTAATATTCGCGATTCGATTAAATGCATACGTTAATATGGATGTTGTAGTCGATATAATTATGTACGCTGGTGCATTTCAATTCAACAAGGAAACGGGCACTGTACTCGTGAGAACAAAAGGCGAACGCTGTAATTGGGAAACATATGATGGGATGCCGAAAGATGATTCCGCCGTATTCATTGTATTTACTTCGGATAGAGGAAGGCAGAGTTAGGCCAGGCTTACATTAATTGTAAGAGATTACATATTAACGACAAACGCGAATTGTAAAGAACTATGTAACGTGAGTTGAGAAACTCTTTTACCTACGATGTCTGTAAATTAAATCGTAAAATCCTGAGAGAGCGATTAGTCCTGAATTAAAAATGAATCGATTACGGAACAAGCGAATCGAGTGGAATTCTTCGCTGGAAATGGATCCACTCAACGAAGGGTTAAATTCCCCAATCCCTCTTTTCGTAGGTAGATCGCACTTGAATGGTCCGGTAGGGTATCAGAAAAGTATCCCTTCTTGTAATAATTCTTTTTCCCTTCCTATCATTTCTCTTTTCTTCTTTTCTTGTCTTTTTCTCTTTTCTTTGTTATCGATCCGCGTCTGCGAGAGAAAAAGATATTTCGTGCATATATTTTAATCTAATACTTGGTTAACTTTTAAAATATTCATAAAATAACTCATAAAATTTGTCTATTTTTTATGATGGAAAATTATTTTAATATCTCTGATTTATATTCAGACAGCGCAGATCATCTCCGATTACTTGGTCATGATATTTCATTTTTGTTTTTAATATATATTATATTTGTATATGAAAAGAACAAAATTTGCTAAAGTATCTACACTGTTAGAAAATTCATTTTAAATTTAAACACATTTTCCAAAATGTATTAGTCTCTCTACTCAAATTTATATACTAATTTAATACAAGATAAATATGTTAAAAGATACCAAAAATATTATATTATTTAAGACGATAAACAAAAAAGTAATACTGACACAGTTTGTGAACAAATCGTAAAAATATTTTTATCAATAAAATTAACATTTATGATATATTAAATTAATACATATTTTATTAATTTATCTTAAAAGTACGTTTAAAAACATTTTTATATTATTTTCATTTCATAAATTATTTTCACACTAAAAAATATTGAATATTAATTTAACATAAATTATTTAAATAACATGATCACATTATGTTAAATTAATACTTGAATATGTTAAAAAATTCAACACGAAAGTTTAATAAGGACTTGACTGTTTCTAACATAAATACAAAATGTTTTATTATTGAGCTTAATACAGATTTAAAGATAATTTGGTTGGATCATCAAAATAATTATACAGGAAACTTAAATATAATGAGCAATGCTGCAAAAAGTTTTGACATTTTAACAATCGGCTTGAATGTTTTACATAATTATTTTGATATTCCAATAAAATTATTTTCAAACTTATATGTAGTAGTTTAATTTTTTATATATATTTCAGTAAAATCGTTCTTTCTTGTACAGGTATAACATTCTTTTCGTCTACAGATATAACATTAAATGTTCTACAGGTATAACATTAAATGTTCAAATATCTACGTGAGATCTCGAGTTTAATTTAGTCGTAGTCTAGTATGAATATTCGTAATTTAGTACACCGAATGAAATAGTAAGGGCCAAAGAACGAAATCGTGCATCAACGGTTCCGCATTGCGGACCACCATTTACGCGCAATCTTCCGTCAATGAACTCGCTCGTCTTCCTTCTTACTGCGTACTTTACTAAGACTTTCACGAGCCCCTGACGAGTATTCCTCTTCTCAGAGGGGGGGGGCTTGAGCGGGAATAGTTCGCAGTGGAAGATAGAGCCGTTGAATTATTAAGGGTGACGTGTGTGACTCGGTGCCTGCAACATGGGGAGCATCGTCACGGTCGTGTGTCGCCGAGAACCTCTTCGTTTGTGCCGGTGATTCGCGACGTTCAATGTTACATCAACCTGTCGGTTTCAATGAACAAATAGAATTTAAAATTTTCTTTCACTTCCACACTGAGAGGAAAATGTTTGGTGACTATAATTTTGTTATATTTTGGGACATAAAAAATATGGTTGTCCCAAAATATAACTAAAATTATAGTCACTTAAATCATTTTTATGTTAATTCAACTATTTTATGATTGTAACACTTATAATTATACACTTATAATCATTTTAAATTACCAATTATGTACATTTGTTGCTAGAACTATATATATAGTTACTGTTATAGCAGTAATAACCATAATTATAATGACATGTAATTATAGTTACAAGTACAAAACATTTTTTTCTCAGTGCAAGTTGTCATTTTGTAAGAAACAAGTGAAAAACTATTTTTAAGTTTGCAGAAAAAAAAGAACATTTTAGCATACCTCTCAAGAATGTTTCTCTTGATAGAATTTTAAAAAATTCCGCAATGATTAAAAATTACGCAATTAATAATAAGCAATTAATAATTAATAATTAATAATAAGCAATTAATAATTAATAATTAATAATAAGTTACTTTGTTAGATATCAAAGAAGTAATAACAACTTAATATGTCAAGATTATATATAACATATTTTTAACTTGCACACGTGTATCAAAATGTGAATCAATTCATTTTTATAAAGTTCAACAGTAAACAACGTCCATATTAACGTATGCAATTATTAAACAATCAATTTAAATTTAATTTAAATTTAATACATTTTCTTGAGTTAAATTGTTTAGCGCTTTTGTTTTAGTTAAATTAACAACATATTGAGTGGCAGTGGCGATCTATAAAAATATTTAACTTTCTGTCGGTAACATGATTCTTAATGGCATCATCGATATTTTGATTGTTAAGGTTTCTGACAGATAAATTTAAATCTGTAAAAAAATAAATAAAATATACAATCTAATTTCTATGATAAAACTTGTTAAAATATAATAGAATTTTTTTAGAGTTTTATATAATCCGGAACAATAATAAAAATTTTGCTTTGTTTTTTGAAGACATCTATTGTTGATGGAAAAGTTAAAATTCCATGTTGTCGACGAAAGGTTAAAAATAACTAATTTAAATTAGATATATTACGAATTTAATAGTATATCCTTCTTAAACTAAACGACTATAAATAAATAAAATATTTTGTTCGTATTATTTTGTCCAAAATATTTCCGATTTAAGGCACGAGCTTTATGTTGCGCTTGCGTTGACGAGACAATGTTAAAATAACGTGATGCAATAAGTAGTTCTGAAACGAATAGAAGCGATTTTAAAGGACACAAATATTATATCCTTCGTCTACAATTGAGCGAGTCATACTGGTTATACAGTTTCAGGTCATCCTCCACTTATATTGTCTCTAATTGCGACGCTCATTAACGCAGATAGTAATGGTTGCACGTCCTCATTAAACTCTTTTATCACATTCAGCAATAACATTGCTGTATGAACTAATATCTACCTAAGGAAAAGTATGAAAGATATAAAAGTGTTACAGTAATTGAAAAAAAATCTGATTTTCATCACCTTCATCATTACCGGCTCAAACCAACCGGGTCGGGGATGCATAAGTAATCGTTCCAGTTGAATAGAAGAAGCTTAATAAATGAATTTATGATCTAATGAGTACATCACGCCTCGTCTTGCTAATCTTACCTCCCACGCGATCGCTCGTCCAGCTAATTATATTACATCGCCACATTCACCACCCACGAGGTGCGTTTACAAGACGAAACACTGCGATGCAGCGTAGCGGTTAGTAATTAGGAGTTCCACTTGAAGCAAGAGTTCCCTCTGATCGCAGGAATACCCTGGTAGCAAGTCAGTTAATAATTTACATTCGCTGGAATCGGCATTTTTCATTGTCTCGTGAATCGATCGTTGTACGCCCGCTGCGCTTGATGTAACTCTGAATTACATTGTATTCTTCCTACACGTAACGCGCGTCCTCCACCTGCGCGTTTAATTTATGATGTGCAATAGCGAGATCACGTGATTTGCAACCGTGTCTGCGTCGTGGCGTGGGAAACGTGATCTATCCATGGGTAGGCCGACTTTTTATCGGGTCGCCTTTTTTTTTTTTCTTTTTTCTCTACGACATCGCCGACGCCCGACGCCGAAGCTGCACAAAGAAAGCAGCAGTGGCGTACTCACGATTTCCTGAAATATCCTCTCATAAATTTTCAAGCGGCCTGAATCCTTGCTTGGGTCGAGCGTGTCACTCGCAAACCACGTTCCTTTGGTAGTAAGTAAATTACTTCAGCGGTAAGACTCGCAGCGTTGCAATAGGTAGCGAATGAAAATTTGCCACTCGCTGAAACGACCCAACACAACGACGTAGTAATTCCGCATTATTACAACATTGTGCATTTCACTCAGATAATGTCCGTTTCTACTAATGTAAATTAACTTTAATCTTGATTTAATCTTACTTTTCATCTTTTTCTAGTTCTAAGAAGTAAAAAAGGGTAAAGAATAAATTAAACCGAGATTAAAGTTTTAGAAATTTCCGTAAAAATGGACATAAAAGAAATGCATTAATTTCGTTTAAAAAGAAACAAAGTAAACGAAGGCGGCGAGCCATGTCTCTAAATCGTGACCGGCATATTCATAATAACATATAATCGTCATCGCCCTGTTCTATAGTATTATTTCCTCCGCGCGCATACGACAATTATATAATTTCACGCATCTGTTGTGTGTCGTGTCACGACTGAACATTACACCCGTTAGATGTTCTCTGACAAGCGATGGAAAATTATAACGCAACGGTCTCTGACTGGTAAACGAAAAGCATAAAAGCAAAATTTACTGTTTTCGCTGTGGAAGTAGAGACACTTAGGATGATTCAAAGTGATTATCTGTCGCCTCCAATACTTTTTCCACCGTGGATTTTTGCGCCTCGTGCTACGCTCGATTCGGCGAGGAGGATTTCTGCGTGACACGAACTTAAAGCCTTGGATATGGATGCAAGAGAACAATGGTGGAAGAGAAGGAGGGAACTCGGATGGAAGGACTGTGGGAGGGTGAAAAGAGGAGGAATATCAAATATGCTAGGACAGATGCATGATCCCACAGTAGTTTGCCATTCTTGCCGGTTTCGCTCTTTCCAATATATACTTGTTCCTTCTAAACGTTTTCTCCTCTCCCCGTTTCCCTCTTCTTACAATCGCCTCCCCCTTCTAGTCGCTCTCTTTATCCAGCCACCTTTGCCCTCGATTTGCTTTCTCTTTCTTATCGTGCATTTCTCGCGCCTACCTCCCTCGCGAAGCCCTCTCGATCGGCCTTTTTTTTCCTCTTTCTCGCGTAATTATAGTTTCCACTGTTGCATGTACGGTTACATATAGTCTAGCTTGGGGATACTTTTTACGACGTTTGCGACGTAGAAAGGTTCATGTTTCAAGAACGTGCATTTTATTATCTATTTACGGCAAAATTTATATAATTATATTTATATAATTATGCGTCTCGATTTAAATTTTTGAAAGGAAACGGAATCAAATATTTAGTGCATGTATTTAATTTTTCGTGCTGGAATCTATCAACTTAAATAAAATCATGACTACCATAATTAATCATAGCCCGAGTACAGCTGAAATTATTTATTTCATCTTATCTCGAGATAACGAGATTTGTATTTTTGTAAAACGGCGGAATACTCGTGAGTTTATTATTATTGTCTTGTGAAGGTATAAAGAAAGAGGAGGGAAGCTCGATTTAGTTAGTGTTTAAAATCCGGCTTAATGATTATGATGGGAAAGGATACCATCGCTCATACTCTGTGTCTTCAGAATTTATCCTTTGTGGATAATCCGGATTTAAATATTGAACTTTGGTTAGCTTTTTCCATCTCGTTCAGCAACTTGAAGCCACTTCCATATGTTGGTCTTATAATCTCTCTCTCTCTCTCTCTCTCTCTCTCTCTCTCTTCATATTTTCTTCCTATATTAGATATCAAATATTTGATATCTTCAAAGCCACGTCTTCTTTAATGCATTGATGTGGGCAGAGAAAAGGTAGACTTTATCGCAGGAATAAAATTAACAGGAAAATCCTTAAATTCGATTTACTCGGCTTTTTATTTTCCGATTAATTTATGATTAGATTTAATCTGGCAATATACAAATTGTATTTTTGTTAGCTACTAACTTTGTTAATTACTAAACTAATAGTAGTGAGTTGAGTAACTTTTGAAGTCATTACATTATTATCAATTTAGATTAAACATAGTTAGAGAATTTTTACATTATCATCATGTTTAGTGAGATTAAGTCTAAACCACAAGTTAACCAGAAAATGAAAAATCGGACTTTAGAGAAAAATAACTTATAGCGTTTCTCACTGGCAAAACTAGCACTCAGTGCACATTAAAGCTGTTGTATACTAATTTAATCTGAATGTAAAAGTGATATGTCTCAATTAATAAGTACCCAATGTATATTTTATCAAATACCATAATAAAATCTTTTGAGGATTTCGCGGTTTAATTCGTTTCTATTTTTATTAAACGTACATCTTTACGATTTATGTAGAACAGCTTTAAAGTGCACTGAGTGCGCACCAGCTTTGCCAGTGAGAAACACTATTAGTTCAACTTACATCTTTTTCCTGCTTCCTGCGGGATTAAATTAATTATATATTTTACAAAATTTTCTCTAACACAGATCTATGCTTAAGGTAAAATCGCGTGATATTTGGCTATAATTTAAAAATAATTGCATAATGAAAATGAAAACGAACGCCACATCTTAATTTTCTGCGCGAAAGCCTCATTTCGAAAGATTAACTTCGGCAGATTATGGCTCGAGATTTAAGTTAACGATACACCGCCCTGGACGATGATCTTATTTAGGTGAATTTAGATTTATAAGGCAGATTTCAGTAAAGGATCGGTCTCGTCAGTCGAGAGGACTGACCTTTATTATAACCGCCGAGGCAATCTCGGTACAGAATAAGCCGCCTCGCTTTTCGAGGTAAGAAACTGGAACGAGCTATCTGCTTTTTCGAACTTTATTATTCCGAAGCGATAAGTCATGCATTCGTAACGAAATAGTAACCGAGTTTTCTGGCAAACGAGATGAGAAAATATCTTTATTTCTCAATTCTCCCGAAGCTTCTTTCTCCGGACTGTGTTTGGTTTACCGACCGACGCGTTCCCGCGGGTCCTTTGCAAAAGAACAAACATTCGAAATTCTTTTCTCCCCCCGCCCTTCATCTCGGCGGTACCTTCTGGTGCCGTGGATTCGATCGAAATCTACTTAACTTGCAGTCGTGGCGCGGATTCGATCCCCGAGATTCGCCATTCGGCCTGATACGCGCGGCCAAGGGAGAGAAAGAAGGCAAGGTAGAGGGTGGCAGTAATAGTGGTCGCGGTGGTAGTGCATATATACATGTATCCGTGTGGCGTGTACACGTGTGCGGTGTGCACGGTGAGAGTCGACGTGCCGGGGGTGGAGTGGCGATTAATTATGCAGAAAATGCGATCGATGGAGGAACGTGCACCCTTAAAATATTGATACCACGAACGGTCTCTACTACCATAACCGCTCTCTATACTATTCTCTACCCTCGATCTAACAACCGTCGAGGCCGCGACTCGTAGCGAGGGGGCTGCCGCCGTTTTCGCAGACTCTCTCGATTGTTCTGTTCTATACCTGTAATATCGAATCCACCCAAGTGAAAAGTAATATTCGCCTCGGGTAGTGGGCGTGCGTTCGGAAACCGTCATCTGCTCGCTTTCCATATTTTATACATGTGTATACCTTATTATTACAGCGCCGGGGTAGTTTTGTTTTGTTTCTGGATATCAGACGTAGACGCTTTAAATCTTCATATATACGAGGAATCTCTTTTGTTGAATTTTAATGCAATCATCGAATAAGACTATCCCGCGTTTCCATCTTGAAGACTCTACTGTAACTAATAATCTGTCATAACTAAAAAAAAAAAAATTGCTTGCGATTGCGGCTTTGGTTGCTTAAGAACCTAGCAGTTCAACATCGGGTTATTCCATTTCTCTTTATTTTAAACTTTATACAAGGAATTCCTCTGTTGAATTTTAGCGCAATCGTCAAATAAGCGTCGTTTATCTTGCGCCCCAAGAATCTACTGCAACTAATGTATCATAACTGAAAAAAAATCGCTTACGATTGCGGCGTAAGAATCTAGTAATTCATCATCGAGATTCATTTCTCTTTATCTTAAACCTTCATATGTACTAGGAATTCCCTCGTCGAATTTTAACGGAATCGTTGAATATAAGTCTCTCCTATCCTGTGTTCCCATCTCGAAGGATCTTCTGTAACTAAGAATCTACTATAACCAAAAAAAAAAAAAAAATCGCTTACTGCTTTGGTTGCGTAAGAACCTAGCAGTTCGATATCCAGGCAGCTTCCATTTTTCTTTATTTTAAATCTTCATATATTAGAAATTCTCCCGTTGAATTTTAACGCAATCGTTGAGTCGTCTATTAAAATATCATAACTAAAAAAAAAAAAATCGCCTAGGACTGCGGCTTTAGTTGCGTGAGAATCCAGTAGTTCAATTTCGAGATCTTCCATTTCTCCTTATTATTTCTATGACAAATCGAGAGTTAACCACAGCTTTTTTCACTTGGTACAACCGCGACTAATAACGACGGTGATTGCGAATAATGTAGAAGGCATAAACAATATTCTGTATATTCGCCATTCCTCTCTTCCTCTTCGCGGTGGCGTTAATCGTTCTCGCCATGAAGTATCCCGAGAGAATTTCCTCTTCTTTCACGAGAGAAGAGTTAATAGGAAAGTTCCGTCCGAGCGAGATTTCCGTTGCGGAACTTTTAAGTTCGTCAATGCCGCGGCACGCCAACGCTGGCACACGGGAGGAACGGAGAAGATTGCGGGGAAAGGGAAGGTGGGGCTGGCATTTTCACACTTTCCTTCTCCGAAGTTGGAGAAACTCGCCACGAGGAAAGCCCGACACGCCGAGCCTCTCGCATTTTCTGTGGTACATTGAGCGGAACGCCAAGTTCTCACGGTTATATCGTTCCAATCAAAGGAAAGGCGATGCAAATTGTATTCATCTTGAAAGGAATATCTTTTTGTCGGTTATCACTGTTTTACTCTTGGTGTTACCTGTAATGCAAGTATAATGTTTGAATACCAATGAATAATGCGTGACAAAAAGAAGTCCACCACTTGTTTCGTTTATAGTGTTGCGAAATGCAACACTTGATCGCAGCAGTGTAATAGTGTTGTATAGAAGTCAAGGCTGAAAGAAAACGTTTTGCAAATTAACTCGATGATAAGCGAGTTTTGTGTTCATCGAGAAGCTTCAAAACTATAATGGTGCTGACGAAATGTAAACACACGTATAGATCAGAAAATTCACAGCATCGATTTTTTTAACTTCCGGGTCACGTTTCTGCGATAGGATAAAACTCGATAAGTAATACTCGATAAATCGATGATGATGATGATAAAAAAAAAGGCAATGCTATTGAGCAAGTAGGAAAGTAACGAATATTATACAATATTAAACGAAAAGATCATAATGTGAATACACAACTAGGAAATGAAAGCCTTAAAGGACTAAGCTGGATCTTTAGGGCTTTAAATAATTCGAATAATTCGAATGTGAATTTATTTACATAGGTGCCCAATCCTGCAAACTACATGTCGAATTTAATTTTCAGTCTAGAAACTCAATTCTTAATCGAACTAGAGTAGTAATATCACAAATTAATTTGACAATAAATATTATTATTCGCCATACAGAAAAAATACATCTATAGTAAATAATAATTGCTTTCAAGTATTTTAAAAGTTCATATATTCGCAAATCAATCATAAATTTCTTACAAGTGCGTAAAATTTATTCAAAATATATTTTGAAAATAATACTTGAATCAAGATTATTAAATTAAAACAAATTCGATTTGCTTATTATATGAAGTCGTTTCTTGGTTCAATTTTAAAAGAAAATTTCTTCTTGTTTTATACTTAAATAATGAGTTTTCTAAAATTTGTAATAAATATATTTAAAAATAACTATCAAGAAAACATTCTCTGTTAAAGATAAATATTATTTAAAAGAAAGAAAGGAAATTGAATAATCATTTTTCTTAGCAACGAAATGACATTTTTAATTTAAATGATTTTTTTAATTATATTTTTCTGTGTGCAGCATTTGAGAATTGTGTGTGAAAATGAAAGTCGTGTTAGGAGGATTCTGTCAATTCTTTTATAAACATGACGTTTTCTTATTTCTCAAAATCGTGTATATTGATCGCCCCATGTATTTATATCATATCGGGACGAAAATAAAGTCGAGAATTGGCACGATTCAGTGGTGAACGCGTGCCAGAAATATTGGGCGGGACTGACCAGAAAATCTCTCTCCCCCCCCCCTTCTCTCTCTCTCGACCGCTAAATCGCATTCATAACTTCCAAGCATACCAGTTTTAACGAATTTAAATATGTCGGATCTGCTGGATAAATCATTCTCTTCACGTTCGCGCATTACGCGATATACGACTTACTATATATTTTCGCAAGTGCGCGGTTCCGGAAACCGCAAACGTGAGTATAACTCGCTCGAGCACTTTTGACGTAAACTTGTAATAGAATTATATCTTCATGACTAAAACGTATACACCGGTATTAAGATACGACTCAAAGCTGAAAGGGTTAATTACGACATCTCGTCGTATCTGTTTGCGGAAGTCACAGTCAAGCTGATGAATCAATGGCAATAAATTCCTCAAGATGGAGATTTCGTGATAAAAACGTCTTCGCCTGCGAAGAGGATTTTCTCGCGAAAGTAGCAAAGTGATCCTCAAGGAACGAAGAAATCGCGCGCGCGCTGTTACTGCTGTTTGATCGTGAACGATGGGAGCGTTTTCGCGTGGAACGCCCGGTCGCACGATGGTGAAGACCATTGTCCTCGCGCCGCGGTCGGAGCCGGTTTTGAAAGCTAGAAAAAATCGTCGCCGATACGAGGGTGGGGCGGAGAGAGAATAGAGACGGGGAGGGAGAAAGAAAGAGATAGAAACATACAGTCCTCGCGGAGGACTGTACTTGCCTTCCTCGTAGCTGGATGAAAACGATCCGAGGAATCTTTCTCACGACCTGGGGGCATCTTGAGACCGCGGTGTCGAAGGACTGCGAGTTAAATGAAAGGGAACGAGACCGGCGATGGACTATCTTTCTTCGTTCGCTCCGGGACATTCCACTCGTTTATTACGATGTTGTTTACTCGGCAGTCCCATTTTCGGTCGAGTACATCCGCGCGAGTTCTTTGGACGCGGAGAAAGAACGTCGATCATCGCGTAACGTGTATACAGAAAAGATAGTTTTATTGAAGTATTAGATCAAAAATTCTCAGTGCTCGATTTATTATTCAAAGTTCAAACAATTGCAATTGTTTTGTTAAAAATAAAATAAAATCTAAGTCATACTCCATTTGATGAGAGAATTCTGTTTTTTTTTTAAACTGTAATGGTTTTGACGGAGTTATGAGCAATCAAAGTCAAAATATTCCTTTTATTTAATTCGCAACAACTCAGTAACAAAAAAT